>Ga0272444_10002657_pt1 | contig 16421 bp, 13 predicted proteins | sample SSMForm13_FD_201033 | JGI IMG/M metagenome (GOLD analysis project Ga0272444, IMG submission 201033) | Marine sediment archaeal communities from Little Sippewissett salt marsh, Falmouth, MA, United States - SSM-Form-13 | ecosystem: Environmental > Aquatic > Marine > Wetlands > Sediment ...
CTTGCGCCCTATGACTTGGTCCTTTTCGGTACCAGGACCGCTGACAGCGACACCGGCCAGGTTGGCCCGCAAACCGCCGTGGTCCTTGATATCCCCCTTGTGACCTGGGTCCATTCCATGGAGGAAAGAGACGCCGGTCTTTACGTGGAGCGCAGGGCCGACGGATTTTTGGAGACATTCGAGGTTTCTTTCCCTGCGGCCTTGACTATCCATCCGGCTTCCGTACAGCCGCGGCATGTGGGACTGGCAGGGATTGAGCAGGCTTTTTCGGAAGGCAAGATTGAAAAGTGGGGCCTTGCAGACCTGGACCTTTCGCCTGACCAGGTTGGATGGGCCGGATCACCGACCAGGGTCGTCTCCTGGGCCAAGGTCGTGCGGGAGAGGAAATGCGAATTCCTGACAGGCACGGCCGGCGAGCAGGCAGAAGAGCTCGTGAAGCGACTGGCAACATCAGGGGCCATGGGATAGGGAAGGGAAAAGGACCAAAGGCTTTTCGGACTTTAGGTATGGCAGACAGAAAAGAAACCGAAATCTGGGTATATGTGGACCTGAGGAGCGAGCGGTTTTACGATTTCTCCCTCAAGGTCCTGGGCAAGGCACGTGACCTGGCCACCACGGTCTCTGGGAAGGCAGCGGCCGTGCTTGCGGGTTCATCTACCCAGGATGGACCGGAAGGCGCCCCCGGCATCCGTGCATGTGTGTCTCTAGACGTTGCGGCAAAAAAATGCATCGCCCACGGCGCGGACCTGGTCTATCTTCTCAACGATCCAGGGCTGGCGGCCATCAGGGCTGACACCTACGCACCTGTCTTAGCCGAAGCCGTTCAGGCCCGCGGCCCCATGTATCTCCTCTTTACCCTGACCGATTTCGGCAGGGAACTCGCCGCCCGGACGGCTAGAATATGCGATGGAGGCTTGGTCGCCGATGGTGTGGATCTTCGAATCGACGAGAACAAGATGGTGGCCACCTGTCCCTCCTGGGGCGGTGAGATCATGGCCGAGATCGGCTTCGCCGACGCCGAGCGTACCGGGTTCGCCACTGTGCAGCCCTACCCCTTTCAGGCGGTTCAGATCCAAGGTGATCCAGGTGCTGTCGAGCATATCCCAATCGCGTCCCCCAGAGAACGAAGGGGACTTAAGCTTCTGGCCACCTCGGCCCAACCTGAAGAGCACCGGAGGCTTGAAGAGGCTGACGTCGTGGTGGTTGGGGGAGCAGGCCTTGGCAATGCAGAAGGGTTTTCCTTGGTGCGGGAACTGGCTGCCGCCCTTGGAGGCGAGGTGGCCGCCACCAGGCCCCCTGTCTTGCAGCACTGGGTAGACGAAGAGCGGCTCATCGGACAGACCGGAAAGACGGTGCGGCCAAGACTCCTCTTTTCCATCGGCACTTCAGGGGCGGTCCAGTACACGGCAGGTATTATGGAGGCAGAAAACATCGTTGCCGTTAACCGGGACCCGAAGGCACCCATCTTTCAGATTGCGGACATAGGCATTGTAACGGACGCAAAGACCTTTGTCCCTGCCCTTACGGCCAAGGTCAAACAGGTCGTAATGCGCAGGCTTGCCGATGTGTTGACGCAAGACAAGGGGACCGAAAGAGGTGCCGGTTTTGGAGCGAAAGTGGTCAGGCTCCGGGAAGGCCAGAACTGGTCCCGGGAGGCTTTGGCCAAGGCCACGGGCCAGTCGCCGGAGTTTATTGAGCAGATCGAAGAAGACGAACTCACGCCGTCAGTAAGCTTCCTGCTCACCTTGGCCCGCGCTCTGAAAGTGGACCCCAGCACCTTCCTTCGGGACGAAGAAAAGGCCATGATCCGGGACGAACGGGCACAGGCCTTTATCAAAAGGACCCAGAATTACTCTTACCAGACCCTCACCCCTGGTGCCGAAAACGAGCACCTTCGGGCCTTCATGATCACTATCGAGTCCAGACAGACCCACAAGCCCGTGGCCTACAAACACGAAGGCGAAGAGTTTATCCTGGTCATGGAGGGAGATCTTGGACTTACCCTGGGCAGCAAGAGCCACCACCTCAAGCCGGGCGAGTCCATACATTTTCATTCCGAGACACCCCACAAGCTTAAGAGCCTCTCCGATGAACCCACCCGTTGCGTGGTCGTCCTTTACACCCCCTGACAGGCAATTAGAACTGTTGTTATGAGGAAGGCTGCTCAATAAGGGGCTAGTAGTGCGCCTTTTCTGTCCCCATGAAAATCGAATATCGAAACCGATGTCATCTACTTGGTATTTTCCGGCTCCTCAAATATCGAATATCGAACAAGGAATGTCCAAGTGAGAAGGCTTTTCCTGATGGTAGATACTTCGACATTCATCATTGCCTGTTCGGTGTTCTGCCGTTCCTTCCAAACACCTTGAGCGAATGACCTGTTCCGACTTCCAATAGACCGAATTGGCACTGATCTTTGTCACAAGACGATGACCTGCCCCACGCCGCCATCAACATATTGTTCAGGGTACAGGGCCTTTATCTCACCTTTGTGCTGAGTACAATGGGTAGGACAGATGAGCTCCAGCCCTTCAAACAACCCGTACTCCCTGAATCCGTGCAGCCCGCCCACCACGGCATAGACCCTTCCAAAATCAGAGGCTGCCTTGAAAATGCTGGCCATCCCTGGATGGGAGCATCCCACGATCAAGACAACCCCCTTGTCCGTCTGCACGGCCATGGATTGTTCGATGCCGGCCAGTTCCCCAGTGGAAAAAACACGCTCAAGGATCTGTGACGGCCCCATCACAGGGATGACCTCGTCTATACCGTGAAGGCCCCTTGGTGAAGGAGGAACATAGACCTTGGCCTCTTTGTTCACGCGACAAAAAGCCCAGAGCCCGCCCACATGATCATGGTGAGGATGAGAAATCATGACGACACCGATAGAGGCGGGGTCGATGTTCAGCTTTTCCATGTTGGAAAGGAGTATGGAGCCATCTGCGCCTGTGTCAAAAAGGATCTTTGGGGCCTTTTCTGTTTCTACCAGACACGAGAATCCCCAGTCCGCTTGAAGACCTTCTCTGTAGACATCGTTGTCGTAAATCAGCGTGATCTTCATCTTCCCTCCTGCACTTGCCGCCGGCAACCGGCACCTCGTGGTGTGGCTCTGTGATTTTCTGACACGAATATGACCTGGCAACTCAAGTTTTGTACCCTTATCAACCGCCTGAAATAACAGGTAAAAATGGACAGAGGTTTCTAGCAAACGGCAGGGCGCTGGTTTGGGCCTTTTTGATGCAATTGAAGCCTCGGGACGAGGAAATCCGCTTCTCTTCGGCCTCCAATGCCTTTAGTAGCTGGACGAAGATTGTAGGTGGCAATGGCTGTAGGCCTTCGTTCAGCCCATTTCCCCGTCCCTCTGTTGCCAAATCCGGGGAATAAAATGTCTTGACACACCTACTACCAGTGGGGACCAGGGGTGCAAAACTTGAGCTGACAAGAAAAAGCTGAACCTGGCCCTAGCCTGGTCTTTCATGCTAGGCCCATGGAAGGAGATTGTCAATTTTCTTGCCCAGACTTCCCTAAAAAGACCCCTTGCCTCTTGAATTGCACTTCTCTGTGAAGTATTGTTTTTCAGTACGGCTAGGCCCCACAGCCCCATGAGCAGAACAGGTGACTTGGCGAGACCATTGCACAGCGCTTTAGGCCTGTTCGTATCTTTTCGAAAGGACCAACAAGGGACACAGACATGGAAGCGCACAAGCTACAGGAGGAGATTAGACAGCAAAAAGAAGAAAAGGACGTGGTTATCCTTGCCCACTACTACCAGCGGCCGGAGATCCAGGACATCGCCGACTTTGTGGGAGACTCTTTGGAACTCAGCCGGGCGGCAGCGTCGGCCCCCCAAGGGACGATTCTCTTTTGTGGCGTCAGGTTCATGGCAGAGACGGCCAAGATCCTCTCTCCAGACAAAAAGGTCCTGACCCCCTATCCCCTTGCAGGGTGTCTTTTGGCGGACATGGCCGACCCCCGGCAGGTAGAAGAAGCCAAGAAGGCCAATCCAGACGCCAAGGTGGTAGCCTATGTGAACGTCTATGCCGAGATAAAGGCCCTGGCAGACATCATATGCACCTCGGCGAATGCCCGAAAGGTCATGGAAAAGATGGAAGGTGAGAAGATCATCTTCCTTCCTGACCGCAACCTAGGGGCCTTTCATGCCCGGACCATGAAAGGCAAAGGCGTCACCCTCTGGAATGGGTACTGTCCCATTCACCAGGGGATTACGCCGGCATCCATTGAAAGGGTAAAGGCAAAGCACCCCCAGGCCCTGGTCATTGTGCACCCCGAGTGTCCCCCGGAGATGACCGAGCAGGCGGATTTCGTGGGTTCCACGTCCCAGCTCCTCCGATTTGTAGAAAAATCAGATGCAACGTCTTTTATCGTTGGAACGGAAGAGGGTATTTTGCACCAGATGAAGAAGACCGCCCCGGACAAGGAGTTCCTCCTCCCAGACCCTGTGCCCTATTGCGATCAGATGAAGATGATCACCTTGGACAGGGTTCATAAGGCGCTGGAAGAGGATATCTACGTGGTGGATGTGGAAGAAACCGTCCGGGCCAAGGCGGAACAGGCGATCAGGAGGATGCTGGAACTGTGAAAGGACTCGACCCTTTTGTGCTGAGAGACCTCCTGAAGGCCTATCTGATGGAAGACTTGGGCCACGGAGACATTACAAGCTGCCACTTGCCGGGAAGGGAGCGGACGGCCACCGCCGTCATCAAGGCCAAAGATGAAGGGATCTTGGCAGGTCTGCCTGTGGCAGCAGAGACATTTTCCCTCTTGGACCCTCGGACCAACACGGAACGCCTGGCACAGGAGGGGGCTGCCATAGAAAAGGGGACTGAACTGGCCCGGGTAACGGGCCCGGCCTTCGCACTGTTGCGGGCAGAGCGAACAGCGCTGAACCTCCTCCAGAGGCTTTCAGGAATTGCCACAACGGCCAGAAAAATGGTCGACCTCATCGCGTCCACTGGCACGCGCCTGGTAGACACCAGAAAGACCACGCCGGGCTTGCGTCTCCTGGAAAAGTATGCCGTCACCACGGGAGGGGCCGGCAATCACAGAATGGGCCTTTACGATTGTGCCATGATCAAGGACAATCACATCAAGGTGGCAGGGTCGATTAAAGACGCCGTGTCAGCCGTGAAGAAGGCCATTCCCTTCACTGCCCGGATAGAGGTGGAGGTCAAAGACCTTGCGGAGCTAAAAGAGGCCCTGGACGCCGGGGCACACCTGGTTCTTCTGGACAACATGGACCTTCCCACCCTGCGCCAGGCCGTGGATCAGGCAAAAGGAAGGGCACTCACCGAAGCTTCGGGTAACATTACCCCTGAAAACATTCTGGCCGTGGCCCAAACAGGTGTGGATTACATCTCATCAGGCGCCATCATCCATCACGCCGTCTGGCTGGACATGAACATGAAGATCCTCTGAACCTTCGTTAGTAGCTTCTCGTATATTTCTCTCCCTCGCACACCTCTTCGACCTTTTCACTCACCAGGGTCCCTTTGTCCCAGACCCTCTTTGTCACTTTGCGACATTCAGTGTGCTGGTCCACTGGCCCTGGAATAGCCTCAACAGCGCCGCCCTGGTTGTCGTAGTACACCACTCTCTTATTCGTTATGGCTGCTTCTCTTGCCGCTTCATGGCTCTGATCCACGGCATTGCCCATGATGGCGCCCAGCAACGTGCCGATCCCCGCCCCCAACAAGGTGCTTTCCGTGTTTCTGCCAATGGCCTGGCCCGCCACAGCGCCAAATCCGGCACCCATGGCCGCCCCCCTTTGGGTGTTATAACGGTGCTGGGGAGCCGCACAGGACACCACCGCTATCATCAGGGTCAAAAGGACAAAACTCAGTGCTTTTGTTTTCATCTCTCAGCCCTCCTTATGTGACGGTTTCGTAAAAAGTCTTTTGCAAACAACTTCCTCAAATTTGCGCCCGGCGGCTTCAAAAGAGGCGCACCCCTCCTTTCCACTCATAGTAGGTGTGTCAAGACTTGTACCCCCCTGATTTGGCAACATCCTCCCCACAGCTACTAAAGGCATTGGAGGCCGAAGAGAACGGGCAGGGATCGGAATTGCCAACCTACACACTCCTTGTCAGCGCATCAGGGAAGCGCCTTCATCATGTCCGTGTCTGCCGCTGGTCCGTCTTCCTTTTTTCAATTCTCTAAACAGGATCTTCAGTTGCTGATAGCGCTCAAACCCTAGTATCTTTCTCGCCTCCAGCAGAGACCGAAATCGCTCATCGGCAAGAATGGAGCGTGCCTTCTCAAGCTTTCTGAACCGATCCATGGCCCCCTTCTCATCCAGGGTTTCCTGCTCAAGAAGATTGTCCAGCTCAAACCGCTCCCTCTCCAATGCACTCTTAAGATCAATGAGCCGGCGGCGGCTTTGAAGGAAGAGTTCATCCAACTGGCTCTTTTCTTCACCGCTCAGGCTAAGGTGTTCGGCCACCCGCGGCAGGCGCCACCATTTGCCCGGAGGAATCTCCTGTGCAGTTGCAACCATGGGCGCAAAGAGCCAGACAAACATGACTGTTCCAACCAAAACCGTCTTTAACATCTTACACCTCCTCCTCCACTAGAGACCAGATCTGCCTCTGTGGACGGAACTACAAAATTCATGAAGTCTTCGTCGAAATCCGGATAAGATTCTCCGGAGATATCAGAACAAAACAGCGGAAGGGCATTTTCAGAAAGGGCACTGATCTCGGTCATGAGAAGTTCATCTTCCCAGATCTCCTGAGTCAATGCAGCCAACTTTGCCTCTTCTGCGTTTCTAACGGAAATCGTGCCGTAAACAACGATGATAGCCGCCACAGCCGTGACCATGCCGGCCACAAGGGTCCTGCGCCAGTTCCAGTACCACGACAGAGCCCTTCTCGTTGATTCACCAACGGGTAATGCTACTCTTCTGCCGGGCGACGGTGCAAAATGTTCAGCCCTGTCGCCCAGCTCTGCCAGGGCCAGTTCCAAACGGTCCTTTTCACTACGGCAAAGGCGGCATGTCTTGAGATGTTCCTGCAAAGAAGCCGACAGATCTGTCTCGTCTACCACTGCTTGAAGAAGATCGGTTTCCTTTAGATGGGCCTCTTTCTCTTTTGTCATAGCCTTGATGCCTCCAGCAATTGAAGGAGCGATGGGTCCTCCTTAAACTTCTTCAGCCCCCTGTAGAGATGCGTTTTCACAGCGCTCTGGCTTTTATCTAAAACCTGGGCGATCTCTCGGATGCTGAGATGGTCCATGAACCTCAAAAAAAACACTTCTTTCTCCCTACGTGAAAGGTTGTCGGAGAATGACGTGACGTGCTTCCAGAACTCCTCCTTGATGACGTCATCCAGGGCCGAAGGGTCCTGTCGCCTTTCCACCTCTTTGGGGTCTGCCTCACTGTCGTGGTCCCTTGTCTTGAAGATGGCCAAGAGGCGCTTTTTTCGGTAAAAATCTGTCACTCGATTCACCGCCATACGGAAAAGCCAGGTTCGGAACCGTTTCGGGTCCCTGAGCTTTGAGAGATTCTTAAAGGCTTTGACAAAGATCTCCTGTGTCAGGTCCTCGGCGTCCATGCGGGAACGGGTTCGGTAATAGACCATGCGGAAGATGGGCTCTTGAAACAGCTCTACAAGCTGGCCAAATGCTTCCCTGCCACCATCCCTGGCCCTCTCAACCAGGGATGTTACCTGGCCCCCGGTGCCCGACATGCGGGTCTGAGACGGTGCCTGATCTAAGTGCGCCATAGTACGTCCATCTGGTTCTTCTCCAATTTAGTCGGAGAAAAGGGTTCAAGGAATCAAGGGGCCGAGCGTATTTACACCCGTAGGTTAAGGAACTCGACTCCTTTCTTCAAACAAGCCGGCTGTCGAACCAGATAAAAATATTCGGCATTTCACTTGAACCCTCGCATCTTTTTAAGGCAAAAGCCGCAATCCATGCCTGAGGCAGACAAGCCTTGGTCCCTTTCCGCCTGCGGCGGATCAGGATCACGCCAATTCTCTTGGCGATGATCCGTTAGTCTCTTCCCGCTGGCGGGCACCTTTCTCCCTCTTTGCACCCTTTACCTGGCAATATCGTTGTGCTTCTTCTTGTAAATATGGGTACTTGCCTTGTCCTGTTGATTGTGCATACGGGCCTTTTCGCCAGGGCTGAGTTCCCCGTCGCTCCAGATCTCTTGTTTGTATCTCTGGAGGTGGCGTTGTTCCCGTTCAAGAACCGCCGCTTCCCTGGCGGTCAACTCACCGCTGACCACGCCCTGGTGTATCTTTTTCTGTTGGTTGATCTGTCGATCGGTGATCTGCCCTGCCAGGGCTGTGTTAAGGCATAGGAAAGATGAAGTGACTATTCCCAAGGCAACCATGACACAAAGCTTTTTCATGTTGGACTCTCCTTTTTAGTCTTTGCCCCCTATGACGTTTGAAACCGGGATTTTGTTCACAAAGGAGAAGCTTTTTTTCCAGGTCCACCTAGGTTGCACAGACAAGCAGATGGGCCCAAGGTCATCGAGGCTGTAGGTCACGGTGAAATACCACGCCCACATGGGCATTTTCACAGCAAATGGCCACTCCGCCCGGAATTCCCGCCCCCTTGCCGGTGTCGTTATAGGGAGCACACCTTGCCGGCTGAAGGTTTATGGATATTCTCAGAGTCCCATCATACCATAGCGGCCGTTCCACAACCCCTTCTTCCTTGATCCTGCGAGTCCGTTGATCCGCCAGGGCGGACCCCCCACCGCAGCCCTATGGATGCCCCAAGAGGTTTACAATGAACGTTCCAAAGAGTCGTAAAGGCCCTCCCATCGTCCTTCCGTTTGGCCCCCCATGACATAACATCTTAAAATACTAACAACAATGTTCATCCCTTTCCGCCAAATGACCGACCCCCAGGGTCGATCTGCGAACCTTACCCTTTTCCACTGCCAGGTTATGCTCAGGGATACCGTACGGCATCTTGTGAAAAAAGAGTGCCCTGCCGGATTATGTGGCCCTTGCAGGCATGAGGATGAAAAAAGGAAGAAACAAAGAGGCCGGCCTTTTTGGTATGCTTCTTGCTTAAAAATGGGGTAAAGGCATCCACGGGATGCACGACACATGAGGCTTCCAGATGCAAACAACAATGCCTAAAAGCGCATACTTTGCCGCGACACTGTTCATCATCGTGGTTGCCCTATTTTGTCTTTTCATCTGCAGCCGTGCCCTAAGGCGGGAGCAGGCCACTGGCGCGGGGTCAGCCCATAGGAGTGCCGACCCTGCCCCCGCATATGGCGGACATCACTCAACAGCAACCGCCGAGGATGGGCCGGGAGGGGTTTCTTCAATAGGGTTGCCTGCTTACTGTGATGACACCCTCGGCCCTGACGTTTTGGACAATGATCAATATAGACCGCTCCTATTGGCGTCCAATGGCCTTTTCGGCAGCCAGACCCACCGCTTCTGCTCTTAAATGCCCCTCTCAAGAAATCTTAACCCTTCTTTGGTTTATCCCGGTGCTGCCTGTGATCTAAGCAATTGATAACGTTCAAGAGTCATGGCAGTCTGTGCCCGGATGGATCATCGCTTCCCTTCGACATCTAATCCCTTTACGTAGTATGCGGGTAGATGGACAGGAAACACCTGTCTTGCCGAGACCAACCTTGATGAAATCGTAAGAAGTCAGGAACTTGCTTTTTTTGTCATTCCGGCGGACGCCTGAATCCAGTTATTTCAATAGGTTTTCGCCTCCAGCTTTCGTCGGAGTGACGGACTTTGAGACTTTTTACGAAACCATCAACCTTGTTGTTTGGGGAAAGGGATAAAACAAGGAAAGATTACATTTGATGAAGTCACCAAGGGAATGGCTCAGCCTTGTTATGGCAATCCCTCTCTATGCTTCGTCAAGAACCCGTCGAACGGTCTTGGCCAGTTCGCTTTTGACAAAAGGCTTCTCAGTAAAGGCCCTAATACCCATTTGATGGGCCTTTCTCCCGTCAATCCGGTGACTGAAACCGGTGCAAAGGATGACCGGGATGTCGGAACGAATGGCCATCACTTGTCCCGCAAAAGCATCCCCTGTCATGTGCGGCATCGTCATATCCGTAATCACCAAATCAAACCTGTCAGGACCTTGCCGAAAGGCCTCCAGTGCCTCAATGGCCTTTGTGTAAGATCTCACCTGATATCCCAGGCCTTCCAGCATCCTTTTACCCAACCTTGCAAGGGGGGCCTCATCGTCCAGGAAAAGAATCTTTTCAGTCCCCGTTGCATACTTCTCCACCTTGCGGGGCGGATGATCGTGCTCTTGCTCAAGTCTGTGAAAGAATACGTGAAACGTCGTGCCTTTTCCTGGCTCGCTGTGAACAGTGATGGCACCACCGTGCTCCTTAACAATGCCGTGGACCACCGCAAGCCCCATGCCGGTTCCTTGACCGACTTCCTTGGTCGTAAAATAGGGATCAAAGATCCTGTCCTTGACGTCAGGAGCCATGCCCTGGCCCTGATCACTGACGGTGAGTCTGACACACTTGCCCGACCGCAAGTTCTCCAACTCCTTCAAGGCCTCTTCGCTCACGTCCACATTGGCCAATTCCACCTCAAGAACGCTTCCCACCTCTTCCATGGCGTGCGCCGCATTGGTGCAAAGATTCATAAGGATTTGATGTATCTGCGTCGGGTCCGCCAGGACCATTGCGCTCCCCTCACAGATCTTCTGACGAATGTCGACAGTGGCCGGGATCGAATGTCGAAGCAGATTCATGCCCTCCTTGACAACGGGGACCATGTCCAGCGGAGAGAGCTCCTTTTCTGTCTGCCGGCTGAACGTCAGGATCTGCCTCACCATATCCTTTGCCCTGAGGCACGCCTGCCTGGCTTCTGCCAGACTCTCGCGAGCGGGATTCCACTCGGGCACATCATCAGCCGCTAACTCAACATTGCCGACGATGATGCCAAGGACATTGTTAAAATCATGGGCAATGCCCCCGGCCAAGGTGCCGATGGCTTCCATTTTCTGGGCTTGAGCCAGTTTCTTTTCGCTTTCTGCCAACCTCTCGTTGAGCCTAGCCAGTTCGGCCTCGGTCTCAAGTCTTTCTTTGAGATCAACAAGCTTGGCCTCAGATTCCAGCTTCTGAAGAGCCTGCGTGGCCAGTACTGAGAAACGACGAGCTAAGTCAATGTGGTCACTGGAAAAATGTGCGCGATCCCGTGCCGTGCACACGAACATCGCTTTTTGCTCTTTGGTACAAATCGAAAAGTGGAGCGCAGACCGGGCCGCCCTTATGATTGCGGCAGGCTGTGCTCGCCATTCATCCACCAATTGTGTATCGAATACAGCCACAGGGTGACCTGCCATGACCCGTTCAAACATGCCGCAAGGACGCCAGACCGTGCGGGCAAACAGACGGTCAGAGCTGGCTGCGGGCACGAGCGTTCCGTCACTGCTTGCTTCCAGTACAAAGGCCGCGTCGAAGTCCAAGGGGGCTCGCATCACGTCAAAGAGCTTGGGGAAAAGCGCACCCAGATCAGTAGTCAGGACAACGACTCGCAGGCCGGCCAGAAGGGCCTCGGCTATTTCATGCTGGCGTTCTTCACGCTTCCTGGCCGCCTCAAGATCTAGCAGGGCCTCCCGTAGTTCCTCTGATCGGTTCATCTATCGCTCCGCCCTGACGGGGCCGAAGGCTAGGACGGCTGCCATCAGGTTTCCGTGTCGATTCTCCCCCCCGATGAAACAGCCCTGCTCTCCAAGGGTAAAGGCGCACAAAAAGGGGGCGCCATCCAGGGCTGCGTTTAACGCTGCCACGGACTCTTGCATGCGATCCTGAACGGCCAACATGCACCCTGAGCAAAAGAGCACCAGTGCCCCCTTGACCTCGCCGGCGCCAAAGGGTGCGGCATCCACTGCTGCTGCTGCCACTCTTCCTGTCCTGGTGGCAAGGCTCTCAGGGGTGCCCCGCATTAAAACGACTTCGCTGTCTGGCTGAATGTCCGTATACAGCAAAATCGCCTGATTGCCCAAAACCTCAACGGGATAGGAAAGTCGGTAATAAGGGATCCCGCCGACTTGGCCCACCGGACTTCCTATGGGCGTGAACGTGGCCATGGGAACCATGCTCCCTCCTTCGGGGGGCAAATCGTCTATCAAGCCACCCGTCCATTCATTGTACACCTGGGCTGCCGGCCGACTATCGACCTCAAAGAGAACGCGTCCTTCCGCCCGTGTGGCTTTGCCTCGATGGATCGTCGGTTCGTAACCGCTGTGAAAAGCGTGGCCGATATCGCAGGAAGGGAAAAGCACGGCAATGGAAATGGCCTGACGAGACACCGTGTCATTGGCAAACTGCCGCCATTGGCCGCTCATGTCGTTATCAGCCACCGTGCCACCGATAATCGGCACCTTGGCACCGACATGGGCTTCTATGGCATGAATGACCAGCTCTTCAGGCCCGGGAGGGCTCGTCATGATCACAGCAACCGGCACTTCGCCGGGGCGTCCGGCGTGACCAAGGGCTTGGTCAAGGGCGGAGGTGGCAGCAGCCTTTGGGTCATCGCTTGAATCGGCAATCCCCACATCGTAATGACCAAAGGGATCAACGATCCCCAGAAGGCCTAGGCCGAAGCCGTCGGCAGTATGAAAACCCGCTTCCGTCATGACCCCCAAGCACGAGGTGCCACCATGGAGTGGCACGTCCGGCGCCAGAAATCGCAACTCTGCCACCACGGCCCTGTTGTCGTAGGCGCAGGAACTGTGTATGAACATCATCTGCGGAACGGCCTGAAGCTTCTGAGAAAGCATTTCCCAGGCGTCTTGGGCCGCAAGTTTGGAGTCCGGTTTTGTGGACCATGCAGAAGCCATTTTCATGATAGCCCTCCTTTTCCCCGCACTTATCCTAGTTTCCATCCATAAATGGCCCTTTTCTCCGCCTCAGGCGGATCAGTCTGCGGAATCGCTTGATTTTCTTGACCTTGCTAATCCGCCTAAGGCGGACTGAATTGAAAATTCACGCCAATGCCCACTTCCTTCTTGGGCATTCGTGGATGGGCACTATCCTAAGCCGTCTTCCAGAAAGGTGTCAACCCGTCACGGAATTTGGCCAACAACCCCTTGGTGTGCCGCGGAGCTCCGGCCTCTGACATGCAATTCCTACCAGGGGCCTCCTGTCTCCCCCGTCCTGTCTAGGCTTTCCCTTGACGAAACGCCAGACTTAGAGTAGAAGGGCCTTTCCGGCTGCTTTTTGCGGTAATAACAGGCCTGCATAGCGTGTTCGTATGCAGGAAGGGAGGAAGACTATGGCCAACGGATACGAAGATGCATACAGGACATCCATCGAGGATCCAGAAAAATTCTGGGCGGAAGCGGCTGAGGAGTGCCACTGGTTCAGGAAATGGGACAAGGTATTGGATGATTCAAACAAGCCCTTTTATCGCTGGTTCACAGGGGGCGAAATCAATACCTGTTACAACGCCCTTGATATTCATATCGACGAAGGAAGGGGCGCACAAGACGCCCTTATCTACGATAGCCCGGTGACCAATACGGTCCAAAAGTTTACCTACCAGGAGTTGAGAGACGAGGTGGCCAAGTTTGCCGGGGCCCTTGCCGCACAAGGGGTGAAAAAGGGAGACAGGGTCCTCATCTACATGCCCATGATACCTCAGGCCGTGATCGCCATGCTGGCCAGTGCGCGGCTGGGTGCGGTCCATTCCCTGGTCTTCGGCGGATTTGCTCCCAGGGAGCTGGCCACCCGCATACAGGACGCCCAACCCAAGGTGATCGTTTCCGCCTCCTGCGGCATCGAGTTTTCCCGCGTCATTGCCTACAAACCCATGCTGGATGAGGCCATCGACATGGTAGAGGCCAAGCCGGAACGCTGCATCGTCTTTCAGCGGCCCCAAGAAAAGGCCGCCATGATAGAAGGTCGCGATCTGGACTGGAATGACGTCATGGCAGAGGCCAAACCCCACGACTGTGTCCCCGTCCTTGCCACAGATCCCCTCTATATTCTTTATACCTCAGGCACCACGGCCCAGCCCAAGGGCGTTGTTCGGGACAACGGCGGCCACGTGGTTTCTCTCAAATGGACCATGAAGGCGATCTACAATGTGGAGCCCGGAGATGTCTACTGGGCGGCATCGGATGTGGGTTGGGTCGTAGGGCATTCCTACATCGTCTACGGGCCCCTCTTTCACGGCTGCACCACTATCCTCTTTGAGGGAAAGCCCGTAAAGACCCCTGATGCAGGCGTCTTCTGGCGGGTCATCTCCGATCACAAGGTAAAATGCATGTTCACGGCCCCCACGGCCTTTCGCGCCATCAAGCGGGAAGACCCCAAAGCCGAACTCATGAAGCAGTACGATCTTTCCTCCTTCAAGACCCTGTTCCTGGCAGGGGAACGATCAGACCCCGACACCCTGAACTGGGCTGAGAGCCATCTGGGTGTGCCGGTCATCGACCACTGGTGGCAGACAGAGACCGGATGGGCCATCAGTGCCAACTGCCTGGGCCTCCACCACTTTCCCGTCAAGCACGGTTCGGCCACAAAACCTGCTCCAGGCTGGAATCTTCAGGTGGTGGATCCCTTGGCCAAGCCGGTGAAGGCCGGTGACACAGGGGCCCTTGTGGTCAAGCTTCCGCTGCCTCCAGGAACCCTTCCCACCCTCTGGAACAATGACCAGGGTTTTCTCGACGCCTATCTGGAAGAGTTTCCCGGCTACTATAAGACCGCCGACGCCGGCTACGTGGACGATGAGAACTATGTCTACGTCATGTCCAGAACCGATGACATTATCAATGTCTCCGGCCACCGTCTCTCCACAGGGGCCATGGAGGAGGTGCTGGCGGACCATCCTGATGTGGCGGAATGCGCGGTCTTCGGCGTGGGAGACCAGTTAAAAGGACAGATCCCCCTCGGTCTTTTGGTCCTTAACGCAGGCGTGGAGAGGGGCCAAGAGGAGATTGTCAAAGAAGTAATCCAGATGGTCCGCGAGAGGATCGGCCCCGTGGCGGCCTTCAAGATGGCCACCGTGGTCAAGCGTCTGCCCAAAACCAGATCCGGCAAGATCCTTCGCGGCACCATGCAGAAGATCGCAGACCACAAGCCGTACAAGATACCGGCCACCATAGACGATCCAGCGATCCTGGACGAGATCGATCAAGCATTGGCAGCCATGGGCTACTCCGAGGCGCAAAAGGCATAGCTCCCGCCTGCTGCCCAAGCCTTGTTTGTCTTGTGCTACAAGTTTTTTGATCCTCCTCCGGCAGACGCCAGTCCGCCGGAGCGAGAGATCACACAGAGGAATTCGCCAAGACCTGTTGAGATGAAAGCATATTACTGCCCGCGAACGCCTTCCAAGTGTGATTTCCGTGGCACTACCCCCTCAGCACCTTCCTCGAATCCAGCCAGTCTGTAACGACCGTTCCAAGAAGCCATAGATCGACCCATAAGGAGGATACCATTGATGAAAACACCGTTTCAAAGGAGTGCCCGCTTCTCTACTGTTCTTCTATTTACGCTGTCATTATTGCTGGTCTCTGAACCATCCTTTGCACAGCCCACAATCACCTCACACACCCCGGACCAAAACAGCCTGGACGTTTCCGCTGACACGAACATCGTGGTCCAATTCAGCGAAAACATCGAAAACTCCACGGTCGACAAAGATACCTTCAACGTGGACGGCACCATGACCGGAGAGATAGCGGGCGCTTTCACGGGCGGCGGCACCGATACGATCACCTTTGATCCCACCACCGATTTTGAGCCCGGCGAAGTCGTAACCGTGACCCTTACCACCGGCATTGAGAACACCAGTGGCGCCGCCCTGAGCGACCCCCACACCTGGCAGTTCACCGTGGCGTCACGCAAGGCCACAGGGGAATTCGGTCCCCAGCAGATCATCTCCGGCAACGCCGTTGTGGCTTTCAGCGTGTATGCCGCGGACATGGACGGTGACGGGGACATGGACGTACTCTCAGCCTCTTGGGCTGAGGACAAGATCGCGTGGTACGAAAACAAGCCACGCACCCTGGCACCGGTCACCATATTGCTTCTTGACGAGGAAGAGCCGGCTTCTAGAAGAAGATAAGGAACCAAGGGCCTTAACCTCGGGGGCATTCCCCGCTATTGCCACAAACGCGCATGGTCCGGTGTCTCGCGAGGAGTCGAGGCGTGGGTGATGCCGAAATATCGCCTCTTGTCATCCAGTCAACCACCACCCCTAGAAGGGGTGGCTTGATTGGGACCCTCAAAGGGTCCTACTGTGTCTCTCGCAGAGACCACGGAGTCGCTGGGTTTTTTGAGCTGAATCCTTGAGAGGAGGATTCAGCTCAAGCCTCGATCCAGCTACCGCTGGAAAAGGGCTTCTGAATGTTTCCTCAATGCCACCACATCGACTCGAAAGCAGATGCCCCGTAAGGGACTGATGGTTGGCCTGATTTCTCCTCTCAAGAAATCG
>Ga0272444_10002658_pt1 | contig 16419 bp, 20 predicted proteins | sample SSMForm13_FD_201033 | JGI IMG/M metagenome (GOLD analysis project Ga0272444, IMG submission 201033) | Marine sediment archaeal communities from Little Sippewissett salt marsh, Falmouth, MA, United States - SSM-Form-13 | ecosystem: Environmental > Aquatic > Marine > Wetlands > Sediment ...
TCTCTGGAGAGTCCCCAATGCCCGTCATCATTGTTAAAGCCCGGCAAGGCGTTTTGCGCGACAAGCAAATGAAGGCCCGCCTGATCCAGGAGATGGCCGCGACCTTTGCCCGCGTGGTAGGTCACGAGAAATATGAGCACCGGGCCACGGTGCTGATCGAGGAGCTGCCCGACGAAAATTGGGGGAGGGAAGGCAGACAGATAGGCTCGTGATCAGCCTGCAAGGCATCAGCAAGATTTTCAGCGCCCGCGATGGCTCCAGCGTGGCCGCCCTCAAAGACATTTCCCTAGAGGTGCAGAGCGGCCAATTCGTCAGCCTGGTGGGTCCCAGCGGCTGCGGTAAAACCACCCTTCTGGAGATCATCGCCGGGCTGGAAAAGCCCAGCAGCGGCCGAGTGCGCCACGGCGATCTCACCCAAGACGGCCAGTTCGGCTGGGCGGGCTATATGTCGCAGACAGACACCCTGTTGCCCTGGCGCACGGTGTTGGAAAACGCGGCCATCGGGCTGGAGATTCGTGGCGTGGCCAAGACCGAGCGCCGCCGCCGGGTGGCCGGCCTGGTGGAACGGGTGGGCCTGGCCGGCTTCGAGGACAAGTACCCCGGCGAGCTGTCCGGGGGCATGAAGAAGCGGCTGGGCCTGATCCGCATGCTGGCCTACGAGCCCCAGGTGCTGCTCCTGGACGAGCCCTTCGCCGCCCTGGACGCCCAGACCCGCGAGCGCCTGCAGGCCGACTTGCTGGACCTGTGGCGCGACTTCAAACGCACCGTGATCTTCGTCACCCACGATCTGGTGGAGGCCATCACCCTCTCGGACCGCATTCTGCTGTTGGGCCGCCGACCGGCCCGTATCAAGCGCGAGTACGGCGTGGACCTGCCCCGGCCGCGCCTGAGTCAGGAAATCCAGTTCAGCGAAGAGTTCCAAGACCTGCATCGACGGCTACGACAAGACCTTCTGGATGAGGCTCCTTCGGGCGGCAGCGCCGACCCCCTATAGAAAGCCCCCATGCAAACCCGTGTTCAACTGGTCAGAGTGCTTCTGGTGCTTTCCTTCTTCGGCCTTTGGGAGCTGGGTTCCCGGTTCGGCTGGCTGGACCCGATTTTCTTCGGCCGGCCCAGCGCCATCTTCTGGGACTTCGGCAAGATGGTGATCAGCGGCGAGGTGTTTTATCACGCCTGGATCACCCTGGAGGAGTCGTTGATCGGCTTCGGCCTGGGGGCGGTGTTGGGCGTGATCCTGGCCTTCGCTCTGGCCGCCAGCCCCTTTTGGGCCCAGGTCCTGGACCCGGTGATCTTTTTGCTCTACGGCATCCCCCGCATCGCCCTGGCCCCCCTGTTCATACTCTGGTTCGGCCTGGGCATCGCCTCCAAGGTGGTCTTCGCCTTCGTGCTGGTGCTGTTCTTGGTGTTTTTCAACACCTTCGCCGGGCTCAAGGGCGTGGACCGGGACGTGGTCAACGCGATCAAGGTGATGGGGGCCGGCCGGGGCCAGTTATTGGTCAAGGTAATATTCCCGGCCATCTCGCCCTGGGTCATGGCCGGTCTCAAGTCCGGCGTGGGCATGAGCCTCCTGGGGGCCATCGTGGGGGAATACGTGGGCGGCAACGCCGGGCTGGGCTGGATGATCAACTCGGCGGCCGGGCTTTTCGAAACCACGCGGGTGTTTTCGGCCCTGTTGGCCCTGGGCCTATTGGTGCTGGGGGTAAACCACATTTTGAATCGGCTGGAGGCGCGGCTGCTCAAATGGCGGCCCAAGACCGGCCTCATGGGATGAACCACGGATTAAAGGACAAACGAGATGAGCAAAAAAATCTTGATGGCGTTGCTGGCGGCCCTGTTGACCCTGGGCCTCCTGGGCCCGGCCTCGGGCAAGGAGCTGCAAAAGGTTTTGGTCTCGGAGGCGGTGCGGGGCTTCTTCTTCGTGCCCCTGTATGTGGCCGACGGCAAGGGATTCTTCAAGGAGCAGGGGCTGGACATGATGATCGTCTCAGCCCAGGGCGGGCCCTTGGCCATGCAGGCCCTCATCGCCGGACAGGTGAAGTTCTGCGCCACCGGCCACGGCCAGGTGGCCAACATGTGGACCAAGGGCAAATCCACCAAGATCGTCAACCAGATGCAGGATAAGTGCACCTTCTACATGATCGGCAGGCCGGGGATCGACGACATCGCCCAGTTAAAGGGCAAGAACGTGGGCTGTACCAAGATCGGGGCCGAGACCTTTGCCGTGGGCCGCTATCTGGCCGCCAAGGCGGGGCTGGACCCGGCCAAGGGCATCACCATGGTGGGCGTGGGCGGCATGGGTCCCATGGCCAGCGCCCTGATCAACGACCGCATCCAGGCCACCATGGCCTGGCAGCCCCTGGTGACCAAGCTTTTGGCCGAGAAAAAGGCCCGCATGCTGGCCCGGCTGAACACCGCCAGGGACAGCGAGAAGCACTTCGGCTCTCCGGACTACTCTTTTTCGGTGCTGCAGGCCACCGACAAGACCATCAAGAACGACCCTGAGCTGGTGCAGAAGTTCGTCAACGCCATGGTTTCGGCCGAGCGGTGGATCGCAAAGGCCAGCCTGGATGAACTGACCAAGGTGGTGACGCCCTACTTCCAGGGCATGAACCCGGCCACCATCAAGGCCTCCCTGGAGATGGACAAGGAAGCCTTCTCCAAGACCGGCCTGGTCAGCGAGAAGGGGCACCAGACCGCGGTGAAGGTCTTCACCGAGGCCAAGGTCATCACCAAGCCGGTGCCCTTCCAGGCTATTGTGGACAATAGTTTTTCAAGGCAGGCCCAGTAGCAAGCGCCCACGCATTCTCTACTCGCACCCTAAAGAGGTTGTTATGTCCAAACTGCTGAAACTGACCGCGCTTGCGTTGCTGATCCTCGCCCTGGCCGCTCCCCTGCCGGCGGCGGCCTCTGGAGACAAACTCACCGAAGTCAAGGTGTCCGAGGCCATCCACGGCATCTTCTTCCTGCCACTGTACGTGGCCCACGGCAAGGGGTTCTTCAAGGATCAGGGCCTGGACGTGGAACTGTTGACCGCCCAGGCCGGGCCCCTGGCCATGCAGGCCCTTTTGGCAGGCCAGGTGCAGTTCTGCGCCACCGGCCACGGCCTGATCGCCAACCTCTACGCCAAGGGCAAGCGCACCAAGATCGTCAACCAGATGCAGCCGCGCTGCACCTTCTACCTGCTGGGCCGGCCGGAGATCAACAGCATCGCCGAGCTCAAGGGCAAGAACGTGGGCTGCACCAAGATCGGGGCCGAAAGCTACGCCATCGCCCGGGCCATACTGGCCAATGCCGGGTTGGACCCGGACAAGGACGTCACCCTGGTGGGGGTGGGTGGCATGGGCACCACGGCCAGCGCCCTGGCCAACGACCGTTGCCAGGCGGTCATAGGCTGGCAGCCCCTCACCGACAAGTTCGTCAAGGAGGGCAAGGCCAAAATTCTGGCCACCCTGAACACCGAGGAGGGCAGCCAAAAGCACTTCGGTTCGCCGGACTATTCCTTCACCATCATCGAGGTGACCGACGAGTACCTGAAAAACAACCCCGAGACGGTGCAGAAGTTCGTCAACGCCATGGTGCGGGCCGAAAAGTGGATCGCCGAGCACGATGTGGATGACATGGTCCAGGCGGCCCGGCCCTACTTCCCCGGCATGGACCCGGCGGTGCTCAAGGCCTCCATCCAGGAAGACCTGACCGCCTTCACCTCCACCGGCCTGGTTTCGCGCGATTCCCACGACGCGGTGATCAAGGTTTGGCTGGCCGCGGGCCTGTTAAAAAAGCCGGTGGCTTTCGAGGCCATAGTGGACAACTCCTTCACTAAAAAGGCCCAAGGACAAAAACCATAGGCATGCAACGCTTTTTTCATAAAGCATTTCCCATGAATGCCCTCCCCGCCGCCCAGTTGGCGGGGGCGGGCATCGATGAACTGAGCCACTCGGCCCGGCTGAAAAGCCGGGCCGTGCTGCGCTACTTCGCCCAGGTGCCCACGGACCTGCTGTTTTTTTTCAGCGACATCGCCATCCAGGCTGAGGCCATGGGCGCGCCGCTCAGCTTCGGGCCGGCCTCCATGCCCAGCGTGGCGGCCCCGGCCGACCTGGTGCGGCTGCCCCGGGCGGCGGACATGCCCCGCATGCGCGTCAATGCCCGGGTGCTGAGAGATTTGGGCGCGGAGTTTCCCGGCCTGCCCCGGGCGGCCATGGTCTACGGACCGTTCACCGTGGCCGGGCAGGTGGCCGGCGAGCAGAGCTTGCTGCGCGGGGTGGTGGAGCGTCCGGACCAGGTGCGCGAGTTGCTGGAAAAATCCCTCGCCATGGCCATGGACTACGCCCGCCTGCTTTTGGAGGCCGGGGCCGAGGTGCTCTGGGTCTCCGATCCCCTGGCCGTCCTGTTGGCGCCGGAGAGCTTCTGGGACTTCGCCGGGGAGCCACTGGCCCGGCTCTTCGCGGTCAAGGGAGACCGCGACACCGCCCTGCACATCTGCGGCGACACCGCCCAGATCGTAGCCGGCATGGTCAAGACCGGCGTGGGCGGCATCAGCTTTGACCAGTGCCTGGACCTGTTGGCCCTGGAGGATCAGGTCCCCCCGGAGGTGGCCGTCATGGGCAACCTTGACCCGGTGGAGGTCTTGGAGCAGGCCGCCCCGGAAGAGGTGGCTCAGACCGCCGAGGAACTGGTCATGGGCCTGGGCGCGGCTCCGAACTTCGCCCTATGCCCCGGCTGCGCGCCGCCCACCTCCGCGCCGGTGGCCAACATGCGGGCCTTTCTGGAGAGCGGGCGGCGGGCCCTGGACCTGCTCTCCCCCCATGCGGCCGGGCTGGCCGAGCTTAGCGCCGGGGTCCTGGCCGGTGACGGCGGCGGCTTGGAGGACCAGGTGCGCCGCCTGCGCGCGGATGGCCTGGGGGCCATGGAAGTTATGCGCGCCGGGCTGATGCGAGCCATCAAGAAAAGCAGCGCCCTCTACGAGACCAAGCGCCGCCACCTGCCCACCGTGCTACTCACGGTGGACGCCTTTTATCGCGGCTACCAGGCCCTGGAGCCGGAGTTGGCCGAGTCCGGGGAGTCCGGACCGGCCGTGGCCTTGGGCACGGTGCATGGCGATTTCCACGAGATAGGCAAGAACCTGGTGGCCATCATGTTGAAGGCCCACGGCATTCCGGTCCTGGACCTGGGCGTCAACGTGCCGCCGCAGAGCTTCGTGGCCGCCTGCCGCGAGCACGGCTGCCAGGTGGTGGGCCTTAGCGCCTTTATCACCTCGGCGCGCAAGCAGTTGGGCGAGGTGATGCGGGCCTTGGCCATGGCTGGTTTAAAGAATGTGGATATGGTGGCGGGCGGAGCGGCGGTAAACCAGCATTTGGCCTCCCAAGCAGGGGCAAAGGGATATGCCAAGGACGCAGTGGCCGCGGTAAGGCTGTTACAGAATGTAATGAAGGAAAGAGCCTGAACCCATGTCGTTGCCGGCCTGGCCACCAGCCTGGGATAAGAAAATCAAACGTTATCTACAGCTTGATGGGGAACAAGAGGCTGAAAAGCGGGGCAAAGAGCTTTGGCAGCAGGCCCTGCGCTTGGCCCGGCCCCGCACCTGGCATCAGATCATAACGATTAAAGAATTCAATGATGTTTTCAAGCCTTACGCTCAAGCCAGCCAGGCCTTGCAGCGTCTTTTAGTTGGCTGCGACAGGGTTGCGCTCATGGCGGTGAGCCTGGGGCCGCAAGTTGAAGAGCGGTCGCGGGAGCTTTTATCGCGGCATGAAATTTTCGACGGTTTCATCCTGGACCGCATGGGCAGCTATCTAGCGGAATGGTGCATGTCCAGCCTGGACCGCCAGATAACGGAAGACTTGGACGCGCAAGGCTTAAAAACCACCAGGCGCTATAGCCCTGGCTATCAGGATTTTTCCTTGCATGCCCAAAAGGCGTTTGTTGATTTAGCCGCCGAGGCCAGTACCGGTATCAACCTGCGGCCAGACTACTCTTTGGCGCCTGAAAAGAGCGTTACCGCCCTGAAAGGCATTGCTCCCCCCGCTTCCCCGATAAAAAATTAGGGCCGGGTCCCGCGAACCAGCCCTAGTCGTAACTACCTGATTTATTTGGTGCCGAAGGTGAGACTCGAACTCACAAGGCCTCAAGGACCGGGGGATTTTGAGTCCCCTGCGTCTACCAATTCCGCCACTCCGGCATCCAGCCATTTATAGGCCCCAGAGGGCCTTTGGTCAAGGCCCAGAAAGGAATTGGCGCAACATTGGTCTTGCTGGCGGCCAAATGGCCTTGTTCGTGGACCCCGGCCTAGGTTAAAAAGGAAGACCAACCCTGAGTGAACCAACCGCAGGAGGGCCGGCCATGGACCTGAGCCAAGCTGAGGTGCTTTTTGATGCCAAGGGCATAGCCGGAAACCTGGACGCCCTGGCCCAAGAGATCGCGGGAAACGCCGGCGATCCCCCAGACCTGAGTCTGGTGGGAATCCGCACCGGCGGGGCGGTGCTGGCCCGGCGGCTGCGGGAGCGCCTGGCCGCCATATTGGGCGCGGCCCCGGACACCGGGGCCATGGACATCACCCTTTACCGCGACGACTGGACCATGCTGCACCAGCGCCCCAAGGTGGGCACCACGGAAATGGCCTTTGACATCGAGCAGCGCCGAGTGGTGCTGGTGGACGACGTGCTCTACACCGGACGCACGGTGCGCGCCGCCCTGGACGAGTTGATGGACTTTGGCCGGGCCCGGCGCATCGAGCTGGCGGTGCTGGTCGACCGGGGAGGGCGGGAGCTGCCCATCCAACCCGACTACGTGGGAGCGGCGGTCACCGGCGGCGAGGACCAGGTGATCGAGGTCCTGTTGGAGGAGGAGGGCCATGCCCGCGACCAGGTGGTGCGTCTACCCCGCTGATTCGGGGCCCTGTACAATGGACAGTCAAAAAAGATACAATACATGGGCCCTTGTCGGTGTATGAGGGCTCATTCACTATAGGTGAAAGGCAGAAAGAATTTGACACTACACTGGAAATGTGTATACACATAATACCTTGTGAAGAGGTCTATAATCGCCTCTTTATGCGCAGAAAATCTATGGGTTTTCTGAAGGATCATCAACCTCCAAAGAAAGCCAGAGGGAGTTCATGGCAGCAGCCAAACAAGTCACCGGAGCGGTGATGGTCGTGGGCGGCGGCATTGCGGGAATGCAGGCGGCCCTGGACCTGGCCAATTCCGGCTATTACGTCTATTTGTTGGAGAAGAGCCCGGCCATTGGTGGGGTCATGTCCCAGTTGGACAAGACCTTCCCCACCAATGACTGTGCGATGTGAATCATTTCGCCTAAACTGGTCGAGGTCGGCCGGCACATCAATATCGAGCTCCTGACCAACTCCGAGGTCGAGGGCATCGAAGGCGAAGAAGGAAATTTCACGGTCAAGGTAGCCGAGCATCCGCGCTACGTTGACATGAACAAATGCATCGCTTGCGGGGCCTGCTACGAAAAGTGCCCCAAACGCATCCCCAACGAGTACAACGAGGGTTTAGACAAGCGCAAGGCCGTGTATGTGCGCTACGCCCAAGCGGTGCCCTTGAAATACGTCATCGACAAGGACAACTGCATCTACTTCCAAAAGGGCAAGTGCAAGGCTTGCCAGAAGTTCTGTCCCACCGGCGCGATCAACTACGACATGGAAGAGGCCGAGCGCGATATCAAGGTGGGCTCGGTGATCATCAGCGCCGGGTTCAAGCCTTTTGATCCCTCTCCCTATGTCCAGTACTCCTACGCCAACTTCCCCAACGTGGTCACGGCCCTGGAGTTCGAGCGCATCCTGGCCGCCTCTGGCCCCTGGATGGGCCATCTGGTGCGGCCCAGCGACGAGGCCGAGCCCAAGAAGATCGCCTGGATCCAGTGCGTGGGCTCCCGCGACGTGAACTCCTGCGACCATCCCTACTGCTCGGCGGTGTGCTGCATGTACGCCATCAAGGAGGCGGTGATCGCCAAGGAGCACTCCAAGACCGATCTGGACGCGGCCATCTTCTATATGGATATGCGGACCTTTGGCAAGGACTTTGAGCGCTACTACGACAATGCCCAGCATGACGGGGTGCGCTTCATCCGCAGCCGCATTCACTCCATCGACCAGCTGGAGAACAAGTCCCTGCAGATCGAGTACGCCACCGAGGACGGCCGGGCCATGCTCGAGGAATTCGACATGGTGGTGCTCTCCCAGGGCCTGGAGGTTTCTCCCGAGACGGTGGCCATGTGCCAGCGCCTGGACATCGATCTGAACCCCAGCAACTTCATCAACACCGACTCCTTTGCCCCGGTGGCCAGCAGCCGGCCGGGGGTCTATGTCTGCGGCGCCCTGGCCGGGCCCAAGGACATCCCCCTGAGCGTGATGGAGGCCTCGGCCGCCGCCTGCGCTGCGGCGGGCAACCTCTCGTCCGCCCGCGACACCCTTACCAAGGAACAGGTGATCCCCGAGCCGCGCCAGGTGGCCGGCGACCAGCCCAAGGTGGGGGTTTTCGTGTGCTCCTGCGGCATCAACATCGCCGGGGTGGTGGACGTGGAGCAGGTGGTGGAATACGCCAAGACCCTGCCTTACGTCACTTATGTGGAGAACAACCTGTTCACCTGCTCCCAGGACACCCAGGACAAGATGGCCGAGGTCATCGCCGAGCAGGGCCTGAACCGGGTGGTGGTGGCGGCCTGCACCCCGCGCACCCACGAGCCCCTGTTCCAGGAGACCATGGTGGGGGCCGGGCTGAACAAGTATCTGTTCGAGATGGCCAACATCCGCAACCAGGACTCCTGGGTGCACTCGGACCAGCCCGAGATGGCCACGGAAAAGGCCAAGGACCTGGTGCGCATGGCCGTGGCCAAGGCCGCCCTGCTCACCCCCCTGGAGGAGGTGCAGCTGGAGGTGGACCCGGGCTCCATGGTCATCGGCGGCGGCCTGGCCGGCATGAACGCGGCCCTGGAGCTGGCCAAGCAGGGCTACTCCTGCCATCTGGTGGAGCGCGACAACGCCCTGGGCGGCAACGCCCGGAGCTTGCGCACCACGGCCAAGAACGAGCCGGTGGCTCCCTACCTGGAACAGCTGGCCCAAAAGGTGGCCGACGAGCCCCTTATCACCACCCACCTGGGCACCTCCATCAAGGAGGTGGACGGCTTTGTGGGCAACTTCAAGACCACCCTGGCCGGCGACAGCGGCGAGGAGGTGGTGGAGCATGGGGTGGCCATCGTCGCCACCGGCGCCAGCGAGTACAAGCCCAATGAGTACGCCTATGGCAGCCACCCCAAGGTGATGACCCACCTGGAGATAGACGAGGCCCTGAGCGCCGGGGAGCTGGACCCCAAGGAGACCAACTCCCTGGTGTTGATCCAGTGCGTGGGCTCCCGCGAGCCGGATCGGCCCTATTGCTCCAAGGTCTGCTGCACCCACTCGGTGGAGACCGCCCTGCACTTCAAGAACGAGAACCCCGAGTGCCAGGTGGTGATCCTCTACCGCGACATCCGCACCTTTGGCGAGCGCGAGCTGCTCTACAAGGAGGCCCGCGGCAAGGGCGTGCTGTTCGTGCGCTACGATGTGGATAAAAAGCCGGTGGTGGAGCCCGACGGCGAGGGCCTCAAAATCACGGTGCGCGACCACATCCTGGACCGCGACCTGTTAATCGAGGCCGACGTGGTGGGCCTGGCCACGGCCATCGTCAGCCACAAGGCAAACGACCTGGCCCAGATGTTCAAGGTGGCCATGGACGAGGACGGCTGGTTCCTGGAGGCCCACCAGAAGCTTCGGCCCGTGGACTTCGCCACCGACGGCGTGTTCATGGCCGGCATGTGCCACTATCCCAAGCCCATTGAAGAGGCGGTGGCCCAGGCCCAGGCGGCGGTGGCCCGCGCGGTGACGGTGCTCTCCTCCAAGGAAATGATGCTGCCGGGCACCGTGGCCTTCATCGACCAGAGAAAGTGCGTTGGCTGCGGGGTGTGCTGGACGGTGTGCCCCTACCAGGCCATCACCCAAGACGACAACGGCCTGGCCGTGGTCAACGAGGCCCTGTGCAAGGGTTGCGGCACCTGCGTGGCTTCCTGCCGCTCCGGCGCCCCCAACCTGCGGGGATTCACCAACCAAGGCGTCATGGCCCAGATCATGGCTCTGTAGCAGATAGGACGGTACGGTTCCATGAGCGATAACTCCGAGTTCCAACCGCGCATAGCGGCGTTCCTGTGCAACTGGTGCTCCTACGGCGCAGCAGACCTGGCCGGGGTGAGCCGCTTGCAATATCCACCCAACATCCACGTGATCCGCATCCCCTGCACCGGCCGGATGAGCCCCAAGTTCATCATGCAGGCCTTTCGCCAGGGGGTGGACGGGGTCTGGGTGAGCGGCTGACACCCGGGCGACTGCCACTATATAGCTGGCAATATGTTCGCCCGGCGGCGGTTCGCCGTAATGAAAAACCTCCTGGAGTACGTTGGTATTGAACCCGGCCGGCTGCACTTCAGCTGGATATCCTCGGCCGAGGCCACCAAGTTCCAAGACACGGTCATCGAGGTCACCGAGGCGGTCAAGGCCCTGGGCCCGGCCCAGCACATGATCAAAGACATCCGAAAGGTGGCCTGATGGAAGCGGTGGCTGAAAAGATCAGAGAGACCGCGGCCAAGCTATTGAGCGAAGGCAAGGTGGACTGCGTCATCGGCTATGCCCAAGGTAGCGTGCCCATGCGCGACTACCCCTACTTTGCCTACACCCCCGAGGAAGCCCAGAACCTGACTTGGTCGCCCTTTTGCTGTAACAACCTGGCCAACTTTTTGATCCGCCGCCCCAAGGGCGAGATCGGCAAGGTGGCCATCACCGCCCAGGGCTGCGTGAGCCGCAGCATCGTGGGCCTTATCAAGGAAAACCAGATCGCCCGCGAGGATGTTTACATCCTGGGCGTGCCCAGCCCGGGCATGGTGGACCGCCGCAAGGTGGCCGAGCGTTTCCCGCTTAAGACCATCACCGAGGTGACGGTGGACGGCGAGGACCTCATCGTCAAGGGCGCGGATTTTGAAGAGCGCATTCCCCAAAAGGAGGTGCGCCGCGACAACTGTTACACCTGCGTGCAGCGCAACCCGGTCATCTGCGACGAGATGATGGCCGAGGAGGGGCCGGCCGACTGGGGCGGCGACATCGACAAGGTGGCCGCGCCCTGGGAAAAGCTGGAGCCGGCCCAGCGCTGGGAGGCCTTTGTCGGCGAGATAGACTCCTGCATCCGCTGCTACGCCTGCCGCGACGCCTGCCCCCTGTGCTACTGTCACGTGTGTTTCGTGGACGAGTCCATGCCCCAGTGGTGCGGCAAGACCCAGGACGAGGCCGACGTGGCCACCTTCCACATCCTCAGGGCCTTCCACTGCGCCGGCCGCTGCACCGACTGCGGGGCCTGCGAGAGCGCCTGTCCCCAAGGCATCAAGGTGCGCCGCTTCACCAGCAAGATCGAAAAGGACATCCGCGAGCTCTACGACTACACGCCGGGCATGGACCTGGAGGCCACGCCGCCCCTGAGCGTCTACCGGCCCAATGACCCCCAGGAATTCATCAAGTAGGAAAGGCTAGCCATGGCTGACAAGATACTGGCCAAAGACAAGCTGGGCGAGTTCCTGGGCAAACTGCAGGCCGATTACGAGCTCCACGCGCCCCAGGAAATCGAAGGCAAGGCCCAGTGGGCTCCCTTGGCCCAGGCCGAGGACGCTCTGTGGGAGTTCAGTAACACCCACATGAGCCCCAAGGAATACTTCTTCCCCCAGACCGAGTGCATGATGCGCTTTGTCAACCAGCAGGACGGCGAGGATGGCATGGTCATGCACGCCGAGCCCGAGCTGGAGGGCAAGCGCCTGCTTCTGAACATCCGCCCCTGCGACGCCAAGGCCTTTTCGGTGTTGGACATGATCTTTGTGCAGGACGAGATGACCAATGACCTGTACTGGAAGGACAAGCGGGACAAGACCACCCTGGTGGGCCTGGCCTGTTCCGATCCCTGCCCCACCTGCTTCTGCACCTCCATGAACTGCGGACCCGCCTCCACCACCGGCCTGGACGCCCTGTTGTTCGACCTGGGCGACAAGCTGTTGGTGCGCGCCCTGACCGAAAAGGGCGAGGCCGTGGCCGAGGGGCTGGACGAAGCCGGCGAGGCCGAGGCCGCCGCGGCCGAGGAGCAGACCAAGGCCGCGGAGGCCAAGATCACCTCCGAGGTGGGCATGGACCAGGTAAACGCCCGCTCGGTGATGGAGCTTTACGAGGCTGGCATGTGGGACCGGGTGTACGAGTCCTGCCTCAACTGCGGCACCTGCACCTACGCCTGCCCCACCTGCCACTGCTTTGACATCCAGGACGAGACCCAGGGCGGCGAGGGCCGCCGGGTGCGCAACTGGGATAACTGCATGAGCTGGTTGTTCACCATGCACGGCACCGGGCACAACCCCCGGGGCACCAAGAAAGACCGGGTGCGCCAGCGCTTCATGCACAAGTTCAAGTACATCCCGGTAAAACGCGGCGGCGAGATCGGCTGCGTGGGATGCGGGCGCTGCGTGTTGCTGTGCCCGGTCAACATCGACGTGCGCCGCGTCGTCAACGATATGAACGCCTAGCCAAAGGCCAATAAGCTATGCGAAATACCTATATACCTTATCCGGTTCGCATCAAGAAGGCCGAGGTGGCCACCGAGGACAAGCAGTTGAAGACTTTCCTCCTGGAGTTCATGAACGAGCAGGAGGGCGAGGACTTTGACTACACCCCGGGCCAGTTCGCCGAGCTGAGCGTGTCGGGCTATGGCGAGATACCCATCGGCATCGCCTCCAGCCCCACCGAGGGCAATGATCTGTTGTTCACGGTGAACAAGGTGGGCAGCGTGTCCACTCAGCTGCACAACATGAACGAGGGCGACGTGATGGGGGTGCGCGGCCCCCTGGGTAACAGCTACCCCCTGGCCGAGATGGAAGGCAAGAACATCACCATCGTGGCCGGCGGCTTCGCGGTGACCACCCTGCGCTCGACCATGATCTGGCTGCTGGACCCGGCCAACCGCTCCAAGTACGGCGAGATCACCTTCATCTACGGCGCGCGCACGCCTGGGCTGCTGCTCTATGAGGACGAGTGGCGCCAGTGGCGGGAAAGCGGTCAGGCCAACGTAAACATCACCATTGACCGCGAGGCCGAGGGCTGGGACGGTCTGGTGGGCTTCGTGCCCACGGTGTGCGAGGAGGTGGCTCCCAAGCCGGACAACGCGGTTGCCCTGATCTGCGGCCCGCCGGTGATGATCCGCTTCACCCAGCCGGTGTTCGACAAGCTGGGCTGGCAGCCCGAACAGATCGTGATGAGCCTGGAAAACCGCATGAAGTGCGGTATCGGCATCTGCGGCCGCTGCAACGTGGGGCCGGAGTATGTGTGCAAAGACGGGCCGGTGTTCACCAAGGCCCACCTGGATCAGCTACCCAAAGAATACTAGAAAAGCAATTCCGGGCCAGAGGCTATAGATAATTATTTGCCTCTGACCCGGAATTGATATAGATTGTCTATAAATGAATGACCAGTTGCGGGGTAAGCTATAGGTTATCCTGGCTGGCAACCCAGAACTAGTAGCGGGTAGGGCGATAGCCTAGTAAGGCGATTCCTTGCCTGGTCACCTGGGGAGAGGACGAATGAGCCAAGAGCCGATCAAACTGGGCAAACGCGAGTCCAAGCTGCGCGTGGACCCCAAATGGGCCGATGTGTGCCTCACCTGCGGCACCTGCGCCGGCGGCTGCCCCGTCACCGGCGTGGACGGCATGGACCCCCGCAAGGCGGTGCGCATGGCCGCCTTGGGGCTTGACGACGAACTGATCAACTCCCGCTTCCCCTGGGTATGCACCCTGTGCGGCCGCTGTGAGCGCGCCTGTCCCATGGGGGTGGAAATCCTGGCCATGATGCGCACCGCCCGCGGCCTGCGCGAGCGGGACAAGGTGCCAGGCCCCATCCACAAGGGCACCATGATGTCCATGGAGCGGGGCAACAACCTGGGCATCCCCTATGACGACTGGCTGTTTTTGCTGGCCGACATGGGCAAGGAGATGGAGGACGAGGGCTTCCCCGGCTTCTACGTGCCCGTGGACAAGGTGGGCGCCCGGGTCATCTCCACCGTGAACTCCAAGGAGCCGTTCGGCGAGCCGGACGACATGAAGTTCTGGTGGAAGATCTACTACGCGGCCCGGGAGAACTGGACCATTCCCAGCGAACAATGGGAAGGGGTGACCTGGGGGCTGTTCGGCGGGGACGACGAGTCCATGAAGGAGCAGGCCCGGCGGGTTATCGAAAACGCCCGCAAGGTGAAAGCCGAGGTGCTCCTCTTACCAGAGTGAGGCCACGCCTACTTTGGAACTAGGCTTAGTTTCACCAAGTGGTTCCCCGAGGTCTTCGAAGAGTTCAAGGTCATGAATATCTTCGAGTTGATGATGGAATACATTAAAGAGGGCCGGGTCAAGATAGACCGCGAGAAGTTCGCGGGCAAGCTGGCCACGGTGCACGACCCCTGCAACTACGGCCGCAAGAGCGAAAAGACCTTTGGCCACGGCTATTACGACGAGATACGCTGGATCACCGACCAGATCTGCGACACCTGGGTGGACACCTATCCCACCCGGGAAAACAACTTCTGCTGCGGGGCCGGCGGCGGCGCCTGGGCCATGCCCTACACCAACGAGCGCCTCTACTACGGCCGCAAGAAGGCCGAGCAGATAGAGGACACCGGGGCCGAGATCGTGGTGGCCCCCTGCCACAACTGCCGCGACCAGATCATGAAGTCCCTGACCAAGGAGTATGATCTGGACATAGAGACCTTCTACCTCTGGGAACTGCTGGCTGAAAGTATTATAGTAGAGCCCTGGAGCGAGGAAGAGGTGGAAAAGGCCCACAAGGAGGCCGAGGAGCAGTGGGAGCGCTTCGGCGTGGAGCTCGACGAGGACGACTGGGAGCCCCCCGAATAGGCCGCTGACTCAACGCAACCCCAAGGGGCCGCCCCACGCGGGGTGGCCCCTTTTTTTGGGAGAAGATCATGGCCGAGGTGAAATCAGCGCTGGAGATCGCCCTGGAGCGGGCCACCGCCCTGGGGGCCGGCGAGGACGACAGCCGCCGCGAGGCCGCGGAGAAGGGCCGCGCCCTGGCCCGCCGTCTGCTGGAGGGCGAGGCCGAGCCCGAAGCCCTGGCCGGCATGGAGGCGGGCCCGGCCCGCCAAAGCGCGGCCGAGACCCTGGCGCGGGCCCTGAGCGGCGATAAGCGCCTGGCCGCCCTGGCGGGGCTCAAGGCCCTGGCCGGGGAGGGGGCGGCGGAAAAGGCCTGGGACGCCCTGGCCTCGGCGGCCGACGCCCGCGAGGCGGCCCTTATCCAGGTGATGCGCCAGCTGGCCGCCGAGCAGGCCGCCAGCCTGGCCGCGGTCGGCATCGCCGGCCCGGCCGCCAAGCCCAATCCCGAGGCCCACCCTGACTACGAAAAGCGGGTTGCCGCGGCCCTGGCCAAGGCCGGCGAGGCCCTGCAGGCGGCGGGAAAAGAGCTTCTGGCCGCGCTGGCCCAGCGCGGCACGTAACGGAGCGCCATTGATGGAGCAAGGGAAGGAGCTGTTGCAAAGGGCGGCCGAGCTGCAAGAGCGGGGCTGGGAGGTGGTGCGCCGCCTGGGCCTGCTGGAGCGCTGGTCGCGGGTGGGGCGGCCGGTGCTGGTGGGCTCGTTGCGCTTCGGCCTGATGCGCCGCCCCAACCTGGACCTGGAGATTTACACCGAGGCTCCCCAAGTGGCCGATGGCTTCGCGGTGGTGGGTGAGCTGGCCCAGTTGCCTGGGATTCGCCAGGTGTCCTACCTCAACGCCCTGGACACCATGGACCAGGGCCTGTACTGGCGGGTGGATTTCCAGGACGAGCAGGGCGAGCTCTGGGACATTGACAACTGGCTGGTGGCCCACGACCATCCCCATGCCGGGCTGGCCGACGGTCTGGCCCGGGCCCTGAGCGCCAAGCTAAGCCCAGAGCAGCGCCTGGCCGTGCTGACCATCAAGGACGCGCTGAGCCCCGACCGGCCGGCCCGGGGCGTGGACATCTACAAGGCGGTGGTGGCCGATGGGGTGGCCTCGCCCGCCGATTTTGAACAGTGGCGGCAGGACCACCCGCCCCAGGAGATAGAGTTCTGGCGTCCCTAGACCATGGGATGCTTTAATTGTTTTTTCGTGGCAGGGATAGAAATCATGGAGCTTTGCGCCGAGTGCGGCAGCCATTTACAGGACGATGAAGGCCGCATGCTGCAAGGCGCATTATTATGCGACGACTGCTATCTAAAGGCAGTGACGCCCAAAGTCCTGCCGCAGCACCGCAATGGCAAGGACGAGTTCATGCTCCGCCTGAAGAATGCCTATCCCGCCAAGCGCCAGAAGTTCGACTAGGCTAGAGCATGGGAA
>Ga0272444_10002660_pt1 | contig 16410 bp, 15 predicted proteins | sample SSMForm13_FD_201033 | JGI IMG/M metagenome (GOLD analysis project Ga0272444, IMG submission 201033) | Marine sediment archaeal communities from Little Sippewissett salt marsh, Falmouth, MA, United States - SSM-Form-13 | ecosystem: Environmental > Aquatic > Marine > Wetlands > Sediment ...
TACGTGGGCTAAGGGCACCGTGCAATCCTCCAGGATGACGGGTGATATGGCCGCTCCACCATAGCCGACGGTGGCCAGTCGGGGGTCGATGGAAAGACCCTCGCTTCCCTTTTCAATCAGGAAGAAGACCGGCCCCTCCTGACCTTCGATAGTCCCTGCCACAGCGACCCAGTCAGCAATGGGACCGTTGACCACATGACCCTTGGACCCGGTTACACGGCACCCGTCCGCCGAAGGGACGCCTTTTGTTTGGAGCGGCTCGTTTTCAATATTCATGCTCTTCTCGGAGAGGGCCACCGCGCCGACGTCCTCTCCTTTTTCAAGACCCGGAAGCATGGCGCGCTTCTGGTCATCGGCACCATAGACCGCCACGAACCGGCCAAGGATGCGTATGCTCATCTCCAGGGACAAAAACAGGTCCGGGGCCAGTGCTGCGAGTTGTTCCTGAATGATTACGAGGGAAACGCTGTTGCGTCCGTCTTTCCCTGACGACATGGGATACCCTGCCTTCGACAACAATGCGAATCCCTGGCGGGTGACTCTGCCAAGGTCTTCCTCCGACAGGGTTTCCATTTGCGTGATCTCGGCAGCGGCATCTTCGGCAAAGATTCGTTTAATCCTTTCACAAACCTGTTTTTCCGCTTCCCCGACGTCAAAATTCATTGCGTGGTGTCCTTTTGGGAATCCCGTATGGGTATCGGCTATCCGTTATCATTCTCTATAGCGAGAGATCGGGTCTTTTTACAGGCTAACCAAAGATATTTGAAATTGGAAACTGGAAATTGGGCCTGAAACACAACATCCTCAGCCTCTAATTTCGAATTTCTAATTTCTCTCCGAGCTGTAGACTCTCCGATCCGGAAGCCAGTTTCAAGGGAAATATCATTATCCCAAGGTGGTTGCCGCACTTCTGAGAGATAACTTCTCACATCGATTTTGCAGGAATCTAAATCAGTTTTGAGATGATCTTTTTCTGGATCTCGGAGGTTCCACCGCCAATGGGCGCAAGCCGACTGTCCCTGAAAGATCTCTCTACCTCATATTCATGGCAATAGCCGTACCCGCCGAAAAGGACCATTGCATCGTTGGCCGGGCCGAGACCCCAGTCTCCCACAAAGAGCTTGGCCACGGCCGCCTCAAGATGATTGAGAGGTCTTCCCTGGTCTTTGCACCAGGCGATTCGATAGCAGAGGGTCCTGGCGGCCTCGATAAAAATTTTGATATTGGCGAGTTTATGCTTAATGGCCTGAAACTGGCCGATGGGTCGTCCGAACTGGTAACGCTCTATTGCATAGCGTGCACATTTGTTCAGGACGTAGGTCATGCCCCCCACAAAAGGCGCCAGAAGGGCGCTTCGGTCCCATTCTACGGTTTGCATGGCCATGAGGAATCCGGCCCCTTCCTGCCCGATCCGGTTTGTTTCCGGAATTTCACAGTCTTCTAAAATCAACTCCGATGTATGGGACGTGCGCACGCCCATCTTGATGAGATTGTTACCCGCGGAAAATCCCGGGGTCCCCCGCTCTACAATGAACGCCGAGATCCCCGCGTGCTTGAGGTCTTTCCCTGTCTTGGCATATATCACCGCCACGTCGGCCACCGGCCCATTGGTGATGAACATCTTGTTCCCGTTCAGGATATAGCGGTCCCCTTTTTTCTCCGCCCGGGTAGTCATGGAGGCGACATCAGACCCGGCGTTCGGTTCGGTCAATCCCATGCATCCGACCCACTCGCCCGATGCCAGCTTCGGTATGTAGTCGGCCCTCTGGGCGTCGGTCCCGTGGGCGAAGATGGTATCCGCACAAAGGAAGGTATGGGCGCCATAGGCCAATGTTAAACCGCCGTCCACCCCCGCCTCGCCCAGGGCCTCCCCGGTGAGGACCGTAGTGACTACGTCTGCGTCGCTTCCCCCCAATGCCTCCGGGAAATGAAGGCCCAAGATGCCGAAGTCGCCCAATCTGCTGAAAGACTGCCGGTCAAATTCCCCCTTGAGATCGTGTTCTTCAACCCTTGGTACAATCTCCTTTCCGGCGAATCGGATGACCTGCTCCTTAAACATGAGTTGTTCTTGAGTAAATCGAAAATCCATCGTACGTGATCCACGTCAGGGCTTGAAAATCGGGAAAGCGACCGAAAACACTTAAAATGACGTAAAGTGATTTATCCTTTAACAAGTGAGCTAAAACTCGGCGCGAGGCATCGGTATGTGGTCTTCTTGTCGTGTATTGGGTCCCGTAGTTAATCAGCCATTGATGCCGTTGTCAATCAATTTTTCTATCTGGTTTTCATGGTGAAACCTTGTGGATCAGGGGGGAGACCGTGTGAGTTCTTTGAGTGTTCTCATGTAAAATGCAGCCCTATTTAGGAGCGTTAATTATTTTGTGATTTTTCTTGCAAAACCTTATCAGCTGTGATATGAGGCCTGACAAAACAGACAACCAAGTGAAATGATGAAAAAAAGAAAGCACGAAATCACCGCCTTTCTGGGTCCGAATACAACGCTCGAGGGGTCGCTCTCCTTCAAGGGGATGGTCCGTGTGGATGGGCATGTCAGGGGAGACGTGAATGCGGAGGGAACCTTGATTGTGGGAGAGACCGGTGTGATTGAATGCGATATATGTGCCGATGCCGTCATCGTGAGGGGAGAAGTGCGCGGGCATATCGTGGCGGGAGAGAAGATCGAGCTTCTGCCACCGGCAAAGGTCTTCGGCGATCTTGAGGCCCCGTCCGTAACCATCAGTGCCGGTGTGGTGTTTGAGGGAAATTGTCGTACCGATAAACAGGAGGAAGTGCTTGAAAATAAGGTGGCATTCCTCCAAAGGGTATCGGAGACAAAAAATGGCAGTTGAAGGCCAAAAAAGTTTTGACAAGGCCATTTTTTTTTTGTAAAAGGCGTTACCCTTCCTAAAAGAGGGCGCGTTTCGGGCAAATCATGAGCAACGAAAGGATGTCGTGGGTATGCTGAATATTGACGGTACGCTAATCCTCCAAATCGCAAATTTTCTTGTTCTCCTCCTGATATTGAACCTCATCCTGTTTAAGCCGATCCGTAAGATCCTGTCCCAAAGAGATGAAGAGATGCAGTCAAGGCAAAAAGCCATTGATGAATTCCAGGGTCGGGCAGCGCAGAGCGAAAAGGACGTTGAGGAAGGAAAGGTTCAGGCCAGGAAGGACGGCTATGGGGAAAAGGAAGCCTTGAAGGCTCAAGGTCTGACAGAGGAAAAGGATATTATGCAGGAGGCTGGCGCGGGTGTTGAAAAGAAGCTTGATGCGGCCAAGAAGGAAATAGAGCAAAAGATGGCTGCTGCAAGAGAGGCGCTTGAAGGTCAGATTGCCGGTTTCTCCGAAGAATTGGCCCAGAAGATATTGGGAAGGAGCATTCAATGATCGGGTTTGAGACGGAAAGGGGAAGATTTTCGTTTATTGCGGTGTGTACCGTGGCAGCCTCGCTGATTCTATGCGGACTCTCCTTTGCCAGCGGTGGAGAGGGCGGCGGACATGGGGGCGGCGATGTGACCAATCTGCTGTACCGGATCCTGAACTTTGTGCTGATGGTGGTTATCCTGGTGGTGGTGATTCGTAAGACGACCATCAAGGATTTTTTTGCGAATCGGAAAGAGGAAATCCGCCAGAAGCTGGAATCATTGAAAAAGGACAAGGAGGCGGCGGAGAGCCGCTGTGGCGAACTGGAGAAGAAACTGCGAGAATTTGAGTCGCAGAAGCAGGAGATTATTGCCCAGTTCAAGGCGGATGGCGCAGCAGAAAAGGAAAAGATCATCCGGGAGGCCAAGGAACGGGCTGCACAGATTCTGGCCCAGGCGGATCTGACCGTAGCGCGTGAGTTCCAGTCGGCCGGCGACCGTTTGCGTCAGGAGGTGGTTGAGATGGCCGCGGCAAGGGCCGAGGAGATCATCGCCAAACAGATACAAGATAAGGACCAGGACCATTTGGTTAATGAATTCATAGAAAGGGTGGAGAAGCTACATTGATCGGTTCAAGGATTTCCAAGAGATATGCGAAGGCCCTGCTCAGCTTGGGGCAGGAAGACGGCAATTATATCGAGTACGGAAATGAACTTCAGGAATTCGGCAGATTCTGCGCTGCGAATGAGGAATTCATCAAGGTTGTCGCCAACCAGATCTTTTCTGTGGAAGAGCGCAAAAAGGTGCTCGATGCGGTTCTGGCCAAAAGCGCTTTTTCCGGCCTGGTCCAGAACTTTCTGAGGCTCCTGTTGGACAAGAATCGGATCGGGGGCATTCAGGGGATTTCAGACTATTACTCAAAACTCACCGACGAGATCTCAAATATCACACGTGCAGACATCATAACGGCCAGGCCTCTCAAGGAGGATGCCCAGGGAAAGCTGGGCAAGGTCCTTGCGGGGCTCACCGGAAAAGAGGTCAAGATTGAGGTGAAAGAAGACCCGTCCCTTATCGGGGGGCTTGTTGTAAGAATTGGGGATTTGGTATTGGATGGAAGTGTCAAGGCCCAACTGGAGGGGCTCAAAGAATCATTGAAAAGGGGTGAGTATAACTAATGGAGATCAGAGCAGAAGAAATAAGTCAGGTAATCCGTGACCAGATTAAGGACTACGAAAAGAAGGTCGAGGTGAGCGAAACCGGGACCGTACTCTCCGTGGGTGACGGTATTGCTCGCGTCTATGGGATTGAAAAAGCCATGGCCATGGAGATGGTGGAGTTTCCAGGCGGCATCTTTGGTCTCTGTCTGAATCTGGAAGAAGATAACGTGGGTGTTGCCGTTATGGGGGACGACTCCAAGATCAAAGAGGGCGACACGGTCAAACGAACGGGGAGGATTGCAGAGATCCCTGTGGGTGAAGCGGTGTTGGGCCGGGTTATTGACGCGGTTGGCCAGCCCCTCGACGGAAAGGGACCCATCGAGGCGACGGAATTCCGACGCGTTGAGATGACGGCGCCCGGCGTGATCGCCCGTCAGCCTGTGAGTGAGCCCATGTATACCGGGATCAAGGCCATCGATGCCATGACCCCCATCGGCCGGGGTCAGCGGGAGCTGATTATCGGCGACCGGCAGATTGGGAAGACGGCCATCTGTGTGGATGCCATCATCAATCAGAAAGATACGGACATCTACTGTATCTATGTGGCTACAGGTCAAAAGAAATCGACGGTTGCTCAAGTGGTGGATATCCTGGAACGCCACGGCGCCATGGAATATACCACGGTCGTCGCGGCCTGCGCCAGTGATCCGGCCACCCAGCAGTTTATTTCACCCTATTCGGGTTGTGCCATTGGTGAATACTACCGCGATCAGGGAAAACATGCCTTGATCATCTATGATGACCTTTCCAAACAGGCGGCCGCCTATCGCCAGGTGTCGCTTCTGCTCAGACGTCCGCCGGGTCGTGAGGCGTATCCCGGTGACATTTTTTACAATCATTCCCGTCTCCTGGAGCGGGCGGCCAAGGTGAACGATGAACTGGGTGCAGGGTCCCTGACGGCCTTGCCGATCATCGAGACCCAGGCCGGGGACGTGTCCGCGTACATTCCCACCAACGTGATTTCCATCACAGACGGTCAGGTCTATCTGGAGCCGAACCTCTTCTTTTCAGGCGTGCGTCCGGCCATCAACGTGGGCCTTTCGGTTTCCCGGGTGGGTGGTGCCGCTCAGACCAAGGCCATGAAAAAGGTGGCGGGGACCCTGAAACTGGATATGGCCCAGTTCCGGGAACTGGAGGCGTTTGCCCAGTTCGGCAGCGATTTGGACAAGGCGACCCTGAGACAGCTCAACCGGGGCCGCCGGCTGGTTGAAGTGCTCAAGCAGCCTCAATATCAGCCGATGCCTGCTGAAAAGGAGGTGGCCATCCTGTTCGCCGGGGCAAACGGATATCTGGACAAGTGGCCGGAATCCGCGGTCGCTGCTTATGAGAAGCAGATGCTGGAATTTCTGGATAGCAAGTATGCCGACGTGTTGAACGCTGTCAAGGAAGCCGGAGATATTTCCGATGAAACAGACGGAAAGCTACGGAAGGCTCTCGATGAATTCCAGGAGATGTTCCAGCCGGCCGCATAGGATCTGCGTTTGCAGGGGCTGTTGCCGGGTAGACTGCCCGGGCTGCAGACCCGGTAACTCCTGAAAGGGACGAACGCACTGAATCGATATCAGCAGGAAGAGAGAAAGACTACATGGCAACCTTAAGAGATATTCTGCGAAAGATTGGCGCTGTCAAGAAAACACGGCAGATCACCCGGGCCATGAACATGGTGGCCGCAGCCAAACTCCGGGGCGCCCAGATGCGGATGGAAGGGTTTGAGCCCTATGCAAGCAAGTTTTCAGAGGTGCTCGGCAATCTGGCCATGCGGATCGAACCCGATGTTCACCCGCTCCTTGTCAAGCGCGACACCGTCGCCAAGGCCGAGCTGCTGCATTTTACGGGAGACAGGGGGCTTTGCGGCAGTTTCAACATGAATCTGATTAACGTTGCTGAAAAATGGGCCAAAGAAGCCCAGGAAACGGGTGTGGCGTGCAGCCTGACCACTGTGGGTAAGAAGGGGCGGGACTATTTTAAGAAACGGAAGTATGAGCTGACGGATACCCACATCAATCTGTATGGGAGTGTGGATATATCGTTTATCAATCAAATGACGGCAGGGTTCATTAACCGCTATCTTGCCGGGGAGACAGACGAGGTCTACATGATCTACAGCCGGTTTATCAGCATGGCCAAACAGGAACCGACCCTGGTCAAACTGATTCCCATCGAGCCACCCCGGGCGGAAGCGGAGGAGGCTGCTGAGGTTTCTGGAGGGGCTGCCGAGTATCTCTGCGAGCCGGACCCAGAGGCCCTTCTCATCGAGCTTTTGCCCAAGCATATTAATGTGCAGATTTACAACGCCTTTTTACAGAATGAGACCAGTGAACATGCCGCCCGAATGGCCGCAATGGACAACGCGTCCAAAAACTGTAATGAACTGATAGACAATCTTACCTTGGTTTATAACAAAGCCCGCCAGGCGTCCATTACGGCTGAACTGATGGATATTGTGGGTGGTGCCGAGGCCCTGAAGGGATAATGGTTTTCAATATATAAGGAGGTCTTAATATAACCATGAATGAGGGCAAATTAATACAAGTCATAGGTCCGGTCGTTGATGTGGAGTTTGCGGACGGGGAGCTCCCCGAAATTCTTACAGCACTCCTTATCACCAACCCCGCCATCGACGACACAGAGGATAATCTTGTTGTAGAGGTGGCTCAGCATTTGGGCGACAACGTGGTACGCTGCATCGCCATGGACGTGACCGACGGTCTGGTGAGGGGCATGACGGTGAAGAATACCGGAAAGCCGATTCAGATGCCTGTCGGGGATCCCGGTTTGGGTCGTGTCCTCAACGTGGTGGGAAGGCCCGTGGATGGGTTGGGACCGGTCAATGCAACGGAGTTCTACCCGATTCACCGGCATGCCCCGGCATTTGACGTACAGGACACTACTGTAAACGTCCTGGAGACCGGCGTCAAGGTCATTGATCTCCTGGTCCCATTCCCAAGGGGCGGCAAGATGGGGATGTTTGGCGGTGCCGGCGTGGGCAAGACCGTCGTTATGATGGAGATGATCCACAATATCGCCATGCAGCATGGCGGGATCAGCGTATTCGCGGGTGTGGGCGAGCGGACCCGTGAGGGGAACGACCTGTATCTGGAGATGAAAGAATCGGGCGTACTTCCCAAGGCCGCTCTGATTTACGGGCAGATGACCGAACCGCCAGGGGCTCGCGCAAGGGTGGCCCTCTCGGCCCTGACCGCTGCAGAGTATTACCGGGATGAAAAGGGTCAGGATGTGCTCCTGTTTATCGACAATATCTTTCGTTTTACGCAGGCTGGATCCGAGGTTTCCGCCCTCCTGGGGCGCATCCCATCTGCGGTGGGTTACCAGCCGACCCTGGGTACCGACTTGGGTGAACTTCAGGAACGGATTACCTCCACCACGAAAGGCTCCATTACATCGGTTCAGTGCGTCTATGTGCCGGCGGATGACTTGACAGACCCTGCACCTGCAACGACCTTTGCCCACCTGGACGGAACCGTGGTCCTTTCAAGGCCGCTCACCGAGTTAGGCATCTATCCTGCCGTGGATCCGCTGGATTCCACCTCCCGTATTCTGGACCCGAATTTCTTAGGTGAGGATCACTATTATACCTCGCGCGAGGTCCAGCAGATCCTCCAGAAATACAAGGACCTTCAGGATATTATCGCCATTTTGGGGATGGATGAACTGTCAGACGAAGATAAGCTGACCGTGGCCCGGGCCCGAAGGATTCAGCGGTTCCTGTCTCAGCCCTTTCATGTGGCCGAAACATTTACAGGCAGGCCGGGGGCCTATGTGCCAGTGGAAGAGACGGTTCGTGGGTTTAAAGAGATCATCGAGGGAAAACACGATGACCTGCCCGAAGCTGCGTTTTATATGGTTGGAACCATTGAACAGGCGCAGGAGAAGGCCGAAGAGATCGCTGCTGCGGCCGAATAGGGGATATATCTGATGGGAAAGCTACAGCTGGAAGTGGTGACGCCGGAGAAGGTAATGGCGAGCCAGGAAGTGGACATCGTTGTTGCCCCAGGTTCTCTGGGTGAATTTGGTGTCTTGGCGGGTCACGTGCCGTTCCTTTCAGGGATCGTTCCAGGGGAACTTCGGTACACGGCAAACGGCCAGACAGAACGGTTTGTTGTGACCACCGGTTTTACCGAGGTATCCGAAGACCGGGTTTCGGTCCTTGTGGAAGCGGCGGAAAAGGCCGCAGAGATTGATCTGGACCGTGCCCGCAAGGCCATGGAGAGGGCCAAAGAGAGACTCGGCAAAGACAGGAGTGCCGAGGATATTGATTTTATCAGGGCAGAAGCGGCGCTCAAACGGGCAATTGTACGGATACGGGTTGGTGAAAAGAAAATATAGGCAATCGGCCGATCGATGATCTGTCAATGAGGCAAGCGCCCCGGCGCTTGCCTTTTTTATTTATTGACCTTTTTCGATTTGAGGGATAATATGAGTGTATGAGCCTTGGTATGAGGCGGGTATCTGGATCCCTTCTGAAGGTCGGCTCTGAACGGATGAATGCACTCTGCCGGGTGCCTGCCCCCTACATTGATGAGGGTGTACACAATACAAATTTATTACTGCGTGTGAGAGATTGAGAGGATTTGGATGCCATGGAAACAGGAGAAGAAACCAGCCAGTACAGGGCATGGAACCCTTTGAATTCGGAAGATGATGTTGATCAATTTCAACTATTGGAAGGGAAAATCGACAACCTGATTACCACGATACGCACGTTGAAAACCGAAAAAGAATCGCTTAATGAGAAATTTCAGATTCAGGAAGAGAAACTAACTGATCTGACGAGGGAGGTGGAAGGCCTGAAGTCAGGGCGGGACAAGGCCAAGCAGCGGATTGTAGCCTTGCTGGAAAAAATCGAACAGATTGACGCGTAGCCTGCACATACGGGTTCCGGGCCGCCGCTACAGAGCCCAGACGATCCGTGACGGCTGCTCCGCGTGCTCATTCGCGGGAAGAGAAGGTTTTTAGACCAGGGCCGGGTTTTGGGGCCATGTGGGAAGGGTTGCGCAGCCTTAACCACTCATCAGGGATATGAAAAAGCCTATCAGAGTCAGAATCCTTGATCATGAATACCTCTTGAGGAGCGATGAGGACGAATCACGTGTCATAGAGATCGCTGATTTTGTAAACCATAAGCTGGCTGAAATCAGGGATGGGGGTGCCCAGCTTTCTGAAGGGAAGTTGGCAATATTGACCGCGTTTCACGTGGCCAGCGACTATTTTCAGGTGTTAAAGGAACGGGATGATCTGCTGAGGGAGGTCCAGGATCGTGTTCGATCACTCAATGAACAGATCGACGCGCTGTCTCAGTAGATGATGATTGTGGATCGACTTCTGGAGGAACGTTTTAAGAGGAGAATATTTCCCAGACTTTAAAATATTGTTAAAGGGTAGGGGAGCCATTGGGTGTTCCTGGTGTATACGTTTTGGGGCCTCGGTGCTATTGGATTTGCAGACAAACGCACGATGTGCGAGTCATATATCTGTAAGATCGAACAAGAAGGGATGTCGAAGATAGAGGCAACGCTGAGATGATATTGAAGAAACTGCTAAAAGACCGATGCACTAGCCCCTGTTAACAAGGTCTATTCCATACCTCTTGTCCCCCCTTGCCTTTCAGACGCGTGGGTCCTGCGTTCGAAAGGCCGCAATCCCAGCCTAGAAGTGCCCACGCGGCCTATCTGCCGAGCATCATCCTTTGCGGTTGTTGAGGAGAGATAACCCAGAGATGGCGCGTCGCTTTGACAGCGATGGAGCCGTTATTTAAATTCGATGAATGGCCTACGCAAGGCAAGAGAGATCCGGAATTATATTTTCATCGTGCCTCTCGGAAGACGGATGTCTGAGATAATCTAAAGGGTTTTCGTAAGAATCAGGAGCGTTAAATCAACATGAGTATGAGCGTTGTTTATATCATTGTGTTCGCCGGGGTGGGCTTCATGGCGGGCGCTCTTATAGGTTTTCTGGTCCGAAAGAAGCTGGTGGAGAGCCGAATTGAAGCGATCGAGGAGTACTCCAAGAGAATATTGGCTGAGGCGCAGAAAGAGGCCAAGACCATCAAGCGGGAGACATCCCTTCAGGCCAAGGATTCTCTTTACCAGATGAAGCTTGAGTTTGAGAAGGAGACCCGGGAGAAGAAAGAAAACCTTCTCATCCAAGAGAAACGGCTTCTTCACAAAACCGAAAAATTTGATAAGAAGTTAGAGCAGATCGAAAAGCGAGAAGAGAGGATCGCTGAAAAGGAATACGAGATAGAGAGGACACAAAAGGAGATCCGCAAACGGGAGGAAGAATATGGGCGTCTCGTTTCGGAACAGAGAAAGCAATTGGAAAAACTGGCGGGGATTTCCATGGAAGAGGCCAAGCAGATCCTCATCAATTCCATGGAGATGGAAGCCAAGCATGATGCAGCCAAAATTATCCGGAGAATTGAAAATGAGGCAAGGTCGGAGGCGGACCGGAGATCCCAGGAGATTATTGCACTGGCGGTAAAGCGGTATGCCGGCGATTACTCTGCCGAGCGGATTGTCTCTGTGGTAAACCTGCCGAACGAAGAGATGAAAGGACGGATTATCGGCAGGGAGGGACGAAATATACGTGCCATCGAGGCAGCTACGGGGATCGATCTGATTATTGACGATACCCCTGAGGCCGTCATCCTGTCCGGGTTTAATCCGGTGCGCAGGCAGGTTGCCAAGGTCGCCCTGGAGCGGCTTATCGATGATGGCAGGATTCACCCCGCGAGAATTGAGGAGATTGTCTCCAAGGTCGACAAAGAGATTGAGGCGAGCATCAAGGAGGCCGGGGAGCAGGCCACCTTTGATGTGGGCGTTCACGGGATCAACCATGAACTCGTCAAACTCATCGGCCGACTCAAGTATCGTTCCAGCTATGCCCAGAATGTGCTGCAGCATTCAATGGAAGTCAGTTTTCTCTGCGGCATCATGGCCGCTGAATTGGGTGTCAACGTGAAACAGGCCAAGCGGGCGGGGTTGCTTCACGACATCGGGAAGGCCGTCGATCACGAGGTGGAAGGGCCTCATGCGCTGATTGGGGCGGATCTGGCCAGACGGCATGGGGAGTCCGCCCACGTGATTCATGCCATCGCAGCCCATCATGAAGATGTTCAGCCGGAATCGATTCTCGCGGTGCTGGTCCAGGCGGCGGACACTCTATCCGGGGCCCGGCCCGGGGCCCGGCAGGAGATGCTGGAGTCGTACGTCAAGCGACTGGAAAAACTGGAGCAAATCGCCACATCTTTCCATGGGGTGAGCAAGTCCTTTGCGATTCAGGCGGGTCGCGAGATTCGGATCATGGTGGAGGGTAAGCTGGTGGACGATGATCAGGCCCATATGCTCTGCAATGAAATCGCCAAGAAGATAGAGAAAGAACTCACCTATCCAGGGCAAATCAAGGTGACCGTGATTCGGGAGACCCGGGCCGTGGGATACGCCAAATAAGAAAGTGAGCTTTGGCGGCAAATTTCACCTGAGATGTTCCCGCCTTTGAACCATCCCGATCAGGTGCCCTTCTCCTTTCTGTTTCAGCCTTCGAGCATGAATTCAAATGTGACATCCTTGTGTGGGTCGGGTGGGGAGAGGTATGTTCTTTCGGCAAAGATCGCTCGGTTATTCTGGTCAATCACAAGAACGGAGGAACAACGGGTGCCATAGGCAGGGCTCGTGATAAAGACGGGAGAGAGGATCCGTTCCCACTCAATTCCCACACCCGTATCCGGGAGATGGTCGTCATCTGAAACCGTACGGTCTGCCAGTAATTCAAAGAGCGCATCCAGGGAAGGGGGCGCCTCCTCTGACAGCATTCCTGCAAGGGCGGCCCTTGCGCGGGATACCTTGGGCCAGGGGGTGTTCAGGAGATGGTTGCTGAGTCCGTGGATGCCGGGTTGTATGGGATAAATGCCGTTGCCCCGGTTTGAATACCAGCACAAATGATCCTTGACACCCACAGTGAGGTTAAAGCCGTTAAAGGTCTCCGGGCGTCGGGAGAGTGCGGCCAGGTAGACCTCGGGTGTTTCTTCCCCTATAAGGAAGTCCGTGACCAGTCTGCCACGTGAGGGTGCATGGGGGTTGATAGAGGCGGGATCGCGGTAATTGGTGAGGGCTGCAATGCGGCCTTTTGGGGTCATCCCAAACCAGGCGCCCCCTGCCTGCAGGTCTCTTCCTGCAAGAATCTCCGGATGATCTTTCCAAAACCCGGCTTGGGATGCCGGCCGCTCATAGAATTCATCCCTGTTTCCGGCAATGATCAGGGGGTAGGCCGGATGGGCCTGGATGGCCAGGAGTAGGAGGCACATGGGGACTTTCGATTCCTCGTAACAGTTTGGGTCTTTGAAAATGCGGAGGCGAGTGTCTCTTTCTCCCGCCCAAGGCGGGACAATCATATGCTTACGCAGCGTTCGAGGCCGCCCCTGGGCTCTGAATACCTGTCATGGAAAGGCAGCGGGTACAACCATTATATGAACGGTGGTTCTTGGCTTCCGGCTCGTAGAGTTCCAGCTCGGAGAGGGCTGGGTATAGACGAATCCTTAACGTCAGGCTGCCGTTCCCAAGATCAGTGTCAGGTTTTTGTCCCATCTTGGGCGGGAGGAAGAGACGCCGATCACCTTTGTCACAAATCTGAAGTGTGACTATCTCTCCACCTCGAGATTCACCAGGTCGGACACATTGATCTCCAGCATCTTGGTGCTGGAGAGGATCCGCGCGGTGTTTCGAACCACGGCCGGGAAATGGTCGGCCATCCGGTTCAGTTCTGCCGCGTTCTTTTTTATGGCCTGAATCTTTTCATTCATTGCTTCCATATCGATTTCAGGGGGCATTCTCTTCCTCTTTCTTCCTCAATGGGCATTCCTGAGATCCTTGAATCGCTTTGCCTTGACGTCATATCTCGGGAGGGTCTCATATTCATGGAATTCCAACTGGTATCCGAGGTTGGTCTTGAGCCTCAACTGGTCCCTCAGTTGTGCCTCGATGGCCGATCGCATGTCTTGCCGACCCGGGATGATCTCGACCTTAAGGGTGATCCGGTCCACATCTCCTCTCTTGTCTACCACCACCTCATACTCATCCCCAAGGCCTTCGATACTCCTGACCACCTCTTCGATGGCAGACGGCGCCAGCAGAACCCCTTTCACCTTGGTGATGTCATCGGCCCTCCCTACAACGCCACCTTTGATGAGACGAAATGTCCTCCCGCAACTGCACGGACGCCTGTCCCATTCAATGATATCCTTGGAGTCGAATCGGATGCAGGGTTGCGCTGAACGGTCCAGCGCGGTAATGATCATCTTGCCCCTCTTGCCCGGTTCGTCAATGATCTCGCCGGTGGCCACATCCTCAATTTCCACCAGAAAAAGGGCCTCATTCACATGCATACCGCCGGGCTGATTTTCGCACTCATAAGACCATGCGCCGATTTCCGTGGCGCCCGCATGATCGTAGACCTTGGCACCCCAGGCCTCTTCCATCCGTTTCTTGGTGGAGGGGATTCCGGCACCGGGTTCACCGGCGCACGTGATTTTATCGATGGTCAATTCCGACGGATCGATCCCCATCTTTTCTCTTGCCGTGGCGGCCATGCCGAGGATGTAGGTGGGGGTTGCCATCATAGCGGTGGCCTTCAGCTCCTGGATCTTCAGGATCCGTGCCTGGGTGTCCAGCACCCCTCCGGGCACGACCTCGCAACCGATTTTTTCACAGGCGTAATGACCGGCCCAAAAGGCCACAAACACATTGTAGCCAAAGGGGAGAAAGACACGGTCCGTGGGTCGATATCCCTGGGACCAGAGGATGTAGGACCAGCACTCGGCCCACCATTCCCAGTCAGTCCAGGTATCCGGCTGATATACCGGCTGTCCGGTGGTTCCGCTGGTCTGACGGAACTCGGTGACCTCATGAAGGGGCACGCACAATGCATCCCCATAGGGGAACGGATCTTTTCGCTGAATATCCCGCATCATGGACTTTTCGACCTTGGGGACATGCTGGATGTCCTCAAAGGAGCGGATGTCTTCCGGTGTCATGCCAGACTGGTCATACAGCCCCCTGTGAAAACGCGAGTGTTCGTAGGCCCACCGGAAGAGTCTCTTGAATTTCTTGAATTGCAGAGCCCTGAGCCGTTCATGGGAAAGGGTTTCAAGAACGGGATTCCAGAATGTTTGTTCATTCATCACGAAAACACTCCATTAAACCATATGAAAGACAACACGATTAAGGGAAAACACACAAGAGATTTTGGGTCATCTGAGATACGCCTAGAAGAAATTTTGAAAGCAGCTTTCTTGAATGACGCGGGAAGTGCATGAAACCTTTTGCGTGAGGCGTGATCATCGAACATCTATCCAAAGATATTTAGGAATTCTGGAATTCAGGGATTTCGGAATTCCTCAATTTGGTTCATATGAATCCGATGCCAAAGGCGTTACCGTACTTCTGAGGGATCAACTCTCAGAATCAAGTTGTAAGGGACTAATACCCAATATCCAATATCTATCCAGGCATCTAATACATTAGATTGGGAAGAAAGAGGATGATTTGGGGAAAGATTATCAGGATGATAACTCCCAAAACCACGGCCAACAAAAAAGGGAATATCCCTTTGAATATGGATTCCAGAGGGACTTCTCCGATAACGCCTTTGGCCACTCCATAGACGACATAGACGTTGATTCCCACAGGAGGGGTGATCACCCCCATTTCTGTGACCATGACGATGATCAGGCCGAACCAGATGGGATCGTAGCCAAGGCCGGTGATCAAGGGGAAGAAAATGGGAACCGTTAGCATAACAAAGGCGAGCGCGTCCATGAAGCAGCCACCGAAAAAGTAGATGAGCACGACGATGATCAGGATCATAAATGGCGGCAGGTCAAACCCGCCCACCCAGGTTGCCATGTTGAAGGGTATTCGGGTTACGGCTAGAAACTTGCCAAAGACCACCGCACCGGCGATAAGCATCATGACCATACAGGAGGTCCTGAGGGTTTCGTAAAGGGACTTGATAAAGCCCTCCCACGTTAGCTGGCGCCGGATCACAGATACGACGAGAACACCGAATGCCCCGACGGCCGCTGCTTCGGTGGGGGTAAACAGGCCGATAAACAACCCTCCCATCACCAGGACAAAAACAATGAGGGTTTCTCCCATGCCCATAAGAGATTTCAGCTTTTGAGGCCATGTAAACGATTCTCCGGCTGGTCCCTGGGCTGGATTGATATGGCATCTGATGTAGATGGACATGATGAAGAGGATGGTGACGAGGATGGCGGGGATGATTCCGGCCACAAAGAGTGCACCGATAGACTGCTCGGTCAGGACGCCGTAAACGATCAACACGATACTGGGCGGCATGATCATCCCAAGGCCTCCGCCTGAGGCAACGGCACCGGTGGCCAGTTCATCGGCGTATTTGTAACGTTTCATTTCCGGCAGGCCCACGGTTGCCATGGTGGCGGCAGTGGCGGGGCTTGATCCGCATACCGCCCCGAAGGCCGTACAGGCAGATACGGTGGCCATGGCGAGCCCTCCGCGAGTGCTTCCCAGAAATTTGTAGCCCGTATCGTAGAGGCGCCGGCTGATCCCGGCATTGAATGCCAGTTGCCCCATGAAAATAAATAGGGGTATGGTGGTCAGCCCGTAGGAGGAAACCGTATCGTAGATGCTCCTGGAAAGAAGGGAGAGGGCACCCTGTTCGGAAATCATGATGCTGAAGCCCAGATAACCGATCATGGTCATGACAAACGCGACAGGCATTCTTGACAAGAAGACAATGACCATGACCGCAATGCCGATGATGCCGACCAGAGT
>Ga0272444_10002661_pt1 | contig 16405 bp, 14 predicted proteins | sample SSMForm13_FD_201033 | JGI IMG/M metagenome (GOLD analysis project Ga0272444, IMG submission 201033) | Marine sediment archaeal communities from Little Sippewissett salt marsh, Falmouth, MA, United States - SSM-Form-13 | ecosystem: Environmental > Aquatic > Marine > Wetlands > Sediment ...
CGGGCTCGTCGCACCGTGTCATTCGGATGTTGTCGTGGACCCAGGCGAGGATCCTCCCCACGACTTCAATCTGGAGCATGGCTCCTGCAGAAATGTCCTGGGCCAGCTGCCGGATGGACGGCGCGTCGGACTGGATGTATCCCCCTTCGTCCGGGTCGAGCCACTGTCGGACATCCTGCGGAACGCTGAGTCTGCTTCCTGTGTAGCGGTTGCTCCGCGTGACGATCGGCCCGAATGAAGTCTCTTCTCGGCACGTGGCCTGAACCACAGCTTGAACGGCCTCAGACAGACCGGACCATGACGCTTGGAACCAAGTGTTCCCCCAAGCATCCGTTTCCTGGGACTCTGTACTCGGCTGAGGACTCCAGGACCGCTGTAGGTCGGGGATCTCCTGCTGCCGACACCAGAGCCACTCATGGCTGCTCGGTGCCGGTACCGTGAGGGAGACAGCGGAGGTGGCCGGTTCCGGCGTGGCCGTGACCGTGTATGTGTAGACCGTCTCCTGAACGAGCTTCCCCCCGAGAGCGAAGAGCACGGAGCCCCCCGGCTCGTAGGCCACTGCGGTCGCCGCGAGCAGGGTCAAAACCACCATCACGGCCGTCAGGACTTGATGTTGCTTCATCGCGAACCTCCTTCGCACACGCCGTTGGCAGATCCTATCAAATACTACGCGCGACCTTCGCCGGAGTGAAGTCCGAAGCCTCCAGGGTCGGTGCGAGATCCCTGTTCTTGAAACCGCGCTCCGGGGCGTGCAGGAGGCCCCTCCCACGAATTGACAGGATGATCGAAGAACCCTAGTGTGACGGCATCCTGAGGGGGGAGAGGGTAGCGGATGATGGACAGGTGTTTGGCGTGCGGTGGACCCAGGAGTTGGAGAGAAAGGCGATACACCAGGGTCCTCCGAAGGTTCATTGTGGTGGCCGTCATCGTCGGAGTCGGTGCTGTGCACGCTGGGGCGGCTGCCGTGTCCGATGTTGTTCAGGAGACGCTTCTCGAAGCGCTCAGCCGAGGGGACGTCAACGCTCGCTTTGCAGCCACCGGCTGGATCGGAGCTGCTCTGGACATGACGGTGACCTCGAACGTCGATACGTCCCTTGCCGTGTCGCTGGATCCGGGATTGTTGTTGGGGTGCGGGATCGCCGGTGTGCAGCGATTCGTGGTTCGGTCTCCGAGCGAGTTCAGCGTGCTCTCCGATCGTCCGGAAACGCGATTCGTCGTGCTCGACCCCCGTGAGACACTGACCGTGGGGCTCGACGCGTACTGCCTCGACGAGAGCGAAGATCTTCCGGCGCAAGGAACGGCCTACTGGGTTGAGGGAATGGCATCGATCAAGGTTCAGCGGGTTCTGGGGGCATCACTGGCGAGTGTTGGAGGCCAGGATCCCACTGTGTGCGTCGTTCAGGCGGCCGTCTGGATTGCGGAGGATGGCGTGTCGCGCGGTCGGTTCGAATCGCGAATGGACGGATGCACAGACGTCAATGCGGCAGAGGTGGTCGCCCTGTGCGAGCGCGCCGGCTTCGCGGCCGGATCGTCGTGGCGCGGCACGAGCAGTTCGACTGAGTCGACGTCATCGTACTTCGATGAGCCGGAGGGCGAGATCCTCGTCTGGATCCTGATCGGGTTCGGGCTCCTCTTGCTGGGATTGCTCGAGAGCCTCTAGGTTTGAGTGACAGGGAGCGGGCCATGGTGTCTGAATCTGACGCGGTCCTTCGGGCCTCGCAGCGATCTGCATGCGGGATCTCGATCCTCCGAGTATCGCCCGGAGCAGCATGCCGCCACACAGATTCAAGGATGTTGGCCTGCCTCTTCGCCTGTAGGCATCCTAGCCTGGCGGCTGCTGCGCTGCGGAGACCTCCTCGATCCACTCGTCCACGATCCAGTCAAGCGTGGAGAGCGGGACGGCGCCATGCAGAAGCACCGCGTCGTGGAACGCCTTGATGTCGAAGTCCTCTCCCAGGGCGTCCATCGCCCGCTGTCGTAGTTCGAGCAGGACCAGGTATCCCATCCCGATGGTGACCTGACCGGGATAGCCGTCGTAGTGCATCTCGCGCGTTGCGGGCTCGGCGCGACCGGTTGCCTGGCGGCTGTATGTCTGCGCTTCGGCCCAGGTCCACCCCATCGCATTGAGGGCGGTGTCGGTGACCAGGCGCACCAGACGAGCCAATTCGAGCCGCTTCTGGCAGAGGCCGCCCAGCGGGTCGTCGGCGTAGACCCCCATCTCCGCCGCAAGACGCTCGGCATAGAGCGCCCATCCCTCAACGTATGCCTGGAAGAGCGGGTGTCGGACGTAGACGTTGGCGATCAGGTCCCGCTGGAAGTCGGGAAGGTCGAGGTCGCGTGAAATCGCGATCTGGAAGTGGTGCCCCGGGATTCCTTCGTGATGCATCAGAACCGGTTCGTCGTACGCCGTATACGGTGTCATGTTGAACAGACTCGTGACGATCTGCCCGGGCCCCGACTTGTCGATTGGCGGCTCTTGGTAGTAGGCGGGAGGTCCGTCCGGATCGACGGTGATGACGAGGTCGGACTCCGGGAGCGTTCCGAAGTAGTCTGCGAGGAGCGGCTCCACCTCATCGACGTACGATTGGTACTCCGCAAGGAGCGCCTGGCCCTGAAGAATCGGCTTGTTCTCTGCGACAATCCGCGCTTCGAGTTGGGCCATCGACATGTTCTGCGGCCAGCCGAGGACCTCCGATGCGTACGTCTGCATCTCTTCCTGCAGGCGCTCGACCTCACGCAAGCCGATGGCGTGGACCTCTTCAGCGGTGATCGGCATCGTGACGTGATGCGCCAGAAGGTACTGGTAGTACTCGGCGCCCTCTTCGTAGTCCGCCACGCCGACGGACGTCCCCCGTCCGGAGAGAGATGCCACGTAGTCACGGAACGCTCTGAAGGCGGGAACCAGGTTCTCCTCGATGGCGGCGACGGCCTCGTTCTGGAGGCGCTCCCGGTCGGCCGCGGTCAGCGAATCGACTTCGGCCAGGCGGTCGGCAAACGACGTGTAGACAGGGAGTGACGTCGGATTGACGCCACCTTCGCCTTCGGACGGGAAGGCGCTGTCCAGATCCGTCAGTGTCATCTCGATCGTGTACTCGGTCGGAATCACGTTGGACGCCTCGCGTACGCGGTAAACGTCGATCAGCTGAGCCATCCATTCGTCGATTCCCTCGATTCGGGAGATGTACGCCGCGGCGCTCGCCGCGTCTTCGATCGGAAGCTCGGTCATGAGTTCCAGCGCGAGGTTGTGGGAGCCGTAGCTCGACATGCCGATAACGTAGTCCCAGTAGGGGTAATCTGCTCGTACGATCAGGTCTTCAAGGAACCACGCGTACGCGTCCAACATGATCTGCTCGTCCGGCGACAACGATCCATCATCGTATGCAAGCAGATCCCCGAGGACCTCCCGGGCGAGGGCGGCGCGCGCCTCGACTTCCTCGAGGCTGATTTCGGTCCACTGCGAGAAGTCTTCGATCCCGAAGTCTTCGGCAACGTACCAAGCCCAGAGTGAATCCGGATCGCACACGACCAGCTCGGCGTACGTGGTGTCGACGAACTCGCGGAGCGACACAACGGATGATTCACCCGGGCTTAACGCCGTCTCAGCGCTGTCGCTGGATTGACAACCGACAACAGCAACCACGCCGATGCCGCATATAACGCCTAGCAGTACTCGTGAGATTGTGCGAGTCGACATGACGACACCTCATATTGTAGAAGTAACCCACAATAGTCAGATACTCATGAGAAGACAAGAGGTTCGCTGTTTCCTCCTCTGTTCCCTACCCGCTATCCCCTGCCCCCCTCTTACTCGGCTCTCAAGTGGAACAGCTGATACGGATTCTGACACGGACGGCCGAGGGCTACGTGGAGTTCGTCACTACCCAGTTCGCCGACCCAGGAGTAGATCGTGCCACACCGCACGCCCGGTTCGCCGTGGTTGCAGAGGCCGGCGTCGTGATCGCTGGCGAACCGGATGGCTTCGTCAAGGTCGATGGTGCCGTGGTTCGCCTGGCACCACGCCTCGACGCGTCGCTCGAACTCGAAGACCCAGTCCTGTCCATCCGGCTGGTCGTACGGAGACAACGCTTCGGATTGGAATCGGTTGACCGTCGCCAGCATGCCGTTGTCGCTAAGCTCTACATCGATGCCTTCCGGTGCCGCTTCGACGCGTGCGACGAGACCGCTCTTGTCCGCCAGGAGGTAGGCGATTCCTTCCATGTGCGGGACCCGCTTGATGAACTCCACGGCCGACGGGACATCGGCGCATGTGTCCAGGACGCACCGGGTCAACACGTTCATTCGGAGGCCAGGCTGAAGCTTGCCTGTGTAGAAGGGGATCGATGAGCCGCCGATTGCCAAGCCCGCTTCGTTTACTCCGTCATACCGCCCCGGATCGGCGTAGCCGAAGGCGATGTGTCGCAGGCCGTCCTTCGGCGCTGTTCGGAAGCATGTGACGTACTCAATGTCCTCGTCTTCCCAATCGTGGTTTCGCACGAAGATCGTCCGTCCATTCGCCGTCTGCGTTCCCGAAATGGCGACCACGTTACACGCCGTGACGTCGAGCCAGTCGCTCACGATCATGTTCGAGAGAACCATGTAGTACTCTGCGTCGTTGGCTTTGGCAAGCGCCCGCAGTTCGTCCAAGTAGCCGGGCGCGTGCTCTGCGATGGCGCGCTCGCAAGCCTTGACGAACTCAAGCTTCGCCGGGCTCGGCTGCTGCCACCACTGGCCGAGTTTGCGCTCGGCGATGTACTCGCCGTACGCACGACCGAGCTCCTCGTGTGTCCCCGCCAGTTGAACCTCGTTCATGGTGTTCCTCCTTGCTGTCCTTGGACCGTGATGGTCAGCCTGGGGCTGCCATATCAAGAAAGTACAGTTCCCAACGACGTTTACAAGTGGTCGCATATTCCGTGTTCTGCGGGGACACCGGTGGCCGGATTTTGAAACCCTGTCCTGAACTACAGATTCAGAAGAGTGCCCTTTCAGCCGCCTGTTGCGGATCCTGGGAGACATTGGTGCCCGGATTTTGAATCGCCGTTCTGAAGGGCATATTCGGGTTTCAGGGTGGGTAGCGCTTCGTGTGCTTCTGGTATCGAACTTCCGCGATCGGGCAGCTTGGGTGTAGGGTGTTCCCCTGCTTTCTCACTATCCACTCACTCCCAGCCCTTGCTGACCCCCTTCTCCTTACTCCCTGATTCCTTCCTCCTACTCCCTGGTTACTGCTCACCAACCACTACCCACTGGTGTTCTTGCCTTCTGGTGGCATGGAGGTCTCGCGGCGTGATTCGGTACGATTCGCAGAAGATCGATGATGACACCGACGAATCGAAGTGTTCGTGCCGAGATGAATGCGTGGTTGAACGGCGGGGGTGTGGCATTCCTCACTCAGCTCGGAATCCGCGAGGGCGATCGCGTTCTCGACTTTGGCTGCGGATCGGGAGCGTACACGCTTCCGCTGGTACACGTTGTCGGGCCGCAAGGTCGCGTCATCGCCCTCGATCGAAGCACCGGACGGCTGGAGGAGCTCAGGCGGCGCATTACGGACTCGCCGCTGAGCGATCGAATCGACATCGTCCAGACTAATGGCGAGGTGACGCTCGACGCGATCCAAGATGAGTCGCTTGGTGCAGCGCTTCTGTTTGACGTGCTGCAACACATTGCGGATTGGAGGATGCTCGTATCGAGTCTCTACCGAACCCTGGCGCCGGGCGCCCTTCTGCTCATCAACCCGAGCCTGCTATCGCATCCGGGGCAAGTCGATCTGGATCTGCTTCAATCGATCCTCACGCAGGCGGCCTTCGGCGTCGAGCGAACGGTTCGCGCCCAGGCGGCCCACTACGATCGTGTCCGCGAAGAGGAGATACTCGTCTGTCGACGTTCATGACTGTAGGCATGTACGGCAGGACCTACTCGATTGGTTTCCAGATCGTTTCACTCACCAGCCCGGGCGTGTACAGTCCTCTCCGCTGACAGCAATTCAAGGGGGAGGGCGACCATTCGTGCGGATTCCCGAGCCTACGACAGAGCGGCTTGTGCTTCGGCCGTTGGTGGATGAGTTCACGGACTTTGTCTTCACCCACTTCAGCAATCCCGACGTCACGCGCTATCTCTTGGATCAAGCGCCGCTGACGGAGCGCACGGGGGCGGAGAGAATCGTCGCTCTACATCGATCCACAGCAGACGACGTGCTGCCGGTGGGTTCCTGTTTCACGCGACACGGGCGAACCCATCGGGACCTCCGAGTTCCACAAGTGGGATCGCCACCATCGCCGAGCCGGAATCGGGTACGACCGCACACCGGCCCGCTGGAGGCAGGGATTGATGTCCGAGGAGTTCACGGCGGCACGGGCCTGCGGCTTCGAAGACATGGCGCTACACCGTGTCGATGCGCTCGTCCACACAGAGAACACGGTGTCGCTCGGGCTTCTCGAGCGTCGGGGCTTCAAGAACGAGGGTCTCCTACGGGACTGCTTCTATCTCAACGCGAAGTACCACGACCACTACATCCTGTCGCTGCTCCGCCCCGACTGGAACACGCACGGCGAACAGTAACTGCAGTGCTCCCTCTGTCCAAATCGCTAGCTACTGATTGCTATCCACTTGCTTTCTTCGCCCTACCTCTCTGTCCTACGAGGCAACGTCTAGGGTGTCGTGGGGAGAGCATCGAAGAGAGCGGCCACGTTCAACGTGACGGAACGGCAGCGTTGGGCAGTCACCCCATTTACCTGGAGTCGAACGTGCATCATCATCTTGTCGGGCTCGAAGATCACGCTGTGGTACGTCAACCCACCTGTTGGAGTGAGCTCAGTGAGCAAGTCCCAGGTTGTCGCCACGGTGAGGGGGGGGGCTTCGCCATATGCAATCGCGCGAAATACCTGGTCTCCGATCTCATAGTACTGACAGTCGATTGGCTCCCCTCGCTCTCTGTGGTGCATCGTGGTGAGGACGTACGATTGCCCCGGCCCCGGCATCCGCACGATGACGCCGCCAGCTTCCTCCCAGATGCCATCGGCCTCGACCACGAAGCCGCACTCCGCTTCGTTGCAGGAGGGTGTTGCTATCGTAAGGCTGCGGCCGACGCCGCTGGGTTCGGCTCGCAGTGCCGCGAGGATGTCCTCGTATGCAGTTCCGGCTCGCGCCGTTTCAAGTGCAGTTCGATTGGAGTATGGGGCAGGGAAGAAACCAGTCGCACGCACGGGGTCCCGCTCGTTGTAGGCATCATTGTTGCAGAGAACCACCCCGTCTTCGTTCATCGCGGTATTGACTCCGACGAGCAGTGGGAAGAAGACGGAAACCGTAGCCAGTCTGTCGCTGTCCGGCCACGGAGCACGAACGGTAACAATCTGCGGCGCTTCGAGAAAGGCAGACAATGCCGGCCAATCCATGTTTCGTCCGTAGAGTGTTTGGCCATCGTCGGTCATCGTGTCCCAGGCGGCGAATGATGTACAGCCGAGTCGCTTGTCATCGTACAAATAGCTGGCCGCAACGAGGTCCTCGATCTGCAGGGGTCTGCCAAGAGACGCGATCTCTGCGGGGCCGCCGGCTCGCGACTCAATGCCTTCCAACATGCCTTCGAACTCATCGAAGTACTCAAGCGCGAGGGTGAAACGCTGTGCGGATGGAAGGACATCGTTATTCCATTTCTCAGGATCCAGGTCCCAGGTCCGAGCTGCAATGAGGCGATCGTAGAGACCGACAATCTCCGGAGCCAGCAAGTATCCGATTGCATATCCTTGCTCGCGGGGTGTTCCCCAGACGTGCAGGATCGTAAGGCCGTCGATCTCAGACAAGCGCCCCGTGACCTCATCAGGAATCGAAGGCCAGTTGGACTCGAGAGTCGCGGCTGTGCAAGAAGACGTGAGCAGGATTAGGAAGAGGACCAGATGCACGCTGCCGACAAGAGTACCGCTTCTCATACAGAACCTCCGTGTTCTATCAACGTTGTTGAATCAACATCACGAGTGGAGTCTGGACCTTTGGCGTCTCGTGGACGTTGCACGCAGCACTTGCTCTCAGCCACTAGTCACTAGCGTCTTCCGCTATCCCCTACGCCCTCTGGGTCAAATGTCTGTCCTCCGTACTGCCGAGGGCGATTGGTCTGTCGAAACGATATCAGCGAGTAGGTGTTGACGGAATCCCAACAATCTCCTTACAGTATCGTTGGACCGCTGTTGAGCAGTGGCCAAGGAAGGGAGGAGACTGCCAATGAGAAGAACCTGTCTAGTACTCGTCCTCGCTACGTTGATTGCCGGAGCGGGCTATGCGGCTCTCGGCACGCCGAACGAGCCAATCACATGGTCGATCGTGCTGAACCCGTATTCGAACAGCAGCGTGTCGCCGTACCTCGTCGATGTGGGCGGATCGGGCACGACGGTATTCAACCCGCTAGCCGTGCCTGACGTGCGGCGGGCAATCAATCGATACATCGATCGTGCGTTCATCCGGGACAACATCCTGCCTGCTGGCTCAGCAATCGCGTACAGCCCCGTCCGCATTGGCGTACAGACCTCGGCACAGACGATCACGACGCCCAAAAACGAATTCGCTGTCTATCTGAGCAACGAGCACAGCTTTGACATCGGCAGGATGTATGCCGGACTGAGTCTGTGGGGTAGCGAGACCGAACTCCTGGATGAGGTGAATGCTGCGCTGAATGCCGTCAAGTCTGGCTTGCCGGGCCTTCAGCTTGTGTCGCTTGGCGCTGGTCTCGCCGACGCCTGGGAATACGACAACAAGTATGTGGAGGTAACCGTTCTCCGGCCAACAAACTCCCCGGTGCTGCAGGCAATCGCTACGCACGTTGGCGGGCTCCTCCAGAAGTGTGGACTTGCAGTCACCTACTGCGACAACACGAAGGCCAACCTCCTGAACATCGCCATGTCTCAGGACTCCGCTATGCACGCTCAGTTCAAATGGTCTGTCTATGTAGAAGGCTGGGTCATGACCGATGACATCGCGGAGTCGATTCCGCACATCTCTGCCGCGCAGGCGTATTCTGCCGCATTCAGCCAGAGCTACTCACAGACGATTCCGCCGTACTTCCAAACTAGCGCGATCGACGACATCTACAGATTCATGTTGTACCGGTTCGAGGGCATCGGAGATGGAGGGGACCTGCTGACCCTGCTCTCATTCCTGCCTGACAATGACGATGCGTACTGGCACTTGCTCACCACAGAAGTCATGCTCGGTATGGAGAACGCCGTCCGCATCTTCCTTGGGTTCCAGGACAACTAGCCGGATCGGGGGATATGCGCAATCGGAGGAGTGCAGGGGCAGTGACGCGGCATGTGTGCCCGCTTCTCTAGTGTTGTGGGGCGTAGACCACTTCGACGCCGCGATCCAGAAGCTCTGTGAGGACCAACATGGCGGCGGATCCAGCGGTGAGATCGAGATTGTTTGCTTCCAGATACAGGACCTCAAGCCTCGGTAGTTGGCACAGTGAATCGATGTCCGTGATCTGGTTCCTGTCCAGATAGAGTCCCGTAAGGTTCTCCAGGTGCGAAAGCGTCTCGATGTCACGGATTTCGTTGCGACCGAGAATCAGCGTCGTGAGCGCTGTCAATCCGGCCAATGGCGATATGTCCGTAACCTCGTTGGCGGACAAGTCGAGTCGTGTGAGTGCGGTGAGCGACGTGAGTGGTGTGATGTCGGCAATCACGTTCCAGCCCAATCTGAGGTCAATGAGGCTGGTGAGATCCCTCAGAGGGGAAATGTTGGCAGTCCGCATGTTTGACCCAAGATCCAGCTTCGCAAGACTCGTCAAACCTTCCAAGGGAGACACGTCGGCGATTTCGTTGGCATGTAGGTTCAGCTGGACCAGCTGGCTCAGTCCCGCAAGCGGGGAAACGTCGGAGATCCTGTTGCCCGAGAGCTGCAGTATCTCGAGGTTGGTGAGACAGGATAGCGAGCTGATGTCGTCGATCGGGTTGTGCGAGATACTCAGATCCCTCAGATTCGTCAGACCTGCCAACGGGGATACATCCATGATGTCATTGCCGGAAAGGGACAGCGTTTGGAGAGTGGTCAACGCGGCAAGGGGGCTGATGTCTGTCACCTGATTGGAGGTCAGATCGAGGGTCGTGAGTGTGTCGAGGGCCGAGAGTGGCTCGACATCGGCGATGCGATTGTCAGATAGATCCAGCCAAGAGAGCTGGGGCAGATTCGTCAGGAGGTTCGTGCTCACGAGCTGAAGGCTCATCATGTCGGTGTCGACGTCTGCCAGATTCCGAATCGCGTTCGCGCCCAGGTCGAGTCTCTCAAGGCTGATCAGACCGGACAGCGGAGAGATGTCTACAATCCTGTTACGCGACAGGTCGAGCTCTCTCACGGTCCGCATGCCGGTCAGTGGTGTGAGGTCCGAGATCTGATTGCTCCGCAAAATGACCACAGTGAGCGAGGAGCAGTACTGGATTCCTTGTAGGTCCTGGATGTCACGATCATTCGCTTCGAGCGTAGTCAGTGTTTCCATCTGCGTCAGCGTCAGATCGCCAGAGGGCTGGCCGAGGGCATCCCGGATGGCCATCTCCAGACCAGGATCGGGGAACTGCTGCCCTAACGCTGCGATTGAGATGGCGGTCGACAGCACGGCGATCCCAACTGCTGTTCTAGCGAATCGACTCACAGCATCCCCTTCGCGTTTGCGGGCCAGCTCAGTGCGTCGAAAGCACTCGTTTTCACAGTACAGAAGAGTCTAGGCGAAGTCCGAGAAAGGATCTAGCGCGTCCGGTAGAGAACTCAAGGGAGACGCACCCAGCGCTCTGCCAGGAGGTCAATGGAGAACATCCGCCTTGACACACAGCGCGCCTTCAGAGATGTCCCCGGAACTTCCTGAGCTCCCTTGTGTCCCCGGAATTCGACCGCGTCCCCTACGATCGTTACGGAGCAGCCTCGGAGAAGTCGATCAGGATCTCCGCCAGCTTCCTGTGGAGAGCGTTTGAGGAGCCAAGTCCTCCCTCCATCAGAACGTCGAGGAGGTCGTAGGAGTTGGAGTACAGAACCAGCGAGACACCCTCCGCGGGGAACACCCACGGCAAGCACAGGTTGCCATGGATCATCCCGAAGTGCCCAACGTGTAGGGGAAGGCCGGTCCATCGCGCATCCCAGATCATGCATCCCATGCCGTACTTGTCCCCCAGAGGAAGGTCGGCGATGTTCCGCGGCGTGACCATCAAGTCGAGAGAAGCCTTTGAGAGGACCTCCTCCCCCGACCATCCATCGAGCCAGCGCAGGACGTCCTCCATCGTTGTGTAGACTCCGCCGGCACCGTGGACGAGCGACGTGTTTGGGAGAGGGTAGACCTCAAACTCCGCTCCAGGAGTGTCCTCTCGGTAGTACGTCGTGATCAGGCTGTCCGGTCTTCTCGTGGGGTCATAGCCTGACTCCTCCATGGCGAGCGGCCCGAAAAGGTTGGCTGCGATGTACTCCCCGTAGCTCCGACCCGATACGTTCTCCAGAATCTGGCCGAGCAAGTAGAAGTTGGAGTTTGTGTAGTTCCAGTCCGTGCCAGGAGGGAAGTCAAACGGGCTGCTGCGCATGATCTCGAGGACAGTCTCCACGGGAACGGGATCGGACGTCCATCTCAACGCCTGGCCCTCTTCCGTTCCGATGTACGTCGGAATCCCGGACGTGTGCTCCAGCAAGTGGCGAATCGTCACACCTTGCCACATCCGAGGGATATCGTCGAGGTACATGGAGATCGGATCGTCCAAATCGACGAGACCCTGCTCGGCAAGCTGAAGGATCCCTGCAGCCGTGATCATCTTGGTGGCGGATCCGATGTAGAAGGAGTCTCCGGCTTGCATTGGAGTCTGCGTCTCGAGATTCGACCAGCCAAAGGAGAGGATCCCTCGCGTGACACCGCCGACTTCGAAGCCGACCATCAGCCCTGGAATCGGTCGTCCTCTGACGGCATTGGAGACGGCATCCTCGATCGAGTCGAGAACCGCCTGTGTGACTGGACCCTCCGACCACACGTCTTCGAGCGCGAGGTCGGACCCTGTCGCAGAGACGATCGCGACACACGCAAGAACAGCGACGGCCAGCACGAAAGACACACGTAAACGATTACAGCAACTCGACATCTGTTGGCCTCCTCCACGCAGCGCACGCACGCTGCGGACAACCGCAGTCTGCATCGACCTGCGTCTCGCGGGCGTCTTCGGTCAGAGGGACACAAACTGCAATCTGGACCGGAATCGCGTATGTGTCCCCTTGGGGATTCCGGGGACACAGTACTCAATTGCGGACGGCGTGACACGGAGTTTCGTATTGTGTCCCCAGAACTCCTCAGGTATAACCTGCAGTGTTTGAGGCCTTTCGTTCAATCGTTCGTTTGGTCATTCCGCTTTTTCCTTGATAACACGATGAGAGAACGCGAAGTCAAGGATGATTCGCAAAGGCAGTGACGTAACGCAGAACCTTCAAATGCCTGTGTCTTCACATCCAAGGACCTCCTGCCCGATAAGTGGGAACCACTGAGTCCTACAGCCGCACTCGCGAGCACATCATTGAACGACTTCCTCAATCCTAACATCGTCACACCACATCGTCCCGGATCCAACGATTAAGAAGATGAGAAGAACATTGGCGATTATCAAGACAAGGAAGGGTTTGACGCGTCCTGGACAGAGAGATGTATAGCGCCGGGTTCCGGGGACTCAATACCTAACTCTGCGGCCCTGGACGTCGCTTCTTCGGCCGTAGCGATCTGCCGGTGAGTGCTTCGGAATTCGGGGGGGCACATACCTGACTCCGGAGGGGCATAGGGTGGAAATGGGGTATGTGTCCCCCGATTCCCCGATCCCGAAGAAAGCGAAGAGTCCTAAGAATCAAGGTCTGACCCCAGTGATGTGCGGCTTGGCTAGATACTGATTCTTGGCGCCTTACGACAGCGTGGCGTCGAACTCGTCGCTGGTCAGGCCGAAGAGGAGATCATCGTAGTATCGGCCGTTCATGAAGAAGTTGCGCCTCCTCCGTCCCTCTTCGGAGAAGCCCAGCTTCTTGTGCAGAGCGATTGAGGCTTCGTTTCCCTCAATGCAGGCGGAATTGCACTTCTGGAATCGACGTTCGTGGAAGGCGTATTGGAGCAGGATTCGGACGGCCTCGGTTGCATATCCTTTTCCACGATGCTCGCGGCGAATTGAGACTCCGAACCCGAACGTGCCGTTCTTGGGATTCCAGGAGTGCATCGAGATTGTGCCAACGAGTGTGCCGGAGAGATCATCGATGGCAAGCACGATGAAGCCGTCGTCCTTGTTGAGTTTCGCCATTTCCGCAAGCTTCTCGCGCTGTGCGGCGACGGATGTCGGCAGTTCGATTCCCAACTGGAGAAGCTGCCTAGTCTCGCTGTCAAACGACTCAGCGAAACCGGCCTCGGCATCCGTCTCGCTCAGTGGCCGAAGACGGACCCTCTTCCCTGCCCAGAAATAGTCCTTCAGTTCATGATTGCACATACAGCTGACAGTATATGTCAAACCGTAACTGGCTCAACGTAGCGGGCGGATGTGCGTTCTGGCAGTCCCGAGGGCAGGAATCGAGGGCACATACCTGATTGAGCAGTCACGAAGACCGAAATCAGGTACGTGTTCCCTGATCTCTCCCCAGGATCCAATCGAAGACGCTTGCGAGACGACCCATCTGCATCATCCGCATACGATGTAGCACACGGAGGGTTTCAGATGAAAGCGACATTCTTGGTGGCCCGCGTGCTCGCCGATGCCGTAGGGGCCCTCATAGAAGAGTCAGAGGCTTGTCCCGGGAGTCCAGAGCTGCTGCCAGCGCTACGGCTGAAAGCTTGTCCCGATCCTTTGCACGCATCTTCTCTAGTCGGGGGGCTCCTGGTATGAGAACCCTTCAACTCATCCTTCTCTCCATAGCGATCGCCCTCGCCTCGGCGAACGTGCTGCTCGAGCGAGTCATGGATCCACATCAGCCGGCTGATCTCACGGTGTTCTTCGAGCGTCGAATGACGCAGTGCGGGTTTCCGGGGCTTGCCGTCGCGTTGATCAAGGATGGCGAGGTCGTGTGGGCCAAGGGATTCGGTGTGATGGATATCGAAGCAAACGAGCCGGTCACAGCGGATACGCTGTTCCACGTTGCGAGCGTCTCCAAGCCTGTAGTCGCGACCGCTGTGATGCAGCTCGCAGAGCAGGGGCTTCTCTCCCTCGATGACGACGTCGATGAGTGCCTGCCGTTCGACGTTGCGAATCCGAACCATCCGGACGCGCCGATCACAGCCCGCATGCTTCTGACCCACACGTCCAGTTTGCGGGACGACTGGAACGGGTGCCTGGCTGGTCTGTATACATGCAGCGCGGGTGGGGGCGATTCGCCGGTCGGGCTCGAGGAATTCGTTCGTGGGTACCTGGAGCCCGGAGGGGATTGGTACGACGCGGATGCGAACTTCCTCGAGACCGCCCCGGGCACGACCTACGAGTACTGCAACTTGGGGTACACGCTACTTGGCGTCCTCGTCGAATACATCTCCGGGCAATCGTTCGATGCGTATTGCCAGGACCGTATCTTCGACCCTCTTGGAATGACCGAGACGAAGTGGTTCATCTCGCAGGTGGACCTCCAGAAGCTCGCGTCTCCTCATGAGCAAGCAGACGGTCCTCGGAAGCTTCCTCACTTCAGCTATCCCTTCTACCCCTCCGGATCTCTGCGCACGAGCGTTGTCGAGTACGGGCAGTTCATTGCCGCTCTCTTGAATGGTGGTGTATGCGCCGCCGGACGAATCCTCGAAGAGGAGACGATCCAGGAGATGTGGACGCCGCAGCTTCCCGAATTGAAGCCAACACTGGGAATTGGTTGGGAGCACCTCCACGCGCTATCGAAGCACTTCCCGGAGAGAGCAGAGGAGCTTGCGCCAATCCACACCGGAGGTAACCTGGGAACGTTTGCCTACACCTTCGTTGTTCCTGAAGAAGGAATCGGTGCCGTGTTCCTCGCCAACAGCCCTCCGAAGACGACGGCCACAAGTACGCTGAGCCTGATTGCCATGTTTAAGCGGATCGTGATCGAACTGGATTCCGGGGATGCCGGAACGGCAGCAAGGTGAAGATGATTCGTCATCAAGCACCAGGCTAGGTAGCAGACTTCGAATCTCTCGCCTTGCTCGCGGAGTTGATGGTGGAACTTCCTACGAGCCTCACTTGAGTCTGCGGGACACATCCCCTAGCTCCTCGGTGTAGGGCCGGGCCTTCTGTTTGCTAGCCGTTGGTGAAGGAGAGTTACGAGTTGCTCAACGAATGACCCGTCTCTCGGCAGGCATTCGCGGGTTCATCCTTCTATTCACTACCCACTAGCCACTGATCACTGGCTTAGCGTCCCCTGCGCCCCTGCCGTTCACCGCTACGCAGCTCTCTGCCGTTCGTCGCTTTGCGACTCACTTACTGAGAATGCGCATGGAATAGCCCGCGCATTCTCCACATACTCTCATCCCTACTCCCTGATCTCTACTCCCTGACCCTTCGCCATTCGTGCATGCGCGTTCGAGACGGAGTACTCTTGGGGATCCAAACCACGTAGCAGCTAAGGAGGTTCCGATGACGAGCAACAGACTGCCTCTCTCAACGCGGGCCTCCTTGTCCGACTGCTAGTCTTCCGGCAAGACCACAGCCCAGCAGAGCGAAGAGCCGTTTGTCCGTCATCATCTGCCATGACAGCGGACTACAAGCTAGAGAAGACGAAATGCGGCATTCGACTCATCACCGATCGACTGATCGTCCGCCCCTTCGAAACTGCGGACATCACAGCCCTTGTCGAGTACCTATCCTCAGGCGATCCGATGGTGGAGCGCGTGATGGGGATCGCGCCGACACCTGAGGCAGTTGACGGCTACTGGGGACCAATGCGGAGGGTCGATCCCTTTGGCGATCCGGAATGGCTCTCCTTGATGATTCACGTGAAGTCGGAAGGCAGGGTGATCGGAAACGTCGGCTTCGGGATCACTGTGATCAATCCGACACACAAGCTGGGATGCATCGGATGGTCCATCTCGCCAGCCTATCGCGGGCAAGGATACGCAACCGAAGCGGCACGGGCAGTCCTCGGATTCCAGTTCGACCACCTCGGCATTCACCGCGTGCACGCGAGAACGGGGAAAGCCAACGAGCGGTCTTGGAAGCTTATGGAGAGACTTGGCATGCGACGGGAGGCCCATTTTCGACTCGGCCACACGAACCTCGCCGGCGAGTGGGACGACGAGTTCATCTATGCGATTCTCAAGTCGGAGTGGGATGCACCGGACGCTGAGCCTGTCCCTCCATGCAGTTGATGGCCGTGTTGCAGCTCATGCAGATCCCCGGACTTCACGGAGCGGGAGTCAGGTGTGTGTCCCCCGAACTCCCCCTGTGCCCTCGGGATTCGATGTGTCATTGCAAGACTTGACCCCAAGACCCTC
>Ga0272444_10002662_pt1 | contig 16405 bp, 13 predicted proteins | sample SSMForm13_FD_201033 | JGI IMG/M metagenome (GOLD analysis project Ga0272444, IMG submission 201033) | Marine sediment archaeal communities from Little Sippewissett salt marsh, Falmouth, MA, United States - SSM-Form-13 | ecosystem: Environmental > Aquatic > Marine > Wetlands > Sediment ...
AGATAGCTATCCTCAATTTTTAGGTAGATTAACACAATTCAAGAGTGGGATTATTAAATATAAGGATAGTATCGGTCTGAACGACGCCGAGGTCGCGGAAATCTCGGCCTTTGTCGATGAATACGACCGCGTGGACGGCGAAACGAACCTCGAAGACGCCGAAATGTCGGGGAATTACGCGTCGATTAAGGAATACGGCCTCGAAGTGCAGAAGGAAATCTACGCTTGCCGTAAGGTTTTGCGCGGGTTGTCGTCCGGGGAGGAAGGCGAGTTGCCGATTTACGTCGAGGAACGATTCGAGCTGGACCGGAAAGTGCCCAAACGGCGCGCGGAGTTTGTCGCGATGGCGGAAAACATCCTGGAGGGCTATTCTGCGCTGCCGGTCGAGCAACCGGATTTTGCCGTGCCAGCCGCGCCTTTCGAGCGTTTGCAGGCGGCGCTGGACAAACTTCGCCCCGCGCAGGAGACGATTTCCCGCGAGCGCGCCGAGTCCCGCGCGAAAACCGCCGAGCGTCGCCGTATGAGGAAAAAGGGCGAGAAGATTTTGCGCAACGTCTTTCTCCGCGCGGTTGCGCAGTGGGGCGCGGAGGACAAACGCCTGCTGGCACTCGGCATGGTGCACAAATCCGGCATCTGGACGACGAAGAAGAAGAAGGAGGAATAGTCAAATATGTATCGCAGAACAAAAAAAAGGATGTTTGAAATCCTCGATATGGCCGCAAAGGGCGATAAGCTCAGCCGCGTTTGGGATATTTTTATTGTCACCCTCATAATCCTGAATGTCGCGGCAGTTATTTTCGAAACGGTTCCTTCGATAAACGCTCGAATAGGAGCTTTTTTTAATATATTCGAGATTATTTCGGTCGTAATTTTCACAATCGAATACGTCCTTCGCCTGTGGTCCGCCAACTCAGTCGAGAAATATCGCGGGAGATTCAGAGGGCGCTTGAAATATGCGACTTCATTTCTCGCTATTATCGACTTGATAGCTATTCTACCGTTCTACTTGCCGATGTTTCTTCCTTTCGATCTCCGAATGATAAGGATTCTACGTTTAGTCCGTATTTTCAGAGTATTCAAAATAGGCAGATATTCAAAATCGGTTGCTACAATCGGACGGGTTTTTTACGAGCGGAAAGAACAGCTTGTTATAGCGGCTGGCGCGGTTCTCTTTTTATTAATTATTGCGTCGAGTCTCATGTATTATGTTGAAAATCCGTCGCAACCGGAATCATTCTCTTCGATTCCTGCCTCTATGTGGTGGGGCGTCGCGACATTAACGACGGTCGGTTACGGCGATGTTTATCCGATAACGCCGTTGGGTAAAATCCTCGGTGCGATAATTGCGATTTTAGGGGTCGGCTTGTTTGCTCTGCCAGCGGGCATTCTCGCAGGCGGATTCGCGGAGCAAATCGAAAAAAAACGCGAAAACATCGTTTGCCCGAAATGTGGGCATCGATTTTAATGAAACCGAGTGAGGCGAGGCGCGTATCATCGAACGGAATTTAGCAGGATAAATAAGTGAAAAATCGCAAAATAGGCATTATATCCCCGAAGCCCTCGAATAGAAAAATTCAAGAAAAACCTTGACAAATAGGGCCACGGTATTTACATTCGACCGTTCGCAATGAAGCGGCAATACGGAGGTTATCGAATATGAAAAAGGGAATTCATCCGAAATATTATCAGGCGAAAGTCACTTGCGCCTGCGGCAATAGCTGGACTGTCGGAAGCACGAAAGAGACCATCAATCTGGACATCTGTTCCGCCTGCCACCCGTTCTTCACCGGCAAGCAGAAGATGGTCGATACCGCCGGTCGCGTGGAGAAATTCCGTCGCAAGTATGGAATTAAGGACAAAACCAGCGAGGTCGTTAAGAAAAAGTGACGGCTTTCCGAATGATTTTAAAACCGCACCCGATCGGATGCGGTTTTTTTATTTGCGATTCGCCGGAACCGGAGTATCTTGATATCTATGAAGGTCGCGCTTATAAATTGGACGCCGCATCCTTTGAAGACGGTCTATACCGCCGCGCGGACGTGCTATTCCGGGGAGACGCCGTCGGAGATTTTAGAGAGCGACGTGCCGCTCGAAAAAATGGTCCGTTTGCTAGATAAGGTCATCGCAGCGGGGCACCACAGCGTGCTCGAGCATATCTCGTTCATTTTCGCTATCGAGGGGATTTCGCGGACATGTAGTCATCAGCTTGTGCGGCACCGGATAGCGAGCTTTAGCCAGCAGTCGCAGCGTTATGTCGAGGCCGGGCCGGCGGGGATTGTCGAGCCGGACACGATAGCGTTTCGCGAAAAAGCTCACGAGCTGTTCATGAAATTTATCGAGGACGCCCGCGTTGTTTACGACGGGCTTTTGGCTGAAGGCGTTCCCGCCGAGGACGCGCGATTCGCCTTGCCGAACGCCTCGACGACGAATATTGTGATGACCATGAACTTCCGCGAGCTGATGACGACCTGCGGAATCCGCCTTTGCACACGCGCGCAATGGGAGATTCGCGAGCTTTTCAGCCGAATCGCGAGCGAGGTTACGAAGGTCGAGAATATGGGCGGTCTGGCGAAATATCTCACACCGGTTTGCGAAACGCTCGGTTATTGCCCGGAAATCGAAAGTTGCGGGCGAAAGCCCTCGCGTGGCGAAATTTTCCAAGCTTATGAAAAGGAGAAATCCGATGAATAGCTTTTTCCAGAGAGTCCGATTTGCGGGCGAACGCAATAGCAGCGTTCTATGCGTCGGTCTCGATCCCGATCCGGCAAAAATCCCGGATTCGGTAAAAAACTCCGAGACGCCGTTATTCGATTTTCTCGCGCCGCTAATCGACGCGACCCACGACCTCGTTTGCGCATACAAACCGAACGCGGCATTTTTCGAGGCGTTCGGGAGCGCGGGAGTCGCGCAGTTGGAGATGGTTATCGAGCATATTCGCGGTATCGACCGCGATATTCCAATATTGTTGGACGCCAAGCGCGGCGATATTGGCAATACGGCGAAAGCATACGCCAGGGCGATATTCGAGAACATGCGTGCCGATGCTGTCACGGTAAATCCATACATGGGCGGCGACACATTGCAGCCATTTCTCGATTACGAGGACCGGGGTGTTTTCGTTCTCTGCTTAACCAGCAATCCCGGCTATTTCGATTTCGAGGCGCTCGAATCCGGCGAGGAACCTCTGTTCGTGCATGTTGCGAGAAAAGCGGTCGAGTTGAATGTCCTATACAATATCGGACTGGTAGTCGGCGCGACGCACCCGGAAGAGGCCGCGAGGGTTCGCGAAGCCGCGCCCGGACTGCCGTTTCTCATGCCCGGAATCGGCGCGCAGGGCGGCGACGCAGCGCAGATAATGCGCATCGGATTTACCGGCGACGGTTTTCCCCCGATAGTGAATAGCTCGCGCGGAATACTATATGCCGGTTCGGACGCGAATTACGCCGCTAAATCACGCGATGCGGCTTTACGTGTCAGGGAAGAACTCAACAGCAAAATCGACCTATAAAGGAGCGAACATGTCAGAAAAAGATATTCTCATGAGACTCGATGAAACCGGCGCGATGCTCGAAGGCCATTTTATACTAAGTTCCGGCCTGCATTCGAACCGATATGTCCAATGCGCAAAACTCCTCATGCACCCCGCACAGGCCGAATGGGCGGCAATGGAACTAGCGAAAGAGTTCCTTTCAATCGATGTCGATTTAGTAGTCAGTCCCGCGATAGGCGGCATTGTCATCGGTCAGGAAGTTGCGGAACATCTTAATGTGCCCCATATCTTTGTCGAAAAAGTAAATGGCGTTCCGACGCTTCGACGAGGTTTCGAAATCCCGCGTGGCGCGAAGGTTGTTGTTGTCGAGGACGTCGTAACAACGGGCAAATCGACCCGCGAAGTGATGCGCGTAATCGAAGAATCCGGCGGAGTGGTCGTCGCGGCGTGCGGAATCGTAAATCGCGGTGGGGGAGAGACACTCGATGTCCCGTTCCATGCGCTGGTTAAGCTACAAATAGAGGTTTTCGAGCCGTCGGAATGCCCACTTTGCGCGAGTGGCATTACGCTCGTTAAGCCCGGTTCACGGACTCAAGTGCTGTAGCCATTATATACTATCATCTCGGAGTTCTGGATGTCGGGTTTTCTGCACAAAATAAAATTCGATGCGAGGGCTCTTATTTTGCATTTTACAATGCTCTACTTGTTATTTTCCAGAAACGAACATCCGGAAAGCCTTGAATAACGCCCTTTCCAAATATTAATTAGATGGCACAAGAATTGCGCTTTACTAAAAGCTGAAAATGATTAACAAAACGGGGGATATAATTAGCGGATTCACGCTCATCGAATTGATGATTGTTGTTGTAATTGTCGGTCTGCTGGCGGCCATTGCCATACCCCGGTTCATGCAAGCTGCAGTTAAATCGAAGCTCTCCGAAGCCAGGTTAATACTGAAACAGCTTTGGTTGTGCGATCAGGTTTATTACGAAGACACAGGTGATTTTTACGGCGCTTTCGACGATGCCGGTATTACGGGTATTTCGGATATCGGTTTCGATGCTGTCAGCGGATCTCCGCGGTTTGATTATTTTATCATCATAGAAACGGATCCATATTACGTCGCGGAGGCATTTCTTCCAAGCGAGGGCGGTGATGCAAGCCTCGAAGGTTACGAGTTATATATGGACAGAGAGGGCAATTTCGTATTCTTCGAACAAACTTCGGATGAGGATTCAGAAAAAAAGGGAAAAGGCAGGAGGGGCAAGAGAGGTAAGAAAAAATAACACCGTATCACCGGAATTATCTGTAATCCTTACTTACTTATCTGTATTTTCCGCTTTATTATATATAATATATACACATCGGTATATAATAAAAAGGCGTATCAACTTACTTTATGAATACCTTTCGGCTTGTTTCGCACTTTCTATAAACCGGTATACCACGCAAAATCCACACAGCGATATTCCGATATTTAAAAGGCTTTCGTGTCATAAAACGACAATAAGTCGATACATGCTGTTTATTCTACCCAATGCTTAAAAACATCTTGCATAACATAAATACGCTATTATGTTACTCGGTTATTTCTTAATAACTCAACGGTTCAATTCATACAATATTCGGAGGAAAAATGAAGATACTCGTGTTGAACTCGGGAAGTTCATCGGTCAAATACCAGATGTGGGACACCGGCGGTAAAGGCAGAATAGCTAAAGGTCTTATCTCACGGATAGGTCTCAAAGAACCTTTGCTCGAACACAGCCCCGAGGGGGGCGAAAAGGTTACTATCGAACCGCAAGGTGTAATCGATCACACGAAAGCTATCGAGTTAACCCTCGAGGCTATACTCCATGAGGATTATGGGGTGCTAAGCGATATTTCCGAAATCGAGGCTGTCGGGCACCGCGTTGTTCACGGTGGCGAGGAGTTTTCAAGCAGTAGCTACCTCGACGACCAGGCAGTAAGCGCAATAAAAGCCTGTGTCCCGCTGGCCCCACTTCACAATCCAGCCAATCTCAGGGGCATCGAAGCTTGTATGGGGAAGCTACCCGGTGTTCCACAAGTTGGCGTGTTCGATACAGCATTCCACCAGACGATGCCGAAATATGCATACCTCTACGGAATTCCGATGGGCCTCTACGATAAACACAAAATTCGCCGATACGGTTTCCATGGAACAAGTCACTTCTACGTTGCCCATGAAGCCGCGAGATTCATCGACCGCCCGATTCGAGACCTGAAAATAATAACAGCTCACCTCGGCAATGGAGCGTCGATTGCAGCCGTGGATGGCGGCGTCTCGGTCGATACGTCGATGGGTTTCACTCCGCTCGAAGGCCTTATCATGGGTACTCGTTGCGGCGACATGGACCCATATATCCCGATATTCTTACAGGAAAACGAGAACATGACCGCCGATGAGGTTAACACCCTTCTTAACAAGAAAAGTGGGCTTATAGGACTGACAGGAATTTCAAGCGACATGCGCGATATTCTTATCGAAGGCGGACGTGGCAATAAAATCGCCCTTCTCGCGATGGAGATGTATGGCTATCGCGTTAGAAAATATATCGGAGCCTACGCCGCAGCTATGGGCGGCCTCGATGCGCTCGTTTTCACAGCGGGTGTTGGCGAGAACTCGTTCAAAATCCGTGAAATTGCTACACGGAATCTTGAATTTCTGGGTGTTGAAATCGACCCGGTTAAGAATCATGACACCGTTAGCGTTCTGATGGACATATCCACGCCGAAGGCGAAGGTTAGAACACTCGTTGTCCCGACCGACGAGGAATTCGTAATCGCCTCCGAGACGGAGAGAATCGTCGAGGAGCGGCGGCACAAATAATAGCTAACAAATTTAGTAATCAACGCGAAGCGCCGGACAAAACCGGCGCTTGTTGTTTGTTTATAAGGCTTTCAACTCAATTAATCCATGTCTGAAGTCGAAAATCACGTCCTCCCAAATCGAAATCACGAGCTCCCAGATCGAAATCACGTCCTCCAAAATCGAAATCACGAGCTCCCAGATCGAAATCACGTCCTCCAAAATCGAAATCACGAGCTCCCAAATCGAAATCACGTCCTCCGAAACGGAAATCACGTCCTATTATTTCCCGAAACGCAGAAATTCACTCCATTAAATATAGACGCAGTCGCCAAAAACCGCTTTTCCCTTGACCTTGCCGATAAAATTCGTATTTTGCAGCCGTTGTTTTAAACGCAATCGAATGGAGTTTGTATGTCTGATAAAATGAAGGTTCTGCTCGTGTCCGCCGAAGCCTATCCCTTTGCGAAAGTCGGGGGGCTTGCCGATGTCGCGGGCAGTTTGCCGGAACCGTTGCACGAGAAAAATCTCGATATTCGCGTAATTATCCCGCTTTACGATAAAATCGACCGCGAAAAATTTGGAATAAAGTTCTCCGGCGTGGAGTTCGAGGTCGCGATGGGGCAAAATCAAGAACCGGGCCGTCTTTGGTGCGGGACTTTTCCCGGTTCCGACATCCCGGCGTATTTTATCGAGTCGAAAAAATATTTCGGTCGCCCCGGAATTTACACCGATCCCGAAACCGGCGAAGCATACGTCGACGACGGCGAGCGTTTCGTCTTTTTCAACAAAGCAGTTATCGAGGCGGTTCACGGCCTCGGTTGGACTCCCGATGTTTTCCACTGCAACGACTACCAGACCGGCCTAATTCCGGCTTTGGTTAAACTTAGGTATCCGGGAAATAAAATCGGTTTTCTCTACAGCATCCACAATCTCGCATATCAAGGGCGATTCGACAAATCGATTCTCGACCTGATAGGCGTCGGCCACGACAGATTCTATCCCATGGGCGATTTCGAGTTCTTCGGGCAGGTCAATTTTATGAAAATTGGCATCCAGTTTGCGGATATAATCAACACGGTCTCGCCGACCTATGCAGTCGAGATTCAATCTTCTGAGGAATACGGCTACGGCCTCGAAGGCGTTCTCAGAGCGGCGAGAGACCGCCTTCACGGAATACTGAACGGAATAGACACGGCGGTCTGGAACCCAGCGCTCGACAAAAATATCGCTGCGAATTTCGACTTGAAAGATAAATCCGGCAAAGCGAAATGCAAGCTCGATCTTCTTCGCGAGGTTGGCCTGCCGGAAAAACCCGACACGCCCCTGATAGGCGTGATAACCCGTCTTGCCGACCAAAAAGGTTTCGATATTCTGCTGCCGATTATGGAAGACATTCTCGCGGAGGACGTGCTATTTGTGCTTCTCGGCACCGGCAAGAAGGAATACGAGGCACAGTTGACAGCTCTCGCGAAAGCCCACCCCGATAAAATGGCCGCGATAATCGATTTTAAGGGCCCACTCGCGCACAAAATTGAGGCAGGTTCCGATATGTTCCTCATGCCCAGCCGCTACGAGCCTTGCGGCCTCAACCAGATGTATTCGATGGCATACGGCACGGTTCCGGTCGTCCGCAAAACCGGCGGCCTCGCTGACACGATTACTCCGGCCGATTTCGCGAAAAACACCGGCACGGGTTTCGTTTTCGATAAATACGAGAGTAAAGCGCTACTTGCGGTTGTCAAGCAGGCCATTAAAGCCTATTCGGATAAACCCGGCTGGCAAAAACTTATGGATCGCGATATGCAGTTCGACTCGTCGTGGGGGGCCTCGGCGGACAAGTATATAGAACTTTATCGCCACGCACTATCGCTTCGCCGCTGGTCGCAATAGCGCGCAGTTCGTATGACCGCAACCGATAATAATCAAAAGACTACGGTGCGCGAACTTGCGCCCTATCTGATAGCCATCCTAATTCCGATAATCTACCGGCTCGTTCTTCCGGCGACAATTCTCGACGACGCCTATATCACGATGCGCACGGCCCGGAACCTTTCGCTGGGCAACGGGATGGTGTTTAATCTCGGCGAGAGAGTTTTCACCGTTACCACCGTGCTTTGGACGATGCTGAATGCGCTGCCGCGCGTTTTTGGCCTCGATTCCATCGCGTCGATTTGGATACTCGGCCTTCTCTCAGAAATGGCTCTCGCGGCGGTTTTAGTGCGTATCGGGAAAAGTATTTTCGATAGCCGATGGATCGGCACGCTTTCGGCAGCATTCCTCATGACCAATCCGGTGTTCCTTATCTCCAGCCTCGGCGGAATGGAGTTGCCGCTATCGCTTTGCGCAATCGCATCGGCCTTTTTATTGTTGCACGAAAAAAGAACCACCGGCGCGCTTTTAATTTCGGCAATCGCTGTCTGGATTCGAGTGGATAATCTCCTTCTTCTAAGCATCATCGGCCTTTGGTGCATTCTCGACAAAGATAGGCGGGGCAGGCTTCGCGATTATATCCCCGCAGCGGTCGTTGTTGCGGTTTATCTGATTGCGACGTGGATATATTACGGCATCCCGCTGCCGGTAAGCGTTCTACGAAAAGCCGCTTTCCCGGAGACAACACTCTGGCGTGTCGGCGCGCTGAGGAACCTTACTGAATTCGCATGGTCAATCGCGGGGAAATTCGGCACTTACAGTCTCGGAAAATTACCGTATCTGATTGTCCCGCTGTTGGTTATCGTGGGCATTTATTCTGCGATAAAATCGGAAAAGCGGCAGCTCTTGCCCCTTGCGACATTTACGATAGCGTATATCCTCGCTTTCGTGATATCCGGCAAAACCTACGCTACCTTGTTCCCATGGTATTTCGCCCCGCCGCTTCTCCTTGCGGCGCTCATCGCGGCATCCGGTCTCGATAGGCTTTTCGCGGAAACCATGCGCAGTAAAACCGTGCGAATCGCTGCTATTGCGGTCGCTGCGGTTCTTTGGGCGGCGATAATGTTTCCGTTCGATAAGTCCGATGCGACGGAATATCGCGATGAAATAATGGCCGGCAGGGAAAAAGTGTATGCCTCCACGACGCTATGGCTGGAGAGCAATTTCCCCGGCAGATTGCGGATTTGCACCGGCGAAATCGGTGCGATAGGTTTTTTCGCCGACGACGAGACGAAAGTCGTGGATATGGTCGGGCTGACGCGCCCTCCCGGCGACAATCGCCTTCCCGTGCAGCTTGTGATCGAGGAACGTGTCGAGGCCATTATCTATTGGCTATTTCGCGGGCAGGAATATAACGACATCGCGCCACACTACCCAAACTATGAATGGGGGCAGGTCGGCGATGTGCTTATCGGCTTCCGAGCAGACCTCGCCGGGGAACTTTTGCCGAAATCCCCGCAACTCATGGAGATTTACGAAGAAATCGACATGAATGCGGAATATCGCCCGGGCAGCGAGTAAATGCACGCGTAAATGAGAATAATATATGGGATTAATTAGAGTAAAATCCAAAGCTCAAAATCCAAATGACAAATGAAACTCAAATGATATAATGTCAAATTACTCCATCACACAGCCCACTGGATTCCGGATCAAGCCCGGAATGACAATAGACGGTTTGCGCGGTTTTGACATTAGGAATTTAGATTTGATTTGATATTTGAGATTTGACATTTGGATTTTTATCGTTTAATTAAAATGGAATTGTAGTAAGTTCTAATCAAGACACTATGAAAGCTATAATCCTCGCGGGTGGCTTCGGAACGAGGCTAAGACCGCTGACATCGACCTTACCGAAACCGATGGTTCCCATTCTCGGAAGACCGATGATGGAACACGTCGTTTCCGCCGTAAAGAACGCGGGCATAACGGATTGCGTCGGTTTGCTTTATTATCAGGCGGATATAATCCGGGATTATTTTAAGGACGGCGGCGATTTTGGTGTCGAGATGAATTATGTTCTATCCCGTGCGGACTGGGGAACTGCGGGCGCAGTTAAAAACGCCGCAGGTCTCGTTGACGATACGGTTCTCGTTATCTCCGGCGACGTCCTCACCGATTTCGATCTCTCGAAAGCGGTCGAGTTCCATAAATCTAAGGGCGCAGCCGTCACTATCGTCCTAACGAAAGTCGAAAAACCGTTGGCGTTCGGAATTATTATCGCCGATCAAAAAACGGGCGAAATAAAGCGCTTTCTCGAGAAACCGGCGTGGGGGCAGGTCTTCTCCGATACGATCAATACGGGCATTTATGTGATCGAGCCGCATGTCCTCGATTATATCCCGGCGGGCGAGGATTTCGATTTCTCGAAGAACCTATTTCCGCTCCTTATGAAAAAGCGTGAACCGCTTTACGGCTACATCGCGGAAGGTTACTGGCGCGACGTCGGCAATCTGCGCGAATATCGTCGTGCGAACGAGGACGCGCTAAATGGAGTTATCAAACTCCACGTCCCGGGTGATTTGACCGAGCAATACGGCGGTAAGCTTTATCTTGGCGAGGACGTGGAAATCTCCGGCGATATCGAATGCGAAGGCATCGTCCATATAGGCAATGGCGCGAAAATAGGCGCGGGCGCTAATCTCATTAATTCCGTAATCGGGCCGCGTTCAGAAATCGGGCCGTCGGCACAAATCGACAGTTCGGTGCTCTGGGAAAACGTAGCTGTTGGCGCGAAAGCCAGCATAGAGCATTCGACGATAGCCAATGACGTTAAAATCGGTAACAACGTGACCGTGAGCGACTATTCCGTTATAGCGGAATATTGCGAGATCGGCGAATACGCAAGAATCTCCGAGGCTGTAAAAATTTGGCCCCGCAAGGTCGTCGGCCCATACGCCACGGTGAATGAAACTCTTGTCTGGGCGGACCGAACCGGCGGAGAGCTTTTCGCCGGAAGTCGGGCTTCGGGAATAATTAATTCCGAGATTTCACCGGAGTTCGCGAGTAAGCTTGGGGCGGCGTTCGGAGCGAGTCTAAAGGGCGCGGGCAGCGTTCTCGTCTCCAGAGACGGCGACCGCGCAAGCCAGATTACGACGCGCGCGTTATTCTGCGGTATTTTATCCGCCGGAGTCGATGTCGAGGATATCGGTATCGCGCCGATCCCCGTTGTCCGGTGGTTGCTATCGAAAAATCCGCGCGGCGCGGGCGTTCACATCCGCAAATCCCCGCGCAACCTGAACGGTCAGGACCTTATTTTCTTCGACGGCGCGGGAACCGACCTTTCCATCGAACAAGCACGATCGGTCGAAAGGTTGTTCGACCGCGAGGATTTTCGCAGAGCGAGTTACAAAGAACTCGGCACTCTCCGGCGACCCAAAAGCGGTCTGGAAGATTATATTCGCGCTCTCATCGAAACCATTGACGGCGATATCGTTTCCAACGCCGGATTCAGGGTTGTCGTGGATTATTCTCACGGCGGAACGGTTGAAATTCTCCCGAAAATCCTCTCGGAGCTTAACGTCGAAACTGTGAACGTAAACGCTGTAGTGGAACCGAACAGGATCACACGGAAGCGCGAACAGCGAGAGGCCGATTACCGGCGGCTCGCGACGATAGTGCAAAGCCTCGACGCGGATGCCGGATTCCTTCTGGATCCCTCCGGCGAAAGGCTGCGAATTGTCGATGAAACCGGTCGGCTGCTGGACGAACAGTCGGAACTTTGCCTTGTAACCGGCCTCGTTCTAAAAACGCGTGCACAAAAACGCATCGCCGTGCCCATTTCTGCGACAATGGGAGTGAATATGCTCACCCGAAATGCCGGGATAGAATTGGAATTTACAAGGGACGACCATTTATCTATGATGGAAGCCGCGCAATCGGGCGAGGTGGGCTTTGTCGGCGGAACACGCGGCGGAGTTATTTTCCCTGAATGGCTCTTCGCTTCCGACGGCATATTCGCCACAGTCAAGGTTTTGGAGATGATGGCCAAATTAGAAAAGCCGCTTTCAGAAATCACTCGCGATATCCCCGATTATGTCCGCGACAGGCGCGAAGTGCAATGTTCATACAACATGATGGGGACTGTAATGCGTCGCCTGATCGAGGAAACGGCCGATCGTCCCCGCGATATTATCGACGGTGTAAAAGTATATTATCCGGATTCGTGGATTCTGATAATCCCCGACCACGAGTCTCCGGTTTTTCACCTCATAGCTGAGGCCAAAGAGCGCGCGGAACTCGAATCGCAGCTCACAAAATTCACGGATACCATAAGCGGTTGGATACAGGGTAAATAAGGTTTGGCACGGGGATTGCGCAAAAGAGAATAACGCGATAAACATAAATACGGAGGGTAAAAATGAAAAATCTGTTTCTGCTGTTGGTAGTTTTAGCTATCGCTACGACATTCGCGCAGACTTCCATTCTGGTTTTCGACTTCAAATCGACCGGTCTCGACGATGCAACTGTCGCTTCGGTTCACGAGCTTTTCAAGTCGGAATTGACCGAATATGGTTATTCTGTGATCGACGCTCCGGGAAAAGAGATATGCCAGGACGACGCATGCGCGGCTCAAGCCGCAAAAAAAGAGGGCACGGCTCAAGCGCTCTATGGCAGCTTGTCCAAACTTGGGGATAAAATTATTATCAGCATTTACGTGGTCGATCCGTCCGGCGCTAAGGTCCACAACGATAAGCTAACTTCGGAGTCGGTCGAGAACCTCGATGTCGTTATCGGGAGGCTTGTCCGCGCATTGTTCGAGGGTAAAAAAGCCGGCGATACTATCGACAAAACGAACGTAACGGATACCGAGTCGAAAGAAACCGTCCATCGCAAGAACTACTACACTGTCGGCGCGAATATAGGCTATCGTTTCCCGATAGGCGACAGCTACGGCAAGGAGCAAATGTTTCTTTACGAGGCTATCGCAATGTATGAAATGGAAAAAGTATTCGTAGGCGCGCGCGGGTATTATAGCTCCGGTGGCGAGGCTTACAGTGGCGGTTTGAACATAGGCGGATATTACATTTTTTCCCCAAAAGATATTTCTCCGTTCGCCGGTGCAGCTTTAGGAATCGAATGGGCGTCTATTCCCGTTGAAAATGAAGAAGAAGGATATACAGAGTGGTTTGGCGATAACGGCCCCTCTATACTTATAAGCGGTGGTTTGCTGATGTTTCAAACTTACGATTTTCACCTTCTTGTAGAATTGCGTTATCAGGCCGTTTTTCTGGGTGAAGTCGATTATCGCTGGGATTATGGAGATGATAAAACATATGACGCCGGCACGCAGCATACAATCGGCATGAGCATCGGAATCACGCGCAAGACGAGTTCCAACGAACGTTCCGGCAGCGCTTGCTGTATGCCGTGGTGAGGAATTAATCTTTAGCCCGTGAGAGTCAAGCTCGCCAAGACGGCCGGTTTCTGCATGGGCGTGAAAAACGCGGTCGATCTCGTGCTGCGAACCGCAATAGAAACAAAAGGCCCCATTTTAACATGGGGCCCTTTAATTCATAACCCACAGGTCGTCGAATTCTTGCGTGAGCAGGGAGTCGATGTTGCCGGGAGCGCGGATTGTCTGGACGAACGTTCCACAGTAGTAATCCGCAGCCACGGCGTCCCACCGGCTGCCCGTGAGATAATCCGAGAAACGGGCGCCCGTCTTTGCGATGCGACATGCCGGAAAGTCGCGAATGTCCAATCTATCGTAAAAAAATACGCCTCGAACGGTCACGATGTCGTCCTAATCGGGCATAGCGATCATGCCGAAGTAATCGGTCTCCTTGGTTTTGCGGGGGAGAGGGGTTACGTTGTCGGAGAAATCGCCGATGTCGAGGCGTTGCCCGAACTCAAAAAGCCCGTCGTTATCGGTCAGACAACTTTGAACCGCGACTGGTATTTTGAAAGGGCAAACGCTGTTAAAATCCGCTTCCCCGATACCAAAATCATCGATACCCTTTGCGATTCGACCTCCGAAAGGCAGCGGGAAATCCGCGAACTGTCGAAAGAGGTCGATGCGATTGTAGTAGTTGGTGGGTATAATTCCAGCAATACCAAAAGGTTATATGAGGTCGCCGAATCGACCGGTGTAAAATCCGTTTGGGTGGAAACCGAAGCCGAACTCGACCCTGTAGATTTCGAAAGCATGGCAACTGTAGCCGTTACGGCGGGCGCAAGCACGCCCCACTGGATTGTATCCCGCGTTATCGAGCGGCTGGAGCATATGGGTCGGGGCCGCATACCCATATGGGAATTGCCGTGGATAAAAGATTTCGGTTATGCCGTAATCCAGAGCAACATCCTCACCGGTTTCGCCGCCGCGATGCTTACCGCATCTTTTCTTTTCCTCGCAGGATTCCCGTTAGACGCCCCCGTGATAATCGCTATGGGGCTTTTTGTTTTCGGGTATCACACTGTTTATAACCTCGTCGATTGGCAGGGCTTCGTTCTCGCGGATCCGTCGAAGTTGAGATTTTTCTGGGGAAACAGGAAAATCCTCTCCGTGACCGCAGTGCTCGGACTTGTTGTTTCCACAGGGCTTATGTGGTTTCATCGCCCGACCGGTTTTATATTGACAATTATCGGCGGGATATTAGCCGGTCTTTTCGCAATATTTAAAGGCTCTCGTATAGTTCCGCTGGGTCGGCGATTGGTGACATGGCGCGAAATCCCCGGTGCGCGGGACATACTCCATGCGGTGGGTTGGATTTTTGCCACTGGTGTAGTTCCATTCGTAGCGAATTACAGGATAATTGGCCCTGGCGCGTGGTTTGCGCTCGTATGGATTATCCTCATTTCTCTCTTACGAAGCGCAATTTTCTCTATTACCGACCTCGAAAGCGACCGCGTTCTCGGGCGGGAATCGATCGCAACCGTAATCGGTGAGTCCAACGCATGGCGGATTGCATTTACAACGGTTATCCTGGCGCTTCTGCTACTAATCGCATGCGCTATTCTCGACATACTAACGATTGGTTCGCTGCTGTTGATTGTGTTTCTCGTTTATATGCTCGTTCTAATCATCCGCCTGCGCAGCGTTGGTATTGGCAGGGGCACCTGGGCCGAACTTGCCGTGGATACGGGATTCGTTATTTGTGGTTTATTGGCGATTTTTTCCAATACTCTTTTTTGATTATTCATTAGGTATAATTGAGAAGCCCCGAACCGCCCCCTCTTCCATTCTTCATTATTAATTGTTAATTCTTAATTCTCATCCTGTCATTCCGGGCTTGATCCGGAATCCAGCAGGCAGCTTCCTTAGCCGCCCTATAATAATATTCCCCTTTCCATTTTCCATTGCTCATTGCTAATTCTACATTCTACATTGACTCTTTCATTATTCATTTTTAATTCTACATTCTTAATTCTCTTCCACCCTCAACTCTCAACTCCATCCTCCGCGCCGCCCCTGTCCCTGAATCCGATTGCGATTAACTTCGGATTATCGCGGCCCCATTTTGCGACACACCAGCGATATAACGTCCTCAACATCGCCGTGTCGCGATTATAATGCGCGCGAACCGCAATCGATGCCTTATGCCCGCGGTCTTTCTGGAAATAGGCGTCGTCGTGCTTCGTTTCGACATCGTCGGCGAGCGCGGCAACCGCGTCTATCATAGCGTCCGGGAGGATGTTCGGGTCGCCCATGTCCGAAAATCGACGGTGCGCGTTAGCCATATCCCGCGCTCTCGCGAGAAGTTCGTGCCGTTTGACCGGTGTTCTCCCTGCAATCCCGTATATCTCGAGGTCGTCCGGCGAGAGGTAGCGGGTTTTCAGCAGATTTTTCGTCGCCTGATATTTCGCCTTCAACGCCGCCGTCGCCACCTGAGCAATCCTGAACATTTCTTCAACGGCAAGCATATCGACCAGTTTTCCAGACGCTTCATTCCAATTATCGTATGCGTTGACTGCCCAATTCGACAGCTCGTCGGGGAGGTCTAAACCATCGAGATTATCTGCTATATTTCTGCTTAGAAGTAATAGACGTGCGCCTCTCATAACATACATATCGTTTGCGAAGTCATTGCTTGTGATTACGTATGACATATTCTCTCCCTGTAGTTTTTAACAATCCAGTTCTTATCGATAATAATATAGATAATAAAACTATATGTCAAGCTATATTATTTTTTTGTAGAGCAATTCTTATT
>Ga0272444_10002663_pt1 | contig 16405 bp, 13 predicted proteins | sample SSMForm13_FD_201033 | JGI IMG/M metagenome (GOLD analysis project Ga0272444, IMG submission 201033) | Marine sediment archaeal communities from Little Sippewissett salt marsh, Falmouth, MA, United States - SSM-Form-13 | ecosystem: Environmental > Aquatic > Marine > Wetlands > Sediment ...
GGATGATTCTCTGTCTGAATAGCAAGTCGCTTCTCGTAAGTTTCCAACGAAGGTCCTTTAGGAATCGCCCAGGAAAGGAGATCACCTTTCCACTCGAGCCTTAGGTCGAAGTGAACATTCCGCGCAGCGTGTTTTTGAACAACGAAAACACCCGGGAGTTCACTTTGCCTTTCACCGAAAGGTTACGGGGTTTTGTTTGGGGAGCGTTTGGCACGGTAGGAGCGGAGACGATCTCCTGCAAGTTCCCTGTTTGCTTGCATTAACCCAAGGATGGTAGCATACTTCGGTGTTTTCTCGTCCGATTGCTTCAGGCACGATTTCGTTTGGGTTGGTTGCTATACCCGTGAGGATGTATGCGCCGATCGACTCTTCTCAGACTATCAGGTTCAACCAGTTGCATGAGAAATGTGGTAACAGACTGCGACAGCAGATGAGCTGTCCGCTGTGTGAGGAAGTAGTCACTCGTGAAGAGATTGTCAAAGGGCATGAGCTTAAAAAAGGGCAGTACCTACTCTTCACACCGGAAGAACTCGAAGGCTTGGTTGTCGCCATAGAGATCAATGAATTCGTGCCCTTGAAGGAGATTGAACCTATTTACTTCGAGAAGTCTTATTACTTGGGTCCCAATCAAGCGGGCGAGAAACCATATCGCCTGTTGGCGCAGGCTTTGCGTGAAACTGGATTTGCTGCACTGGGAAAGTACGCAGCCAGAGGAAAGCAATACGCCGTTTTGTTGAGGCCTTTCGATGAGGGCCTGCTCGTGCAAGAGCTCGATTATGCTGAAGAGATTCGCTTTTTTGGAGATATCCCCCTGGGCGAGGCTGAACCTGGCTGAGCATGCTGAGGGAACGAGGACTGAAGGCAGAAAGCCTCCCCAGCGATCTCTCCGACAATCAACTGCGCAGAAGAGCAGAAAGGTCGCAGCCTCAAAATCAACGAGGAGCTGAGACGGCCCTTGTGAATTCTCTACCGATGAACCATGGCTCTAGATAAGAGGCAGGATCGAGCAACCACACTATCCACTTACAGAACGAGTGATGTGGCCAAACTCCTGGAGCTTTCCCAAGAGCAAACTCGTTACTACGTGCGTGCCGGCTTGGTCCAGCCTCAAAGGGGTCCAAGAAGAGAATACCTGTTCTCCTTTAGGGATATTGTCATTCTTAGAACCGCAAAGGGTCTGATAGAGGCAGGCATAGCGATCAAGAGAGTGCACCTCATCCTGAGCAAGCTAAAGAAACAGCTGCCGGAAGGCTACCCGATCACAGCGGTTAATATTTGGGCCGACGGCCGGGAGGTCGTGGTTCAAGATGGGGAAGATATCTGGAAACCTGAGTCAGGTCAGTCTTACTTCAACTTCGAGGTGGAGGGATTAGCAAATAGGGCGCAGTCACTACGACAATTCGAACCCGCTGGCTCTGCTCAGTCTCAGGATCTAATGGACGCTAACGACTGGTATGAGCTGGCCTGCGATCAGGAGGACAACGAACCGGAATTGGCTATTGCATCTTACCGGCAGGCCCTGGAACTGGATCCGCATCACGTAGAAGCCAATCTAAATCTGGGAAGGCTGTTCCATGAGCAAGGTGAATTTGGAAAGGCGGAAGAACACTATCGCCACGCATCTGCCGCAGATCCTCGAGACTGCACCGCAGCCTATAATCTGGGGGTAGTACTCGAGGATCTGAGCCGGTTCAGTGAAGCAGCAGAAGCCTACCGCAAGGCCATCGTACTGGATCCGCGCATGAAAGAGGCACATTTCAATCTAGCTGGTGTGTACGAACGTCTTGGCAGCCAGGAATCCGCTGTGCGGCATTTTCAGGCCTACAAGAAACTGACGATTGACGACTGACGTACTGACAACCAGAATGGTCTCGGGTCTCAGGTGCTGCCCAAGACGGAAATGCGAGATATCTTTACATGAATTGGATCCAACGTCTCAAGTCGCCAGGGGACCCCAGACCTTCAACCCACCATCCAGGGTGCTCGACCTTCTTGATCAGCACCGTTTGTTAGGATAGCCGAAGATGAAAAAGTTGAAGAAACTGGTTTTAATTCTGCTCATTCTCTTTCTCGTGTTGACTGTCTGGTACCTGGACTTCACCGACCCCATCGTCACCTGGAATGCTCCGTCTGATGTTGGCAAAGACTCTCAGATAGGACTGCAAATTCAAGATGAAGGCAAAGGTCTGAGAAGTATTGAACTCATCCTGAGACAAGCCGATACCACGCATAGTCTCTATTCTCAAACTCACCCGAGGACGGTGTTTCCCTGGAAACAAGGCCCTCCGATGGAGGAAATCTTGATCTCCACCCAGGATTGGGCTTCTGAACTGGGGCTGCAAGATGGAACGGTTGAGCTTACGGTTCAGGTGGAGGACCAATCAAGTATCTGGTTGTTCTCCAGGAAAGTAGAGGAATCACGATCGTTCAATCTGGACACGAAGCCGCCACGAGCCGATGTCCTTTCAGACCAGCATTACATACGTCAGGGCGGATCCGAGGCAGTCCTCTACAGGGTCACTGAACCAGGTTGTTCTTCCGGTGTGCAGGTCGGGGAGAACTCCTTCCTCGGATATCCAGTCCCGCAGCGAGGTGAGGACACTTACATAGCTCTTTTCGCAATGGCTCACGACCAGGGTCCGGAGACGCCAGTCTCTCTTTGGGCAGCAGATGCTGCGGGAAACCGCAGCGAAACTCGCTTCTGGTACAAGCCAATGCCAGCTAGTTTTCGTAAACGCCGCATCGAGATCACCGACCGTTTCATCAACTCGGTAGCCCCCGAGATTCTGTCTCACTCACCGACAGTTGAGAAACAGAGCACTCTGCTTGAAACATTTCTGCAGATCAACAGGGAGCTGCGAGCAGAAAACAACCAGCTGATCTCCGATCTATCGAATGATTCCCGTCCGCAACCCCTGTGGAGCGAGCCTTTTCTCCAGCTTTCCAATTCGGAGGTTGAATCGGTTTTTGCTGATCATCGAACCTACTACTACGGAGGCGAGCCTGTTGACGAACAGACACATCTCGGCTTTGATCTTGCCTCTCTGGCCCGCAGTGCGGTGGAGGCCTCCAACAGTGGCAGCGTGGTGTTTGCTAACTATCTGGGAATCTACGGTAACTGTGTGATTCTCGATCATGGACTGGGTCTGTTCTCTCTTTACGGTCACCTCAGTTCCCTCGACGTGGAAAAAGGGCAAAACGTCTCGAGAGGTGAATCGCTCGGCCGGACTGGTCAGACGGGCCTTGCTGGTGGAGATCACCTCCACTATTCCATGATCATACAAGGCGTTCAAGTGAGTCCTCTAGAGTGGTGGGATCCCAATTGGGTGAGACTGCATGTGATGGTCAAGTTGCGCAAACCCGAGGCTGAGGCGGGTTGACCTCAACGAAGTGCCACGTTTTTTCCAGCTCTCCGGTTTGGGAAGTCCTAGCACCGCTCAGATCTCCCTCATTTAGCCGATTTGGGCCGCAGACGCTACAAGGGTCTGGCTTCTGCTCCAGGCCAGGCTTGCGATCAGGAGTCGGAGCTCCGACGTCAGAGAGGGGGCCAAATCAGTCACTCAGAAGCAAAATCAGATGTCTGGAACAGGAAAGGGGGCCCGAGACGAGAAAACGAGCTAGCGCTTCGAAGAATTATTTGACTATCTGAAGTACGCTGCGCCGCCGTTTCGAAGCGAGCAACTCCGTGTAGGAATCAATCTCTTCTAGAACCTCCTGACGACGTTGTTCCACCCAGTGAGCATCAGCTTCAAGCCTTTCCAGCTCAGCTTCAAGTATTCGCAGTTTCAGTTCTATCGGCAGTAGTTCTTCCAGTGGAGGTTCTCTGCGGTTCATCATCCTGCTCCTGCAGCATAATACCCTCTTCGGTGGCTCACCTTCAACCCGCGGCCCTTCACCTTCACTTTGATCTCACGAAAATCGCCGCGCGCAGGGTTTGTAGAGATGTATCCCAAACTGTACTGGTTCTTAATGGCCTGATTGATGGCAGAAAAGGCTTTTCTCAATTCTTCGAGGCTCACCTTTGAGTTGAAGAAAAGGCCACCGGTGCGCTCCGCGAACTTCTTCAAGGAGCCAAAATCCGATCGCGCCCTGGCCCCCTGGACACCGATTCCGAAGATCATCACGTCGTGCCTCTGAGCCATTTGAATCGCGTCATCCGACTTCATTAGGCTTTGCGTATCGGCGCCATCGGAAAGTATCACGAGAAGTTTCCGTCCCACCTCATGACGAAGCAGATCATCAACGGCAACAAAAATGGCGTCATACAGTTTCGTTGCTCCACCCGCCTTTACCCCTTCGATCGAGTTCGCCAAAGTCCTCAGATCGTAGGTGAAGTCCTGAACCAGATTAATCTCGCTGTCAAACTGAACCACAGCGGCTAGATCCTTATTGGGCCTGAGAGTTTCTTCCAGAAACGCATCCGCTGCCAACTGTTCGAATCTGAGTTTGTCTTTCACACTGCCGCTGGTATCGACGAGTAAAACAATATTCAACGATTGGGCATCTTCACCGGACTCGAAGGCGAAATACTCAATGTTCTGTTTGGTTTTATCCTCAAAGATCTCGAAATCCTCCCTGGTCAGGTCGGTTATGTAGCGATTCTTGTGCCTTACCGTGCAGATGACGTTAACGACCTCAACTTCGGTACGAAAAACGGGGGCTTCTTCCTGCTGAATCGCCATTCCTGGAGTCGGAAAGATCGTCCAGATCAGGCCCACAAGCATCAAGGCATATATGCAATTCTTCATGGCACTAGATCCAAACTTCTCGTCTCGTCCTTTTCATTATTGAATCACCACGCACTTCTGTGTGGCGAAATAGGTGTATATTCCTGCCGTTACTATGTAGATCAGATCAAAGTATGAAATGTTCAGTCCTGTCAATCGGACGGCAAGGTCTATGGCTATTGCAGGGACCAAACTGTACAGCGCAATGGTGAATCCGTTTCTCAATGAAAGCCTTATTCCGTAACCTGTCGCTACAACAAATGCGATCGGGCAGAGCAAAAGCGCCTGAATGGATTTGGCCAGCATTGTATAGATCAGCAAGAACGAATACCCCAACGGAAAGTAGAGCAGAGTCAATACTCTCTTATAGTCACTCAAATCTCCCGGGCTCACCTCCAATGGACCCAAGTCCCTCCAGGGATAGACTTCCGCTGCTCCTTGAAAGCGAAAAAAAAGTTGATCGCCTGTGAAAAGCAAAACAGGTTCCTTCAGACCATCGGCATCCCTGTAGGTGCCAGTCGTATCAAATACGAAGGTCCAAGTGGGATCGTTTCGATATTCAAGCAATAAAGGTTGGTCGGCATCCACCTCCAACTGGCCCTCCACCACTGCGAACTGAGGGATGTTTCGCTCAGCCCAGTCAAAGAAGTCGCTGAAAACAGGATAGAGTTGCCATGCATATATTAGCGTCAGCGCTATCGCTATTACTGCCGATAGATACAGAAGGAAGACTAAAGTTGCTCTCAGAGACTGCTGCCAAATATCTTGATAGAACTCAAATTCAGTGATCGCACGGTAAGATTGAACAAAGAAGCGTCCTGGCATCATTCTAGGAGGCCGGAGAATAAAGGATTCGACTGCAATTCTCGCAGACGTGCACCTTTCGGTTCAATTTAACCTCAGCCATCAGTTGGGGTCTCAAACGGACATGACACCCCTGGCAGGTACCACCTACAACGGGGGCAATTGCAATCCCGTTCCGAACTGAAGCGATCCTCGCGTAACGTGCCAGAAGTTCCTGATCGATCATACTCTTGACCTGTCCCACTTGTTCTTCGAGGCCGCTAATTTCTGTTTCGGACTGCTGCAGAAACTTCTCGAGTTCCTGCTTTCGGCTCTCTATTTCGGCCTTCTTTTTTCCGAATACCCCGTTCGCATCTCGAAGCATTAGTTCCTTATCTTCAGAATCCAGCATCTGTTCCAGAATCTCATCTTCCTTCCTCTCAATCTTTTCTCTGGTAAACGAGATTTCATGAAGCATTGCTTGATACTCGGTGTTGGTTCTCACCTGCATCAACTGATCCTGGTAGTGTTCAAGCTTGGTCCCTAATGCCTCCACCTCAGCTTCAAGCTGCCTGCGAAGCTTGGCCGAGTCCTCAATAGCTTTTTTCGCTTCATCTACTTGTCTCTGATCCTCTTCAAGTTCAGCATCCAACAAGGATATCTCTTCTGGTGTCTTCTGCACCCTTTCGGAAAGTGCAGAGAGTTCCAACTCCAAAGCCTGAAGACGAATCAGATTCTGCAGCGTGAACGCGTCATCATGATCCGTCATAGTTTTAACCCAATCCTTCTCTGGCTATTCACAATTACCAACCTGTACTTGTCTCTTCCCGAGCAAGCACAATCACAAGTTCGCGATAGTAGAACGACCTGACCGGAAATCCATGATCGGGAATCTGGTGGGCCCAGCAGGACTCGAACCTGCGACCGCCTGATTATGAGTCAGATGCTCTAACCAACTGAGCTATGGGCCCAAACCCCCAATACCTCGGCTATTCTCTCTGAGCTTCTCCTCTGGTTCAATTAAAAAAGGGGGCGAAAAATCGCCCCCTTTTACAGTGCCCCACCTTCCTTTCCGTTATTCTCAAGGAAGGCTTTCAGCTTCCGGCTCCGCGAAGGATGACGCAACTTTCGTAATGCCTTTGCTTCAATCTGTCGGATTCGCTCACGGGTTACTGAGAAACGCTGACCCACCTCTTCCAATGTGTGCTCGCTACCATCCCCAATGCCAAAACGCATTCGGATAACCTGCTCTTCTCGAGGAGTAAGGCTCTGCAGAACAGAGGCTGTCTGCTCCTTCAGATTCAGATTGATTACTGATTCAGAAGGCAGCACAACTCCGCGATCCTCAATGAAATCACCCAGGTGACTATCTTCCTCCTCGCCGATTGGGGTCTCCAGAGAGATAGGCTCCTGAGCAATCTTTAGAATCTTTCTGACTTTGCTCACGGCCATATCCATCTTCATCCCAATCTCTTCCGCCGTGGGTTCCCGACCATACTCCTGAACCAGCGCTCTCGACGTGCGAATCAGTTTATTGATTGTTTCAATCATGTGGACCGGGATTCGTATCGTCCTCGCCTGGTCAGCAATCGCTCGAGTAATGGCTTGTCGAATCCACCATGTGGCATAGGTAGAAAACTTATATCCCCGCCGATACTCAAACTTGTCGACGGCTTTCATTAACCCGATATTGCCTTCCTGAATCAGATCCAGAAACTGCAGTCCTCGGTTCGTATATTTCTTGGCAATGGACACAACTAGCCGAAGATTTGCCTCGACCAGTTCCTTCTTTGCGATATCGGCTTCTAATTCTCCGTGCTTGATGGTTGCCAGAGTCCGCTTGAGATCAACTGAAGTGGCCAGCGTATCCTCCTCCACTTCGATCAACTCGCGTTCTATCTCTCTTAAGCGAAGCTTGATCTTTTTCGATTCTTCCAGCTTAAGGGGTGTTTCCTGGAGCTTCTTGAGCTTTCTTGCCTCTCGCTCAAGTGATACAACTCTTTCCACCACTCCTTTGATCTTTTCTACCAGCGCCTCGTGGACCTCCACGTTCAAGTCGAGATCGCGGATAATCCTTGCCATTGGAATTCGATAGCGGGCCAGTTTCGAGAGCAGTTTCTTGAACTCGCCACTATCCTTCTTGATGCGACGCAGCTTAGCCCTGAACCTGTTGGCCTCGCTTTCAAGTTCACCGACCTCATCGATCTGCTTGACTAGAATCCGGCGCCTCTTCTCAATTACTGCCTCAGTGACCTCTTCATCTGGAAAATTCACGAAGCTCTTGATACTAAAATCAGGGTGCACCAAAAGGTCTCGGTATTGGCGGATCTCGTTGACTACAATAGGTGATCTCGAAATCGCTTTGAGCACCGTTTTCTTGCCCTTCTCGATCCTCTTAGCAATCTCTACTTCACCTTCTCGGGTCAGCAGCGGAACCGTACCCATTTCACGCAGATACATTCGAACCGGGTCGTTAGTCTTCTCCAAATCTTCAGATGGAGACTCAGTATCCGCTTCATCATCATCTTCGGACGCCGTTTGAGCATGCACCTTCTTCTTGATCGCCCCAAACTCGTCTTCTGAGTCGATGACCTCGATCCCGGCATCACCGAAGAGATAAAAGATGTTGTCTAAATCTTCCGATGACTGGATGTCATCGGGCAGCACGTCATTGACCTCATCATAGAGAATATAGCCCTTCTCCTTACCCACGGAGATCAGCTCTTTCACCCCATCATATTTCTCTTCAATCGCTGAAAGAAGTTCTTCGTTATCTTGGCTCATTTTTTCGGAAAGTCTCATTATACAAAATTTGTGAGGTCTCAAATTTCACGGCTATATCGCCAATGATTGGTTAAGGGCACCCTGGAGTCTAAACTGCACTAGGCTATATGCTGCCTGCGAAGCGCTTCTTTCTTCCTCAGGAGTTCGTCCAATTGATCAGAAACCTCCCCTTCCCGCTCCTCTCGGATAATCGCCTCCTGGATCTCCTGACTCACTCGATTAATCTGCATTCTCCTCAAAGCACTCAAGCTTCCATCAATTGCTTCTTCAGTAAGATGTCCCTCAGAGGACTCAACTGTGACCCTCTCCAATAGGTCCAGATCGCTTGGCCCCAAAGCCTCCCTTAGACTAAGGACGCTGATTTCACGCTTTTGATTCCTTAATTTAAATATCGCCTTAAAGATGCCTTCCGTCCTCAATCCCTCAAACAGTTCCGGGAGTACCTGAAGGAGAATCCTCTCCTGATATCGTTCCTCAAAAACTGCAGCCAGGACCGTGTTTTCGGAAATAGTTCCCTCTGTCTGTATCGAGGGAGCAAGCGGCTTTTCGTGTCCAGGAATTTGACGAGAGTGCTTACGCATTTCAAGAATTAACAACTCCTCATTCAGTCTCAGCTTTTCGGCAATTCTTGAAACGTACTCTGAGCGTTCAATCCGATTCGGAATTTTCATCAGATAGGGAATGATTTCCGCCACCACCTGCTGCTTACCCTTCGGACTCAAGGGATCCTTCTGAGCAGCCAGGGAAAGGGAGAGCAAGAAATCCAGATAGGGTGAGGACTTGACGAGAAGTTCGTTGTACTTCTCGGCCCCGTGCCTCAGTATGAACGAGTCTGGATCCTCTCCGCTCGGAAGCTGCAGCACATTCACATGGAACCCCTGCACAAGAAAAAGATCAATAGATCTGGTAGCTGCCGCGACTCCTGCTGAGTCAGGGTCAAAATTGACCACTACGTTCCGGGTATATCGACCAAGCAACTGAACCTGCCCATGCGTGAGGCTTGTACCGAGAGAAGCCACCATGTTTCGAACCCCAGACTGAAAAGGAACAATACAGTCGAAGTACCCTTCGACTAGAATTGCAAAGTCTTTTCGCCGGATATCAGATTGCGACAGATTCAGTCCGTAAAGACTATTACTCTTGGAATACAACGGAGTCTCTGGAGAGTTGAGATACTTGGGCTGAGCGTCGCCAAGGCTGCGCCCTCCAAAGGCTATTGTCCTCCCGCTCAGATCTTGGATCGGAAAGGTAATCCGGTTCCTGAATTTATCGTAAGTGTCGCCGCTTTCTCCCCTCTTGATGAGGCCACAGGCAGCCATTTCATCCAAGGAAAAACCTTGCCCCATCAGCTTCGATCGCAACCGACTCCCCGCAGGGGCATAACCCAGTCCAAATTGACGAATGATCTCATCTCCTATTTCACGATCTTTTAGATAGGTCCGAGCCGCGCCGGCATCTGAAAGAGCCTCACGAAAGAACTCGTCAGCCAACTTCATGATCTGGAACAATCGTGGTCGCCTGTCACTTTCACGATTGTCCGTCTTCTCCTGTGCAGGCATTGGGATCCCGCAGCGTTCAGCCAAATGCTCAACACTTTCAGGGAAACTAAGTCGCTCCAGTTGGGAGATGAACTGGAAAACGTCTCCACCAACGCCACAGCCAAAACATTTAAAAATCTGTTTTGACCCACTGACGGAGAACGAAGGAGTCTTCTCATTGTGAAAGGGACAGAGCGCCATATAGTTCTGGCCGCTTTTCTTCAGCTTCACATAGTTGCCAATCAGTTCGACGATATCGACGCTGCTGCGAACCCTGGATATAAAGTGGTCGTCAAACTTCATTTGTTCACTGGCTCAGGGTTACCTTCGTCGCCCCACCTTCTGTGATGTGAGTATGGACCTGCGGATGTTCTTCAAGAATCCTCGATACGGCAGACTTCAGCTTTCCGGTACCAAACCCATGGACGACTCTCACCTCTTTCAAGCCTGAGACAAAGGCCCTGTCCAGAAACTTATCAAGGACCCCGGCGGCTTCCTCTACTGTCATCCCTATCAAGTTTAGCTCCGGATCGGAGTTCTCCACAACGTTTAGCGTAACCCGTTCGAATGGTTTCCTGATCATTTCTCCGCTCGTTACTTTGCTGAGCCTCTTCAGGGGGGTACTGACCTTCTTTCCCCCAATTTCGACGCTCGCTTCATTCTGATCAAGTGACAAGACCAGTCCCCGTTTTTCAAACAGGGTGTGATAGACGGTATCGCCGACAGATATCTGCCCAACCGGCTCCGCCTGACTATCGGTCGGGGCTGCCTCCTTCAATTTCCGGCGAAATGCTTCTTTCAAGGACGTCTCCCGTCTCTTGGCCTCCGCTTTGGCTTTGGCTGCGGCAAACCGGTCCTTCATTCTCTTCACGTAACGCTGAGACTCTGATCGGAACTCTCCCGCCCACTGCCCCAGTTTCCGTTCGAACTCCTCAGCACGTCTTGATTCCTGTTCTGCTGCTTTCTTCTCCAAGGATCTTCGCCGCCGATCCAGCCCTTCCAGTTTCGCATTGAACTCACGGCCTCTTTCTTCGAGTACCTGCAACTGCTGTCTAAGTTCCCTCAGGTAGGTCTCCACCTCCAGCTCTTTGGCATCCAGCAGTTTACGAGCGTGGGCAATGATCTCTTTCTTCATTCCCAGTTGTTGGGCGATCTCCAGGCCTCCGCTGCTCCCCGCCACACCGAATTCGAGCACATAGGTTGGCATCAGCGTTATGCTGTCCATCTGAACGCTGGCGTTCTTAACTCCGACGGTGGATGAAGCGTAGGCTTTCACGCCACGATGGTGGGTGGTCGCGATGACAAGAGTCTCTTTGCTGCGGAAATGCTCAATAATCGATACTGCCAGAGCGGCCCCGTAAACGGGGTCTGTGCCTCGACCGGCCTCGTCGAGCAGCAGCAGGCAGGGGTAATCCTGTTTTCCCAACAGCTCATTGATTCGCTTGATATGAGACGAGAAGGTACTCAGGTGCTGAATAATCGATTGATGGTCTCCGACATCAGCCAGGATGTTCTTCAGGACTGGAAGACGGGCCTCCGCCGCAGGCACCGGCAAACCGGCCTGCGCCATGGCGCAGAGCAATCCAACGGTCTTAAGAGCAACTGTCTTCCCTCCATTATTAGGTCCACTGATCACCAGGACATTCTCTCGGCCATTCAGCTCCAATGAAAAAGGAACCACCTGGTCGGTACCTAGCGTCTGGATCAGAAGGGGATGACGTCCTCCTGTAATCTTGATCTCCCGCTCCTCCACCAATTGCGGGGATGAGCATTGAAAACGGATTGAGAAATCAGCACAGGAAAACAACGCATCGAGTCGAGCGATCCTCTCCATCAGATTCACAAGAATCTCGACATGTGAGCGGGCCATTTCTGTCAGTTCTGCAAGTATCTGCTGAAGAATCTCGGTTTCGCGCTCGCGAGAATAGATATACCAATTATTCAATTCGACTGCGCTCAATGGTTCCAGGAATACCGTCGCACCTGAAGAACTAGTCCCATGTATGATCCCGGGGATATTTTTGTGATGCTCAACTCTTACAGGTATCACGAAACGACCCGCACGCTGGGTGATGTAAGGCTCTGGAATAAGGTATTTCGCTTTGGGTCCCTTTTCGTATCTGGATAGGTGATCCTGCACTTTTTCGCGATAACGACTTTGCTCTCTTCGAGCTTTGGCCAGTGCGGGGTAAGCTGTCTCACGGATCTGGCCAGTGTCGTCGATAGCCTCAGTCAGCCTGCCGGTTAACTCAGGTGGAACCATGCAGTCGTCAAAGAGGGCAGCGAGGGAAGGCCACTCGCTGGATTCCAGGGCTTTCTTGGCATCGATCACAAACCTCAGCATTCGAAAAAGGGTGAGAAGGTCCAAGGCAGCCAGTAGAGAGTTGCTACCTTCCAAGGTATCCAGAATCGGTCCAGGATCGCCCAAATGACCACAGGAAATACGACCGTTCCGGGTGGAATAGACCACAGCTTCTTCGATCTGCTTCAACCGATTCTCGGCGAGAGCAGTTTCTCTGAAGGGGTGCATTCCTCTGACTTCAGCCTTACCAGCAGGGCTCTCAGCTCGATCCTCAATAATCTGAAGGACCCGATCGAACTCTAGTAGATCAAGGGTTTCACGATCCATGATTGGTTCGTGCCTCGCATCGCAGCCCTGTCAGGGATGCAGGCCAGTTACTCAGGGCCACGTTTACGGTTGATCAGACTAGCCACATAGCCAGCACCGAATCCGTTGTCAATATTGACCACGGTCACATTAGAAGCGCAGCTGTTCAACATCCCCAAGAGCGCCGCGAGTCCTCCGAAGGAAGCTCCATAACCGACACTGGTTGGCACAGCTATCACAGGGACATCTACAAGTCCCCCAATTACACTCGGCAATGCCCCTTCCATCCCGGCAACCGCCACTACTACGCTGCAGGCTCTCAGGGCGTCGGTCTGACTCAGTATGCGATGCAAACCCGCAACACCTACATCGTAGCAACAGAAGACCTCGTTCCCTGTCACGCTGGCGGTTACGGCAGCTTCTTCAGCCACAGCCATATCGGCGGTGCCAGCCGAGAAAATTCCGACCGTCCCCCTACCCAAAGCCGCCTTTTCCCTCACAACCGTAATCGCATGGCAGTGCTGGTTGAACTCACTTTCAGGAAATCGATCGTTCAGCTTTGACGCGACCTCTTCACTCGTCCTCGTAATCAGCAGGTTCGGGCTCTTCGAAAGAATGGTTTCGGCAATGTCCAGAATCTGTTGTTCCGATTTCCCTCGACCAAAGATCACCTCCGCAAAACCATGTCTAAGAGATCTATGATGGTCGACCTTGGCAAAGCCAAGATCTTCGTAGGGAAGATTCTCAAGCAGTGATTCAATATCCTGTTCACTAATCTCCCCTGACTTGAACTCGCGCAGGGCTTTTTTGAGACTCTCTGGAACCATTTTACTTCTGTTCTTCAGCAGATCGATCGTTGCGTTGATCCTCTAAAACCGCACGCCTACTCAATCGAATCTTGTTGTTGCGATCGACATCCAGGACCTTCACCAGAATCTTATCTCCATTGTGCACTTCCTGGTGAATATCCTGGATCCGGCGATCGGCGATCTCCGATATGTGGAGCAGTCCCTCCGTCCCGGGTAGAATTTCAACAAAAGCACCAAAGTCAACTACCTTCATCACCTTACCAAGATAGGTGTGCCCGATTTGAGGCGAAGCAGTCAACTCCTCAATTCTCGCAATCGCCTGCTCGGAACTGGCTGCATCAGTTGACGCGATTCTAACCGTACCATCGTCCTCGATATCGATCTTGACTCCGGTTTCCTCAACGATGCTTCGAATCATCTTGCCGCCTGGGCCGATAACCGCACCGATCTTATCAATCGGGATCTTGATCGTGGTGAGCTGAGGTGCATACTGTGAGATTCTCTCCCGGGGTCCGGAAATGGTCTGGGACATTTTGTCCAGGATAAAGAGCCTGCCCTCGCGAGCTTGCTGCAACGCTTCTGACAACAGTTCTCTGGTAACACCAGTGATCTTGATATCCATTTGCAGTGCAGTGATACCCTCGGTAGTTCCTGCTACCTTGAAATCCATATCTCCATAGTGATCCTCAAAGCCCGCGATATCCGACAAGACGGCGTAATCGTCTCCTTCCTTTATCAGTCCCATTGCGATGCCAGCCACTGGACTTGACAAATTAACCCCAGCATCCTGCAAGGCCATGACTCCACCACAGACTGTAGCCATGGATGAAGATCCGTTCGACTCCAAAATGTCCGACACTACCCTGATCGTGTACGGAAATTCCTCTTCAGGAGGAAGCACCGGTGCAACCGCCCTCTCCGCAAGAGCTCCATGTCCGACTTCTCTTCGTCCTGGACCTCGTAAAAACCGCACTTCCCCTACACTAAATGGAGGGAAATTGTAGTGCAGCATAAACCTCTTTGAGGATTCTCCCATCAGATTGTCGAGGCGCTGTACATCTTCACCCGTGCCAAGAGTTACGGTCACCAGCGCTTGTGTTTCGCCCCTGGTAAAGAGAGCTGAACCATGGGTTCGCGGCAAAAGCCCTACCTCGGATGAGATATCTCTTATTTCGTCAAAGCGTCTCTGATCGGGCCGCTGACGTTTTTGAAGCACCTCACTCCTGAACAGTTTCTCTTTCAAGGCATCGAATGCCAAACCGGCGTGCCGCCTCTTCTCTTCCTCTTCCTCAGGATAGCTCTCCACGAACTCGGAGCGATAAAGACTCATCTTCTCTGAACTCTCGAGCTTATCCTTAATATAGAGTGCCTCGAGAATCTTATCTGTAGCGCGGGACTCCACGTCACCGACCAGGCCGGAATCCAGTTCCAATTTGGCGACCTCTCTTTTCTCTATGTTGCGTGCCTCCTTCAGCTCTCTGATTTTGGCCACAATTTCGCGGATTGCCTGGTGTCCAAGTTCCAATGCCTCGATCATCTGCTCTTCCGACACCTCGTTGGCCCCTGCTTCAACCATCACGATTGCTTCATCCGTACCGACTACGACCAGGTCGAGTTCACTATTCTCCATCTCCTCGAGACTTGGGTTAACAACGAACCGATCACCTACCAGGCCAATTCTTACAGCACCCAAAGGGTGAAAGAACGGAATGTTCGAAGCGTAAAGAGCTGCGGAAGCTCCGTTCAAAGCTAACACATCGGGGTTGATATCAGCTTCGGCGGAAAGAACAGCCGCGATGACCTGAGTTTCGCAATGATAATCATCCGGAAACAGCGGCCGAAGGGGCCGGTCGATCAGTCTACTGACCAGTATTTCTCGTTCAGTGGGCCGGCCTTCACGTTTAAAAAAACCACCGGGGATCTTCCCCGCAGCATACGTATATTCCCTGTAATCACAGGTCAAGGGCAGAAAATCCACATTCTCTCTTTCCTTACTGTCTGCACAGGCTGTGACCAAAACTACCGTGTCTCCGCACTGCACGTAGGCTGCACCGTCAGCCTGCTTCGCCAATTTGCCCATTTCAATCGAAAACTCTCGCCCTCCAAGGGAGAGGCTTACTTTTTGACTCATTTCATCCTCCAAACTCCGTTCAATCAGTGAAACTTAAATCTACTTGTGGAAGCCCACGCCAGGGACGTGGATTTTCACAAACAGACAATCGCAGACACTCGTGCCGGGACTTCTACGGAGTGGCAAGAACAAGGATAGACAGTCACACACTTGCGACAATCGGTCTCACCTGAAGGCCGAGACCACTCTTTTTCAAACACTGAATTAAACGAGCGATTAGTTAGATATTACGCTATTTACGAATTCCCAGACGCTCAATCACTTCTTTGTAGCGAGCAAAATCACGTTTCTTTAAATAGTCGAGAAGACGTCTCCGCTGTCCTACCAGTTTTAGCAGGCCGCGTCGAGAATGATGGTCCTTCTTGTGGATTTTGAAATGCTCAGTCAACTCGGTGATTCGCTCGCTCAGGAGTGCTATCTGCACCTCAGGCGAACCCGTATCACCGCCGTGGTGCTGGTAATCGCTTACGATTTGGCTCTTTCTATCTTTACTTAACGTCATATTCGTCTCAATGAAGGCGTCAATTTAGCAGAAATCCCATTCGAAGTCTACCTCACTCTGGCGGCAATTCGCCTACTCAGTCAGCAGAAATCAACCTATCGTGGTGTCCGAGCTTCTTTCTTTCTGGCTCGAGGATGAGATGACCTGTAGGTCTTTACCAGCTGATCAACAGCAAGATGAGTGTATTTCTGCGTCGTGGCCAAGCTCTCATGACCCAGCAATTCCTGGATTGCACGGAGATCTGCTCCACTGTTCAGAAGATGCGTAGCAAAGGAGTGTCTGAACAAATGGGGGTGGACCTCCAGCACCAAAGCGCTCTCCTCCAGGTAGCGATTCAAGATGCGCTGCACCGAACGGGAGGTAATACGGTTGCCACGCAAGTTCAAGAAAAGGGCATTCGGTTCCTGGCAACTCTTCTGTCTCATGAGTATCTGAGTGCGGGCCCGAAGGTAGTTTTTGATTGCAGCATGAGCCTTCTCTCCAAAGGGCACAAGACGCTCCTTCCGCCCCTTCCCCAGCACTT
>Ga0272444_10002665_pt1 | contig 16402 bp, 12 predicted proteins | sample SSMForm13_FD_201033 | JGI IMG/M metagenome (GOLD analysis project Ga0272444, IMG submission 201033) | Marine sediment archaeal communities from Little Sippewissett salt marsh, Falmouth, MA, United States - SSM-Form-13 | ecosystem: Environmental > Aquatic > Marine > Wetlands > Sediment ...
GCGCGACCGCTGCGGCCGCAATTCGGCCGATCCTCATGCAAACCTCCGTGTCTTACGCTTCTCGGTGGCGCCGGACCCGACGCCGGGCGCTCGACTAGTATTCGACCCCGAGCGTTCCGAACAGGAACGAGTACTCGTCCACCAGCGCATCGAGGATCCTGCTCATGCGCGTCCCCCCGGCGTGGCCGGCCTGCCGCTCGTAGCGAAGCAGGATCGGGCCGTCTGACGTCGTCGCGGCCTGGAGCCGCGCGGTCATCTTGAGCGCGTGGGACGGGTGGACGCGCGTGTCGGTGTCGGCGGTCTCGAGAAGCACGGCCGGATACTCGGTGCCGTCCGCGACCTGGTGGTACGGGGAATACGCGTAGAGCCACTCGAATTCCTCTGGGTCATCCGGCGATCCGTACTCGGGCGTCCAGATGCTCCCAATCGAGAAGAGGTGGAAGCGTGTCATGTCGAGGAGGGCGGCGCCCGCGATCGCGGCCCCCGCCAGGTCGGGCCTTTGCGTCACGAACGCGCCGACGAGGAGCCCGCCGTTGCTGCCGCCCCAGACGGCGAGACGGGACGGGCGCGTGTAGCCGTTCGCGATCAGCCACTCGGCCGCCGCGATGAAGTCGTCGAACGTGTTCTGCTTGTTGCCGAGCATGCCGGCCTCGTGCCACGCCTCGCCGTATTCACCTCCGCCGCGGATGTTCGGCGTCGCGTAGACGCCGCCCGCGTCCAGCCAGAGGTAGCGGTTCCGCGCGAAGCCGGGGCTCACCGGCACGCTGAAGCCGCCGTAGCCCGTGAGGATCGTCGGGTTCGAGCCGTCGAGCTCGATGTCCTTTCTGTGGACCAGGAACATCGAGATCATCGTCCCGTCGCGGGACGGGTACCAGACCTGCTTCTCGACGTAGAGGCTCGCGTCGATCGGCGCCTCGACGGCCATGTACGGCTCGAGGTCGGCGGTGGGGACGTGGTACCTCAGGATCTGTGGCGGTTGCAGGTACGAGCTGATGGCGACGAAGAGGTCGTCGCCGTCCCACTCGCCGGCCCAGTCAAACACGTCGGCGAGCGCGGGGAGCGCAATCCCGCCGAGCCGCTGTCCGTCCGTGTCGAAGACCTCGATGTGCGAGTAGGCGTTCTTGAGATAGAGAACGAAGAGGCGGCCACCGAAGCACCGGCAGTCCAGGATCGAGTGCTCGCCCTCGGGAATGAAGTCGACCCAAGTCTCTTCGGGGCGCGTGAGATCGACGCGCACGACTCTGGCGTTCGGAGCGTCGAGCGTCGTGCGCATGTAGAGCACATCGCCGATCGCGGCGCCCGAGAACCGGGCCCCGAGACCCTCGGCGATCGCCTTCCACTCTCCGTTCCCCTCGAGGTCGCGCACGTAGAGGTCGTTCTCAGCCGAGCCGTAGTAGGCGTAGCCGAGGAGGAATCGTCCGTCGTTCGAGAGCTGAGCGCCTGTCCAGGCCCGCATGTCGAGCCCGCCGCCGAAGACGAGCGGGTCGTCGAGCGGGTCGTCCCCGAGCGTGTGATGGTAGACCCTCCTGTGGAACTGCTCCTCGCCCTCCGGAACGTCCCCCGGCGCGGGGAATCGCGTGTAGTAGAAGCCCCCGCCGTCGGGCTCCCACGCGAGGCTCGCCGAGCGGGTGTGGGGGATCACGTCGGGGAGCAGCTCCTTCGAGTCGACGTGCATGATGCGGAGCGTGGACAGTTCGCTTCCGGATTCGGAGGTTCCGTAGGCGAGGAGCTTCCCGTCCCTCGACGGGTACCACCAGTCTATACCCACCGGCGCGTCGTCGCCGCCGAGCTTCTCCGGGTCGATCAGCTCGTCTGGCTCCGCGCCAAGTCCCCGCCTGACGTAGAGCACCGCCTGCTCGTCGTCCGCCTCGCGCCTCCTGAAGAAGAACCTGTCGTCGCGAAGCGACAGGGAGCTGAGCGACGGGATCTCCAGAAGCTCGCTCAACCGGTTGCGGATGCGCTCCCGGCCCGGCACACGTCCGAGCACGAGGTCGGTCAGCGACTGCTGCGCCTCGATCCATTCCTGCGCTTCTTCGGATTCGAAGTCCTCAAGCCAGCGGTACGGGTCCGGGATGACGTAGCCGTGAAGCGTGTCGGACACGATCGTCACGCGGGCCTTGGGCGCGATCGCCTCGCCGGGCTCGAGCGGCGAGATCCGCCTCAGCGCGGTGTCCGCCTCGGACTCGCCCACCATGCCCGCCGCCGTGGGCGCGCTCACGGCGAGAGCGATACACGGGAGAACGAGAAGCAGGCCCAGGCGCCGGCTCCATGAGAGTCGTCTGGTCATCGGGTCCCCTCGTCTCAGTTGAGGCCGATCAGTGTCCCTATCTGGTATATCCCGAAAGAGACGAGCCAGGCAAGCACGAGTTGGTAGCCGACCGAAAACCACGTCCACGGGGCCCCGACCTCACGCTTGACGGCGATGACGGTGACGATGCAGGGCGTGTAGAGGAGTACGAACACCATGAAAGCGAAGGCGGCGAGTGGGGTGATGCCGCTTGAGGGGTCCCTCAGAGCGGCGGAAAGCGATCTGCCGGATTCAGGGGCATCGCCCTCGACGTGGTAGAGGACGCCCAAGGTCGAGACCGTGACCTCCTTGGCGACGAAGCCCGTGATCAGGCCGACGCCCATCTCCCACGTGAATCCCAGGGGCGCGACGACGGGCCGGACGATCGCGCCGGCCCGGCCGATGTACGAGTCTCGGATCTGCACGGCGGCGAGGTCCGCCTCGAGTCGCCCCGCCTCCGCGACGGCCGCGGGTGTCGCCTCCGCCATGAGCGCCGCGATGTCCGCCTCGTAGGCGGCCTCGACGCCTTCGTCGCGCGGGAAGGCGCCCAGGAACCACAGGAGCACCGACGCGACGAGGATCACACCCCCCATCTTCTGGAGGTACACCCTCGCGCGCTCCCACATGTGGATCAGGAGCCCACGGGCGGTCGGGAGACGATAGGGGGGAAGCTCCATGACGAAGGGCGCGGGGACGCTCCGGAAGATCGTGCTCGCGAAGAGCCGCCCGATCAGGATCGCCGTGACGATCCCGATCGCGTAGATCACGAAGATCACCGTTCCGGCCCGCTCGGCGAAGAACGTCCCGGCGAGCAGGAGATACACGGGGAGCCGGGCGCTGCACGACATCAGCGGCACGAGCAGGACCGTGAGGATCCGGTCGCGCTGCGATTCGAGGGTCCGCGTGGCGAGGATCGCCGGGACGCTGCAGCCGAATCCCATGAGCATCGGGATGAACGACTTCCCGTGCAGCCCGAGCGCGTGCATCAGGCGGTCCATGAGGAACGCGGCGCGCGCCATGTATCCCGTGTCCTCGAGGACGGCGACGCCGAGGAAGAGAATCATGATGTTAGGAAGGAAGACGGCGACCGATCCCACACCTCCGACGACGCCGTCGACGAGGAGATCGGTCAGGAGTGACTCCGGAAGGAGGGCTCCGAGCGTCCCTCCGAGCCAGCTGACGAACTGCTCGATCCACTCCATCGGGGCCGCGCCGAATCGAAAGGTTACCTGGAACAGCACCCACACGAACGCGAGGAAGATGGGGTAGCCGAGAAAGCGGTTGGTGAAGACCCCGTCGAGGTTGCGGGAAAGCTCCATCCTGTCGGCGGCTTCCTCGCGGTACGACTTCCGGAGCGCGCCCTCGACGTACCCGTAGCGGCCCTCCGAGATCACGTTCTCCGCGTCCGATCCGGTCGCAACCTCGATGTGTCGCCTGTAGCGCTCGACCGCCTCGAGAAGCCGCTGCCGGGATTCCTGCTTTCCGCCGACGCGCCCGCTGATCTCAGGATCGCCTTCGAGGAGCTTGATGGCGAACCACCGCTCCGGGTAGCCGCGCGCGAGCTCGGGCTCGGCTTTGATCCGGTCCAGGAGTTCCGTGAGAACGTCGTCCACGTGCGGGCCGTAGACGATCGGAACGTGCCGGTGGTGCTCCTCTCGCTCCTCGGCCAGGTCGACCGCGGCATCGATGAGTTCGCGCACGCCGGTGCCGCGATGGCCGACCGTGGGGACGATCGGCGTGCCGAGCATCTTGTGAAGCATCTCGATGTCGAGGGTGGATCCCGAGGCTCCGAACTCGTCCCACATGTTGAGATCGAGGACGAGATCGATGCCGAGTTCGAGGAGCTGCACGGTCAGGTAGAGATTCCTCGCCAGATTGCCCGAATCGACGACGTGGATGACGACATCGGGCCGCTCCCCGACAAGGAAAGAACGCGCGGCCCGCTCCTCAACGGAATAGGCGGTCAGGCTGTATGTTCCGGGGAGATCGACGATCTCGATGTCGTAGCCGCGGTGCGAGAGCTTCCCGACCTTCTTCTCGACCGTGACGCCCGGCCAGTTCCCGACCTTCTGACGCGCTCCCGTCAGATGGTTGAAGATCGAGGTCTTGCCGGAGTTGGGGTTGCCCGCGAGGGCTATCTTGAGGGTTTTCCTCGCTGCCATCGTCGGCCGCGGCCAAGTCTCCTTCGCTGACGCCACCAGCCCCTTCCGGGATCCTCCTTCGGGCACCACGGCGGCGGGATCTGCTCGACGATGATCCGCATCGCCTCCTGGCGCCTGAGCGTGACGTGCGTGCCTCCGATGCAGTACTCGATGGGATTCATGAGCGGCGCGTTCTTGATCACCCGGACACGCGCCCCCTTGACGAAGCCCATGTCGACGAGCCTCCGCCGGAAGGCGCCCTCACCGGCAACGTCCAAGACGATGCCCGCGTCGCCGGGCGTGAGAAGCGCCAGCGGGAGAGTCTTTGCTTCATCGGCCATCGTCAGCTCCGTTCGCGCGTCCCGACGGCTCGGGGCCGCCGCACTCGCCGGCCAGAGGACAGCCCCGGCATCCGGGGGAGCCTGCCCGACTCGCCGACCTCACCGACCGCCACACGATCCGCGCGAGCGCTGTCAGCGTGACGATCAGGATGGCGGCAAGGACGATTCGCTCCATCGCTAGTCGGCCTCCTCCTCCGCGACCGCGACCGGCTCGGTGAGCTCGGGGTGCTCGTCGAGGAAACCGATCAGGCGCGGGAGCGTGTCACCTGAGAGGCCGTGTTCGAGCCGGCACGCTTCCTCATCCGCCCTGTCGGCGGCGACGCCGAGCACGTCGTGGAGAAACCGGAAGAGGACCGTGTGCGTGCGATAGACACGCGCTGCTCGCGCCGTGCCCTTCTTCGTGAGCACGATCTTCCCGTACCGTTCCTGGCGAACGTGCTCCGCCTCCTTGAGCCTCCTGACCGCGGCTCGCGCCGTCGGAATGGTCACACCCCTCTCGGCCGCGACCTGCGACACGCCGACGGTGTCCTGTCGCTGCGACAGGAGGTAGATCGTCTCCAGGTAGTCGATCGTCCGCGGTGTGAGCATGATGCCTCTTACAAAGTAAGCCTACTCTTACTTTAGCAAGATCGGGGCCGTGTGTCAAGCGGGTCCGCGGCAGCGCGGAGAAGGCCCACTGACTGGGCCCTGGAGCAGGGGCGGAAGGCTCGGGGGACGTCAGGGGGGTGCCTAGGTGGAGCGCGCGCGGGCCGCGTCCTCCGGCCCGGGGGTCGATTCGGCGAGACGCTCGGCGATCTCCTCGAGCTCGACCCGATGCTCGAACAGTGCGCACGCGAAGCGGTCCCGCCGGAGGAGGTCGGGGCGCTCGCGGATGGCCCGCATGAACGGCGAGCGGCAAGCAGCCGTGAGGCCACCGTTACGGATGTTGTCGCACGAGATCGGGACGAACGGACACGGCTCGACCTCTCCGCGCGAGCCGATGTGAAGCGACGCGCGTCCCGCGGCCGTGCATCGGTCGTCCGCGCCGTACTCGTCGTGGGGGAACTGCACGAGCACGATGCGCCTCCGCTTCCTCAGCTCGAGCACGCGTCGGCGGAACGCGGCGCGATTCACGTCCTCCACGGGCCAACCCGACTCCGGCTCGGCTCCGGTCGGCACGTACTCCGTGAGGAACCCGAGGGCGCATCCGATCGCCTCCATCTGTCCGAGGAACGCATCGGTCGCGAGGTGGTCGCTGCTCAGGGCCGTGTTCATCGCGGCGAAGCCGAAGCAGGCGTCGGCCTCCCGGAATCGTTCGAGTGCGTTCAGTGCCGTGGCGTGGGCGCCTGCCCGCCGGCGCTCGTCCGTGTCGCTCGGGAATCCCTCGATGCTGACGAGCGCGATGACGTTCCCGCTCTCTGCGATCGCTTGCGCGACCTCGTCGGTGACGAGCGATCCGTTCGTGATCAGGACGAAGAGAAGCCGCCGGTGACGACGAAGCGACGCGAGCAGGTCGTCGCGCAACAACGGCTCCCCACCCGTGACCACGATCGAGAGGACGCCGAGATCCTCCGCCTCGGTGAGGAGATCGTCGAGTTCGGCGACGGACAGCTCGTCCTCGGTCGGCCGTCCGCGCGAGTAGCAGCCCCTGCAGCTGTAGTTGCATTCCATGGTGGGAGAGAGGGCGACCACCCAGGGGATCGGGGCCGCGATCTGCCGCTCACGCCGCCTGCGCGTGAGTTCAGAGAGGAGCAGGCGCGAGGCGGTCCGGATGACGCGCCGCATGCGGCGGGGGCGTGAGCGTCCCCAGCGCCAGAGCGCGAGTCCGATCAGATCACCGATGTCGCGTCCGGGCTTCGTGGTGGAGGGGATCGCGTCCTCCTGGAGGCTTGGCCGTGATCCAACGGCGACCGGTGTGGAAGACATGCTCGGCTGACGCGGGATCGCGTCGCGCCGCGGTCGAGTTAGGTCACCACCGGCGACGCGGTCTCGTCGAACGGATTCATGCGCATCGCCAGCGAGAAGAGGTACGGGTAGTTGTCCTTGAGGTGTCGCATGTAGTCGAGCCACTCGCTCACGATGAGCGAGTAGACCCGCACGACGTCGCCCCTGATGTGCTGGCGGTCCGAATCGGGGAGGCCCGCGAGGTCCTTGCGGCTCCCGAGCTCCTCGGTCAGATGGAAGACCGCCCGGAGAAGCTCGGTGAACGACTCGTGCTCGAGGAGGGTCGGGTTCTGCAGGAGGCCGAGCAGGAAGTTCCTCCTGCTCGTCAGGAACGCGCGCAGGTCGTCCAGGTCGACCGTGTCGATGTCGACGACGTACCCGCGCGCCCTGAGGAGCGGACTCACCCGGTGGTACTCAGCGTGCGTCCAGCCGGCGTCAACCACGAGGTCGGCCCGGATCTCCTCGAGCGCCGGGTCGGCGTCGGAGAGGAGCGTCAACAGGTGCGTCCCGACCTCGCTGAAGAATGTGCCGATGACCATGCTGAGCTTCTCGAGCCGCGACCGCTTCTCCCGTGCTGCCAGGATCTGGTGAACGATCAGCGTTACCAAAAGCACCTCGATGGGGACGAACGCCACGTCCCCCACCATGTAGAGGAAGATGTGGTGCGGGTCGCGGAAGATCGCGTAGTGAAGCCAATAGAGCGCTGCGGAGAGCGCAATCAGCGTGATCCCCAGGCGCACCTGCCAGCTCAGTCGTCTCAAGGTCGTCTCCTGTCGAGTCCCACGTTCCGCGCGGCCGCAACCCGTCCGGGGTCAGCGCCGCCTCACGCGTCCGCCCGGGTCTCCGCCTACCCGCGCGCCGCCGCCAGCCGCCGGTCGACTTCCTCGACCTTCGCCTGCTCGCGGAGCCAGTACTCGGGATCGCGCTGGCCGTCGAGCTCCTCGACCGTCTTCCCCTGCTGCTCGACCCACGTGTAGTACTTGAGATTGAACCAGCACTGCTTCGCGTGCTGCGTTCCCTCGCGATACCAGTCGGTCCCCGCGTTGTGGAAGATCGAAACGAGCCGCACGGCGGCTTCGACATCGTCCATCGCTCCGTAGGCCTCGTCGAGCTGCTTCATGACCGAGTGATAGCGGTCGATCGTGTCGGTCGCGATCGTGAAGAGGCTCTGGCCCTCTCCCAGCCCGTAGAACTTCGCGGTCTTGATTGCGCCCAGGACGTTGCAGATTCCCGAGATTCCCATGATCTCCGACATCTCCCGGATGCCGTCCTCGGGCACGCCGTAGCGGCCGGCCATCGTGTTCCAGCCGGCCTCTTCGGTGACGAGCTGAAGCCCCTTCTTGGACTCGATGTCGTCGATGCAGGTGATCGCGTCCATCGCGAAGGTGTTGTGGATCCACGTGACGTGCTTGTCGCCGATTCCCTGGATGTCATGGCCGCCGTATCCGTTCTGGTAGATCGTTGGACACTGGATCGGCTCGACGCCGACGGTGAGCGCGTCGCGGAACGCGTGCTTGATGCGCTCGCCCGCCGCGATCGTCCCGGCCGACCCCATGGCCGACACGAACCCCGCGATTCTCCCGTTTCCGATCCCCTTCGCCGCGAGCTCTTCCGCGACCTCGAGACACGAGTTGCCCGTGCAGTGGTAGTGGAACCGGTAATTCCCGAACTCCTCGAACTGGTTCATGACCCGGTTCGCCGGGTCCTTTCGGAGCTCGTTCGCGCGATCGTAGATCTCCTTGACGTTGCTCTCGCAGCCGGGCGTCTTCTCGTAACGCGCGCCGTACCACTCGATCTTGTCAAACCGCTCCTGGCTCATGAGCTCCGGAAGGAGAACGAGCGAATCGAACCCCATGCGTGGCCCGACGTAGGCCCCGCCGATCCCGTAGTTCCCCGTCGATGGCCACACGAGCGTGTGGACGCCCGGCTCGATGTCGCCCGCGAGCTGGTGCTCCATCGTCACCGAATACGTCGCGCCGACCTTGTGGCTCCCGGTCGGGAAGTCCTTGCTGTAGAGCACCACGATGTTCGCGTCCACGCCGGTGAACTCCCGGGGGAGGACCATGTAGTAGATGCGCCCGTTGGGATTTCGCCAGGTGATGTTGTAGAGGTTCAGAGGGCTCAGAGGATCGCTCTTGGCCGCCTCGAGCGCCCTCGCTCGGACGCCGGGATCAATCCGGTCTGGATGAAGCATCTCTTCGAAGGTCGGTCCATATACGTGCCGCGTGGCGCTCATGCTTCCTCCTGAAGGTGTTCCTGGGCGGGCCCGCTTCATTCCGTGGGCCGAGCTGCCTGCGCCGCGGTTCGACCCGGCAGCGCTACATGTTGACGTGGATCTCGAGGATGTCTCCATCCTCGACGACGTGGTCGCGCTCGACCACCTGACCGTCGAACTTCCCCGAGCCCCAGACGCGAGCGAACTTCAGGTGTTCACCGAACTCGCGGTGGATCTTCTTGGCGACGTCGTGAACCGTGCTTCCGCGCGTGACCATGAACGGCTTCTTCATGTCCGCGTCCTTGCCCGGGATCTTGCTGTAGATCCTCACGATGCCGAGGAAATCGAAAAGCCGCACCTTCATCGCGGGGATCCCGTCACCGGTCGTCGCGGAGACGGGCAGGATCTCGAACTCGTCGCCCACGATCTCTTCGAGGAACGTGAGGTTCTCATCGGCTCCGGGCGCGTCGGACTTGTTGCCGATCACCAGGGTCGGCTTGACGTTCCTCGGAAGTTCGTGCTCCTTCGGATCGAACTCCTTCGAGAGCCGGACGCCCTTCCCAGTGAGGGTCTCCCTGATGAAGAGAAGCGAGTCGACGCAGTCGTCCGCCGAGAGGTCGACGACGAGGAGCGCTGCGTCGGCGTTCCTGATGATCTCGGGAAGCCACGTGTCGATGTGATCAGGCGAGATGGGCGGGACGTCGATCAGCTCGATGTGGATGTCGAGGTGGGGCATCATCGCCGGGAGCGGCACCCTGGTCGTGAATGGGTAGTCGGCGACCTCCGGCGTCGCGTTCGTCGTCGCCGCCACAAGCTGTGATTTCCCGACGTTCGGCGTGCCGATGATGATGACCTGCGGGGCCTCCTCCTTGGGGATGTGATACGAGGGGCCCCGGCGGCCCTTCTTCCCCGGCTGCTCCTGCTCGGCCTTGAGCTTGGACAGGCGCCGCCTGAGGTCGGCCCGGAGCTTGTCCGTCCCCTTGTGCTTGGGGATGATCGCCATCATCTCCTGGATGGCGGCGATCTTGTCCTCGACCGTCTTGGCCTCGCGGAACCGCTGCTCGGCGGCCTTGTAGTCGGGGGGAAGATTGGCTGGCATCTGCCGGTGAACCTCCGGGAAACGGTGCTCCGGGGCGACGGATCCGCCCGTCCGAACGATGTGCTCGTCCGTCCGGGCGATACCCTCGCCCGTCCGAACGATTCTAGCGCAGGCTCCAGGGGGCCGCAAGGCGCGCTCCGGCCGCGAAGCCCGGCGCCGCTCCGTCGCGGTTCACGCCTCGCGGCCGGGACGGCGTCTCTGGAGGCGGCGTGGGGCTCGTGGGTGGGCCCGAGACGAGCGAGGCCCGCGGGGGGAGCCCGCGGGCCTCGGATTCGGTACGATCCGGTTCTGTCGGTCGTTCGATCCCTACCGGAAGATCGACTTGATCTGTCCCCACGACATCGGCTCGACCGAGGTGCCGGCGGCCGAGGCAACGTAGTACTGATCCCCGGCGTCGCGTGGGTAGGCGCCCGCCTCAGCGTAAACGGCGTACAACGCCTCGGCCGCGGTCATCTCCGTCACGGGAGGCGCGGGCAGCCTCGTCCCGGTCGTGGGAGTGGCGTCGCAGGCCGACGGGATGTCGTTCCCATCCATGTAGACAAGGCCCGCGTCCCCGCTGATCACGACGGCGTCTGAGGCGTCGCTCCCCGGCCCAGGAATCCAGTTGTTGGCGATGAGGTTCACGTTCGCGCCGTAGCGGATCCGGGTGCCGTAGTTCCCCGCCCACCCGAAGATCACATTGTTGACCATGTCGACGAACGAGTTGTCCTGGATCTGCGGATTGCGCTCGCTTCCGAGGACGAAGAGGTTGTGATGGAGCGAGAGATTACCCACGTTCGATCTGACGAGGGAGTTCTTCACCGTCTCCGCGATGATCGACCACTGGACGGTGATGTCGTGCGCATCGTCCGAGATGTCGAGCGATCCGTCGCCCCCCCGTCGTAAGGAGCAGTGGTCGACGAGGATGTTGTAGGCGTTCTCCCAAATCCTCATGTTGTCGCCGGTGCTCGAGTCCGGCGCGTCGCACACCCGGATGTGCCGGATGATGATGTCGTTGCACTCCCTCAACTCCAGCAACGCGTCCGCCACGCTCGAGTGGGCGGGCACAATCGTGATGCCGGGGTTCGGGGCGGTCAATCCGTCGATCGTGAGGTGATGGCCCGTGATGCGGATCTGGCTTTCGAGCTCGATGGCTCCGCCGACTGCGAACTCGACAACCCGGTTGGAGCCTGATACGGCTTCCCTGAGCGTCCCCGGTCCCGAGTCCGCGAGCGAAGTCACCGCGTAGACCTGTCCGCCTTCGCCTCCGGTCGTGCCGGCGCCGAAGCCTTCGTACGGTCTCTCCCGGTACTCACCTCTCGGATCTGTGTCCTGGGCGCTTCCCGAGACGTAACCCATCGAGGTGACAAGAAGGAGAGCCACAACTGCTGTCAGTGCCAACGGTCTCATTTGGCCCCTCCTTTCGGGCGGAGAAGATATCATTCCTTGCGCATCTCTGCAAGAAATGTTCCCTGGCCTGCGCGGAAACTTCTGAGGGACCATCAGCGGCGCTGCGTGGGCGCTCCCGGCGCTGTGCGCGTGATGTTGCATGTGATAGAATGGTGTAAGCGACTGCAGGATCGAAACCTGCGGCCGCCGGGGGTTCCATGAAACGTGTGATGATGATCATCGCCGCGATCGCGCTGACGTTCGGGGTATCGGGCGCGGGCTTGATCCGGGTGCCGGACGACGTCGGCTCGATCCCGACGGCGCTCTTTCTTGCGGCCCCGTACGACACGGTCTTGGTCGCGCCGGGAACCTACTCCGTCAACCTCGAGTGGCCGGCCAAGGACGGGCTCAAGCTCCTGAGTGAGTTGGGCCCGGAAGCGACCATCCTCGATGGCGGCGGCACCGTCCAGGTGATCGGGATCTACACCAAGGTGGACACGATGACCGTCGTCCGCGGATTCACCATTCGGAACGGACACGCCGAGGGGCAATGACCGTGGTGCTCCGGCGGCGGGGTCCGCTGCCTCCACTCCTCGCCCCTGATCGAGGACTGCGTCTTCACCAAAAACTGGGCCGGCAATCACGCCGGCGGCCTTCACGGCGTCGCCTCGTCGCCCGTCGTCCGCGGGTGCACGTTCGTCGGCAACGACGCCGGGTCCGGCGGCGGCGCGTGGTTCGAGAGCGCCTCGAGCCCGGTCGTGCGCGATTGCGCGTTCGTCTCGAACCGGGTCGCGGGGCTCGGGGGAGGGATCGCGGTCGATCTCGACGTCAATCTCACTCTCTCGGGCTGCACGTTCGAGGGGAACTCCGCCGGGAGCGGGGGAGGGATCGCGATCTCAGCGGCCACCGCGACCGTGATCGACTGCGAGATCGCGGACAACACCGCCACGTTCGGAGGCGGAGTGTGCCTCCTGAGCGCCATTGAGGTCGAGATCGCGAACACAGAGATGTCCTCGAACACGGCGGGCCTCCAGGGAGGAGCCGTCTACTCGGCTGACTCGAGCTACGGCGTGACCGATTGCACGATCTCCGGAAACGCGTCCGCCGGGAGCGGCGGGGCGTTCTGGCTCCTCGGGTCCGACGGGATCGTGACGGGGACTCCCATCGTCGACAACTCGGCCGGCGGCCTCGCGGGCGGCCTCTTCGTCGACGCGTCGCCGACGACGGTCTCGTCCTGCGAGATCATGGGGAACGGGCTCGCGGTACACGTGGTCGCGCCCGCCAGGGCGCTCGTGGACGCGCGCATGAACTGGTGGGGGAGCTCGACCGGCCCCTACCATCCCGAACTCAATCCCACCGGCCTCGGCGACGAGGTCAGCGATTTCGTTCAGTTCGCTCCATGGAACGTGGCCGCGGATCTGCCCGGGTATCCGGAGGTCTTCCCCACGACGTGGGGAGCGATCAAGGCGATCCATCGTTGATGTGCAACAGGCGACGTCACATTGGCTCCGCCTGGCCGCTCCTGCCCATTCAGCCGTGATCTAGTCATCCGCTCCCTGCGTGATGGCCTCCACGGCGGCCGAAGTCAAGCCACGCAGCCGATGGGCTGCGGCTCCCGCAGAGTGCCACTGGGAATCGGGCAACGGGCCGGTGGCGGACGTGGGCCGGTCTGCTCATTCGCTCGGCCGGTTCGTTGGCTACGACACCCTGTGGGGTACCGTGGATTCGTGGTTGACAGAACCACGGGGGGGCTATCCTTGTCCTAGACCCCACTACACCTCCACCCGCCAGACATCGCACTTCCTTGCTCCCAGGAGGTCGCCATGTTGCCCCGCCCGCTTGCGCTCCGAAGCTCGTTCATCGTCCGCCTCACGCTCATTGCAGCTGCCGCGCTCACCGCACTCACCGCCAGCCCAGGACTGGCCCAGACTCCTGACGCCCTTCCCGGGAGCGGCTGGGTCGTCATCAATGAAGCCTCTCCGTGGTCAGAGCCCCCGGACGCGGAGATCGTGACATCGGTTCTCGACTCGATCTCGGTCACGGTGGACCTCCATGGGTTCGAGGTCGAGACCGTCCACCACGGGAGCGACGAGTTTCAGAAGCTCAGCTTCCTTGACGAGTCGTTCACGAGCGAGACGGGGAAGCCAGAGCTTCCCGTTGTGCGCATGATGCTCGCGATCCCGGACTGCGACTCGTACTCGCTCCGCGTGGAACTCGGTGACTCCACGGAGTTCTCTGGTGCGACCGTGTGGCCCGTGCCTGGCTGGGCGGTCGGGCACGAGGATGACTACGAATACACATACGAGGTCTTCGCGATGGACGAGGACTTCTATCAGGACGATGTCCTGCATCCAGCGAGCACCGCGGTCATCGCAGACGACGGGTGGGTACGGAATCAGCGATACGTGATCCTGGAGCTCCGCCCAGTCCGCTACAACCCGGAATCTTCGCTTCTGCGGTGCTACTCGTCGCTCTCGGTGAGTATCAGATTCGATGACCCGGTGCAGACGAACGTATCGGGCCTGGGGCCGTTCGAGTCCGCTTGCCGAGCTGTGATGACAAACTACGACGGTCAAGGGGCGTGGTTCGAACGTGGTGGTAGAGGAAGTCCGTGCGACACGAACTTCGCCTGGTGCTCCACAGTCGGCGAATGCGAGACTCAAGGAACGGACTACCTCATGATCGTCGAGGATAGCATCATCGACTCTGCCGAAGTCGAGGCGCTTGCCGCCGAGAAATCCTGGTATGACTGCTTCAACGTAGGAATCGTGAAGACCTCAGACATCGCGAGTCCGATTGGCCCTGACGCGATCAAGAGCTTCATCAAGAGCCTCTACGAGACTGAGTCGGCTGCCAACATGCCTGATGACCGACTTGGCTTCGTGCTCCTGGTAGGCGACGCGCGTGAGTTGACCCCGCCCGGCTCGGGACAATCGACTGAGCTGCTCCCCGCATACGAGGATTCGTTCATACCCTCAGGTGGGGATACGACAACATCCCACTGGGTGACAACTGATCACTGGTACGCCTGCGTCCACGGCGACGATCACGCTCCGGATCTCGCCCTCGGCAGGCTGGCCGTCGGGGACACGACGGAGCTGGCGACAGAGGCGCAGAAGATCATCGATTTCGAGCCAGTGCCGCTTTCCGAGGCGTGGACCGACAGCATTCTCCTCTCCTGCGGGTTCGCGGATTCGGGCTGGGGAGACCCCGGAGACTCCGAGTCGAACCAGGAGGGGGCGCACGTCCAGATCGATCGTATCGAGGGCATCGTCCCTAGTGGCTATTCCACCCGGCAACTTCACATTCACGATGAGGACTGCACACCACTGCCGGACTGCCAGTGGGTGTATGGGAGGATTCAGAATGACGCTGCTGTCGAGGCGGGAAAGCTCATCGTGGTGCAGTGGGCGCACGGCAATCCTTGCGGGAGCTCCCCGTTCAGATCTAAGGAAGTCGACGGCCTTCAGAATGACGACAAGCTTCCGCTCTGGATCAACATGAGCTGTAGCACCGGTGACTTCGCGAATACGATCTCGAGCTATGGGTGCGGAGATTCGGGCGACAATCCCGATTGCCTGGGTGAGTTCCTCATGCACTGGGACACGACAGGCGAGACCGGCACGATCGGGTTCTTCGGAGCCACGGAGCCGAGCTTCGACAAAGCCCTTGCTGGCCGCATCCTGGACGGCTTCTTCGGCGAGTATCAGCCGATGCTCGGGCAAGCTGTATTCTACGCAAAGCTGGACCACCTGAGCGACAACCCCGGCTCACCACGACCCATCAACAACTTCAACCTGCTGGGCGACCCCGCGCTGAACCTGTTCCTCGGCGAGGCTGGGGGATACGGCTCCAAGCCCGACCTCGTCGTCCGCGATACGGACATCGTTGTGCCTTCATTCCCGAGCATTCCCGAGGTTGCGCTCCAGTGCCAGGTACACAATGAGAGCGGGTGCTCCACCGATCCTGACACAGTCGTGGTCGCGTTCGACATCTACCGCAAGGCCGGCGGTCTGTCCGCGAGCCTGAGGGATACCGTCGCGGTCCTCGATCGGTGGGAGAGTGCGGGTGTGAGCGCGACGTGGACAGTGCCGGGCGACTCCGTCGGAGCGTATCGTCTGATCGTGAGAGCTGACCCGGATGGAGCGATCACCGAACTCATTGAGACTAACAATGCGACGGCGGACTCCGTCCCCTTCTACCTCTCCTTCTACGCCGAGGGTTTTCCCGTCGACCTTCCATACGCGACAACCAGAGTCTCGCCGATCACAGTGGCCGATACGGATGGCAACGGGCATGGCGAGATCTTCTTCACCACATCCGCGGGACGCGTCTGCAAGTTCTCCCACGAGGGGGAGGAGATCTGGACATACCCCTCCGGCAATTCCGGAGGGATACCTCAGTGTCCTGCGATAGCGGACCTCGATAGTGATGGGAAGCCCGAGGTTGTCGCAGCCATTCCGGGGCAGCCCCTCGATGGCGAGGATCGCATCTACGTGCTGAACGCTGAGGACGGGGCAACCAGGTTGTGGAAGTCCGTGGCGGTAGGCGAGATCTACTCCGGGCCCGTCGTTGCCGACCTGGATCCCGTTGACGGGCGGCCCGAGGTGGCGATTATCGACACCGTCGGCCAGGGGGCTGGACGCATATCCGTGTGGGACTTCGCGCCGCCCACGCCGACACTGAGGTGGGGGAAGCTGTTCCGCTCTAACCTGTACGACGTCCGAGACCCTTCGGCTCCTCCGACCGCGATCAACTTCGGTCTCCGTCCCTCGGATCTGGTCCACTGGGGGGAATGCTGGGACGACCCCGGCATTCTCTGTGTGGCGGCCGACTGCTCCACTCGCTGGAGACTCGACGTCGACTGTGGGTCGTCCAATCCGGGACTGGGCACAAGTGCCGGGGATCTCGACAACGACGGCGAGGTCGAATTGGCGTCGGTGGGGCGGATGACCTCGATGTTGATCATCCACAGCTCCGTGACGGACAGCGTGATTATGAGCGCCGAGCTGCCATGCAACATAGCAG
>Ga0272444_10002666_pt1 | contig 16399 bp, 16 predicted proteins | sample SSMForm13_FD_201033 | JGI IMG/M metagenome (GOLD analysis project Ga0272444, IMG submission 201033) | Marine sediment archaeal communities from Little Sippewissett salt marsh, Falmouth, MA, United States - SSM-Form-13 | ecosystem: Environmental > Aquatic > Marine > Wetlands > Sediment ...
TTGTTCCCGCGCGGCTTTGCGGGCTTTCAGTTCCTCGACGATCTCGATCATGAAATCCCGCATCGCCGTCGCCAGCCGCCGGCACTCATCGCAGTAAATCTTACGGCGCATATAGCCGTGGACCTCATTCTGGTGATGAAACCAGGCCGGGTAAGGCGACCCTTTGCAAAACTTGTGGCCCGTGTGAGCTGCGATGGGGCAGCCGGTACACACCAGCATGTAGTAGATGCGACAGGGGGGGCAGTCCAGCACCCCGCCGTCGGACTGCTCACCGGCCAGGATTCGGTTCCACTTGGCCACCGAAGCCTCCATAATGCTGATATGGTTCATGGGACCTCCTCGAACCGCAGACCGTCTTCAACCGGAGCGGGGCGACAGGCCGCGGCTCAGTTCGCAAAGCACTTCCAGAACGGTTTGTGAACCGTCGTACATCGTTGGCATACGTACTGGACCTTTTTGGGGTTGGCCTGCTGCTGCAGGGCGTGAAAATCGGTTTGCCGGCGGCCGATCAATTCCGCCACCACCGCCCGGATCGAATCCCGCAGGGCGTCCCGGCGATAACCGCCCTCCAGGGCAAGAACCAGCTTGCCGCGGCAGCACTGATCGGCGATATCCATCAGGATCCGGGTGAGCGCCGCGAACCCGTCGGGTGTGACGCACATCCCGCCCAGGGGGTCCTGGGGGTGGAGATCGAATCCGGCCGAGACCAGAATCAGGTCCGGCTCAAATTCCAGGGCAAGCGGCCGCAGCAGGCGGTGATAGAGGGCGACGAATTCGCTGTCGCCGTAGCCCTTGGAGAGCGGCAGATTCACGCTGTAGCCCTCCCCCGGCCCTAAACCGGTTTCCGTAAAGAGACCGGTTCCGGGGTAATGGGGGTGCTGGTGCGATGAGAAGAAAAGCACGCTGGGATCGCGCTCAAAGGCGTGCTGGGTGCCGTTGCCGTGGTGGACATCCCAGTCCACGATCAGCACGCGCCGGACGTTCAACTCGCGGCGGGCGAACATGGCCGCTATGGCCACATTGTTGAACAGACAGTAGCCCATGGCGCGTGCGGCTTCGGCGTGATGCCCCGGCGGCCGCACCAGAGCGAAGGCATTTGCAAGGTGCCCCTCCCACACGTCACGGACCGCCTGCAGTAGTCCACCCACCGCCAAGCGCGCCGCCAGGTAAGACTTCGCCGAAACAGGCATGTCCGCCGCCACTGATGAGAAAGGCTGGCGGGCGGTTGCAGCAATCTTTCGGATGTAACCCGGGGCGTGAATCAGCTCAAGCGTCGCCAGGGCGCAGGGCCGCGCTTTGACCAGGCGGCAATGGCGCAGGAGGTCCCCGCCGCTCAGCATGTCGTAAACCTCCCGCAGGCGGCCGGCGTTTTCGGGATGCGCTTCCCCGGTGTCATGCGCCAAAAAGCGAGGGTCCATGACCAGACCGGTGGGCCTTGGGTTAATCGTCATCTGCCTTCCGCTCGAAGCGGCCTGCTGCCCGAGGCGTCAGTTGCAGGGACCGGCACGGTCAAAACGGCGCACGGGGCGTGCCGCAGGGCCGCCTCGGTGGTGGATCCGATGACCAATTTCTTGAGCCGGGGGCAGGCGTGAACGCCCACCACGGCCAGGTCCGCCCGCACGTCGCGAATGTAGTCCGGAAGGATTTCAGGGGCCGCCCCGTGGCGCAGCGCGATTCCCGCCGCCGATGGGTCAACGCCTTGCGCCGCCAGCATCGCCCACAGGCATTCATGCAGGCGGCCCTCGAGGGCCGCCTGAACCTCAGCGTAGGGTCCGCCGGTGGGGTCAAGCAAATCGGGCATCACCGGCAGCGCCATGGCATGTAAAAGGAAAAGGCGCGCCCCGCAGCGTCGGGTGAAAGCGACGGCATACCCGACGGCTTCGTCAGGTGCGGTCGGCGAATCGCAGGCAACCACGATCCTCTTAAAGCCCAAGTCCGCCGAAGGCGGTTCTTTGGCCACCCGCAGCACCAAAAGCGGCCCTTCGAGCTGCCGCGCAAGCCTTTCGACCACGGTGCCCAGCAGCACCCGCCGAATTCCGGAAAACCCGTGGCTGGCCGCCACGACCAGATCGACCCCGGATTTGCGGCTGAACTCGACCAGGGTTTCCACAGGATCGCCCGCGACCACTTGCCAGGACTGGATTTTTTCAAAAGGCGCCACCGCTGCAGCCAGCTGCCGGCGCGCAAGGCTCAGCAAGTCGGCCAGTTGCCCGCTGCGTTCAAAGATGGTCGTGCCGGGGAAGGGATCCTGCCGGACCGGATTGACGGCGTGGAAGACGTTCAGGCGTGCGTCAAAAGTCCGCGCCAGCCAATCGCCCCACCGCAGCACCAGACCGGTGTGGGCTGAGAGATCCACGGCACAGAGAATGTGCTGCGGCTCGCGTATCATGCCCTTCCCTCCCAGAGCTGCCAAGGCGCAAGGGGGACTTGCGTCTTTTCAGGGAAGCCGGCGCCGCAAATCGGTCTCTCTACAAGTCGCGGCAATAATCGACTCCCCAAGGCGGCGCCGGATTTTGATTCGTCTGCAGGGCGCATCCGTCGAAGCACAGCGCGCTATGGGTCGGCGGATGTAACGCCGGTGACGGGCAAAAAGACAAGCGAGATGTGGTATTATTTTTTTGCCGGGATCCTAAATGCGCCGGCTGTCGGAGGCGCAAGAAGCGGCCCCGGTCAAGGCGTCGCTGCGCCCCCTGACGAGGTGCCCGGCGGGTGCCCTCCGGGCGGCGCCGCCTGAACGCCGGCCCCCGGACACCTTTGACGCGACAGGCGCGGGCTTCAGTTTATTGGAAGTAACGAAACCCTCTCTCATCAGCCACTTCTGGCAACCGTAGTAGTCGATCTCGCGTTGGTTGGAGGGGAAGCGGCCGCAGTTGAAGTAGCGCCAGTAAAACGCGTCGTAACCGCGGCAGAAACCGGTTTCGGGATCGTGTATCGGGCATCCGATCTTGGCGCAGCAGCGGCTGCATTCGCCGCACTCCGACCCGTCGGCCCAGTTCGGGTTGAGCTTGACAAGCGACGGCGCCGGCGCACTGAGCGGCGGCGCGGTGAGCGGAACATCCAGCATGAAACCGCTTTCGCCGCGCAGCATCAGGCGAAGCACCCGATAGCCCTGGCGGAAAAGCCTCACCCCCGGCCCCCAGTGACGCCAGAAGCGCCAGTCACCGAAGAAATACCAGGTTGCCAGGGGGGCGGTGGCAAAACCACCCACCACGGTGAAGAGCGCAAAACCGACGTACGCGATGAAGAAGACCCGGGTGGCGGCCCACCTTGCGGCCAGCAGGGCTGATTTCAGCGACTCGGCCCGGGCCCGCAGCGAACTGCGTCGAGCCAGGTTGATGGGAAACGGTGCAGACATGAAAATTTTCCTCCCGTGTCGCCCCGGGAAGGGGATGATGACAAGGATGATTGTGGGAAAGGTGCGTTCGTGTATTGGCTCCTTAGCATAAGCGGGCCGATATGACAAATTAGGCCTATGTCAGGATCGGCCAAATCAGTTGGTCCCGGGCATTAAATTGACGTCCTGTGCGCGGGTATCGAACGGCGGAAGAGACGATATATCGTCGGTTAAACCGGATCAACTTTTTATCGTTGAAAAATTGCGAAAGCGCCGCGTGGGATATCCGCCGGTTGAATTCCTGGAAAAGCCGGCAACACCCTGCACGGCAAGGTGGGGGCAGGCATCGCGCGCGACAGCGGTGTTTCAACCGCTGCGGCTCTCCAGCCGGCCCAGAAAACCGCGGGCCGCCTGAACGATCTGCCGCCGGTGCTCATCGGTCATGCGCGCCAGCGTCCGGTAAGGAAGGGCCATCCGGGGATTGGGTTTGAGCCGGGCTTCGTTTACGATCAGAAAGTGCCAGTAGAGGTAGTTGAAGGGGCAGGCCTTGGGTCCAAGCTTGGTCTTCGGGTCGTAAACGCAACCCGCGCAATAGTCCGACATGCGGTTGATATACGCGCCCGAGGCCGCATAGGGCTTTGACCCCAAAAGGCCGCCGTCGGCGTAGAGGGCCATGCCGTGGGTGTTGGGCAGTTCCACCCATTCGAAGGCGTCGGCGTAGACGCTGAGGTACCAGGCCTCCACCTGGGCGGGGGCGATACCCGCCAGCAGGGCGAAGTTGCCGGTCAGCATCAGTCGCTGGATGTGATGGGCGTAGGCGTTGCGGCGGGTGGCGGCGACGGCCTCGCGCAGGCATTTCAGGTCGGTTTCGGCCGTCCAGTAAAACGCCGGCAGCGGGCGGTTGGCGTCGAGGAAATTGGACTGGGCGTAGGCGGGCATCTTCAGCCAGTAGATGCCGCGCACGTACTCGCGCCAGCCCAGAATCTGCCGGATGAAGCCCTCCACCGCCGGCAGCGGTGCAGTTCCCTGGCGGTAGGCGTCCAGCGCGGCACGGCACAGCTCGGCGGGCAATAGCAGCCCGATGTTGAGGTACGGCGAGAGGGCCGCGTGGAACAGCCAGTCCTCCCCGGCCTTCATCGCATCCTGATAATCGCCGAACCCGGGCAGGCAGTTGGCGATGAAGAACCGAAGCGCCTCACGGGCATCGTCGCGCGTCACGCCCCAGCCGAAGGACTGCAGGTCGCCGAAGTGGTCGGCGAAACGCCGCCCGACGAGGCCCATGACCTCGCGCGTGACGGCGTCCGGGGCGAAGCGCCGCCGGGCCGGCGGCACGGTCCCCTCGGGCAGGGCCTTGCGGTTTTGGGCGTCGTAGTTCCACGCACCGCCCTCGGGCTGGCCGTCCTGCATCAGCCAGCCGGTCTTGCGGCGCATCTGCCGGTAGAAGTGCTCCATCCGAAATCCCTTGCGCCCCTTGGCCCAGTCGGCAAATTCCGATGACGTGCAGAGAAACCGGTCGTCGTCGCGAATCTCAACCGGCACCCCGAACGCCGCCTTCCAGGTCTGCATCATGTCCCGCACCCGCCACTCCCCGGGCGCCGTCACGACGATGCGCCCCACCTTGTGGCGGTCGAGCGCCCGGCCCAGTTCGCCCGTGAAAGACCCCGTGTTGCCCGCCGCGTCAAGCCGCACGTAGTCCACCGAAATCCCCTCGGCGCGCAGCGATTCGGCAAAGTGGCGCATGGCCGAGAGCACCAGCACGATCTTCTGAGGATGGTGCCGCACATAGGTGGCTTCAGCCTGCACCTCCACCATCAGCACGACATCCCGGGCGGGGTCGATGCCGCCCAGGGCGCTCACGGACCGGCTGAGCTGATCGCCCAAAATGAACCGTAGGGTTTTCATGGATGGGCACCTGAATCGAATTTGATGGAAACAGTTTGGAAGGGCCGAAAAAAAAGACAACGCCGCCTATCCCTCGCGCCGTCCTCCAGACCAGGCGAACGGAGACCCGCAGGGGTACCCGGGAAACGCCGCGCGATTATTCGCCGCGAACCATGAGCTTTGACTGCACACTTTACCATACCCCCATGCCGCCCGGTGCGCAAAAAGATTCTGATTTGGACGTCAAATATGATGAACCAGTAAAAAGTCGAAAACCAGACGGTTTCGAAAAAAGTTCAAGCTCAAGGCGCGCAAATCTCGAGGAGTGAGGCGTGCTTATGTACGCCGCAGCGACTTCGAGATGCAGCGCAACGCAGAGATTGGGCTTTTTGCGGAACCGTCAAATTTGCCGAATGCCGACGTAGATCATGCGGTCTGAGTTTGACACCGACCAGTTTGCCGGATTTGATCACCATGATTCTGGCTGCTTCGTAGGAAATCGGAAATATTCGATCACTGGGTTCGTTGCACACCTGCAGCGCGTATTCACGAAGCCGATCCGCCACTTTCTGTGGGATGAACACAAACTCATATTCCTTTCCGCTTTTGGGCTCACGCAGAACCAGCTTACGGTCCTGCAGATCACCCAATTGCAGTTTCAGCACTTCACCGATCCGCATGCCACTACGGGCCATCAGTTCGAGGATCAATCGATTGCGAACTTTAGTGGTGCGGAAGATGATTTCGTCAAATGTTTCCTTTTCGATGATCTTCCATCTCAGAGGCACCCTTTCCTGATACAGCTTGCGGATCATGGACCTGTCGCATGGGTTACGAAGCTCGGGATCGATATTGTTGCGGACGAAATTGAAAAAAGATGAGATCTGGGAATAGCGGATTCGCTTGGTGTAGGGTTTGTTTCCTTCGGTGAGCCGGTTCAGGAATGTAAGGATTTGTTCCGGGGATACTTGCTCGACGGGGCCGTCACCGAATTGATGGATAAACCGTTCGATGATGGCCCGATAGGATCGCACCGTATTTTTTTTTCGAATGGGTCTTGTGGTAATCGATCCAGATTTTGGCAACTTTGGAAAGTTTCATGGTCTTCCTCCTTGGGTTAAAGGGTTAACGATACGGGTGACACCCAAGGTAAGCGTATGATATCCAGTTGCTAAATGCAAATTCTATGTCTTGTTTAGTACTTATGGGGGCTGGCAAGCTATGCCAAATTTTAGAGGCTGCTGTTTTTATGGGATAGCCAGAGCATAATTGCGTGGCTATTCATATAACCTCATGTTTGGCGATCACATTCCCCTTCGGGTCTTTTTTCTCCACCCGCTGGGAAAAATCCCCCTCGATGTTGATGCCGTTCTCGTCGATGTTGATGTTGAATTCGTTGTCCTTCAGGTTGGGGATGTCCAGCCGGTAGACATATGGATCCTTTGATTCGTCCATATGGACCTTGACGTCGTCTGCATCGTCGGAAAACCGGTCGCCGAACCATTCATGCCAGGAATGATCGAACCGATTTCGGATGTTTTCATCCATCCGCTGTTAGATCAAAAAGCTCGAATTTCGGCACGTCGAAAGACCAGGGGCCTCCTGATCCCCGGTCTTTCCCATGCCGTGTTCAGCCCCTGTTTTTCATCGTCAACTGTTTTTTGATGCGGGACCTTCTGATACCTTGTTCACCAAATGGGCCTGGCCGGGTTCTTGATGGAACAATTTCACGGCCCGTTCCCAGAATCCGTCAATAATGCCGGCTGTCTCCTTTCCCAGGCTCTTGGGCTTCAGGGCGGCGATGTCGTCTTCAAGCTGCTTCACATCCTTAGTGACGACCGCGTCCTTGCCCATCAGTTCGCGGTACATCCCCAGGTGAATCTGGGCCAATTTCAGATTTTGCCGGGCGGCTTCGGTATTCCCGTCTTGGACCATTCGCTCCGCCAGTTTCAGGGCTTGCTGTGCCTGGACCAGCGAATTGTCGTTCTCGTTCACCACGAATTCGATGCCTTGGGTCTGGGCGAGCACGAGCTGCATCAGCGCATCTTCCGGCTTGTCCACCAGGGCCATGGCGCGGTTCAATTTCCGTTCGATGTAGTTCAGATCGGCCAGCACCGACGTGTGGATGATGTCGGCGTCTTCAAGCTTAAGGCCTTTGAGTTCAGCCGCTTTTCCCTTGGCGTCGAGGATGGGTTGGACGACTTCCATGGAAACCATTTCTTCATACAGCGGGATCCGGTCGTCCTGCACCCGGTCGACGTCCCGGTAGACTTCTTTCCCGTTGGCATCCTTCACGACCGTGGTCACGGTGGTGACGGGGAGCAGGTTTCGAACCACCTTGATCAGCTTCCGGGCGTTCTCGATGTTCGATTTGGACCCGTTGGGATTTCCATCGAGAAGATCGTTGGCCGCCTCGTTCAGGTGATTGACGATCCGCGAGGTCAGCAGGGATGCCTGGTGCAGGTCGTCGGAAGACAGATTTCCTTCGGTGTGCCGCTCGACCGTTGTCTTGTAGCGGCTCCCGCTGCCGATCATCGTCTGGGACGCCTCTTTCTGGACCGTTGCTGTCGCCGCATGGCCGGTCTGGCCAGTTGCCCCGACCGTCGCACCGACCAAAAGAACCAGGGCGATCGCCGAAAACGCGCCGATGAGGATTTTGCCGGTCCGATTGAGGAAAACAGCATGAATCGTTTTCATTTTACTTTCCTCCTTTCTCTTCATCGTCATTCTCACTATTCCCGTTACTAACCTACAAAAATGACTCGCCGTTTACGGTCTCTGATGCTTTTCCCATCACCTCCTCTCCTATTCCACAGTCCCGTCGGCGCCGGGGTCTTCGCGTTTCATTCCCTGCACAGCAGAATGGCATTCACTTTTTCCAGCAGTTCATCCACATCGAAAGGCTTGTCGAACATGGCCGCGACGCCGCATTCGGCGGCCTGGGCATGGGTTTCGTCGTCGCCAAAGGCGGTGATCAGGATCATGGGGGGAAAATTCGCTCGTTTGGGTTTGCCCTGAAGGACTTCCATGCCGGTAACGCCGGGCATCCGGATGTCGGAAATGATCAGGTCGAAGGATTCGTGGGCCGGTTCGTAGGGCAGCAGAAAGGCCGCCAAATGGGTCAGCATGTCGACGCCGTCCGGGCACTTCACCACATCATAGCCGGCTCGCTTCAGCGAAAGCACCAACAAGGTCCGCATCTCCTTGTCGTCCTCCGCCAGCAGAATGCGATACCGCCTCGCTGGTTCCGCATCGGGTGCGACATCATTGAAATAAACGTCCGTATGAAGAGTTGTGTTCATTGCCACGGTCATCATGGCGTCCTCCTTTGTGTGGGTCGATTCGCGACGAATCTTTTTGCCCGGAATACTGTACAATACTTATGCCAGATTGAAGGTTTAAGAATAACAGCGTGTTATGGGGTTGGGGAGCGAGGGGGAATGTGGCGTTTCGCCCGTCCGGGGCAAATTGCCCCATCATCTCAAATCACAGGTCTTGAACGCTGCGGAACTGGGGTTGAAACCCAGGCTATACGCCATTGCCGCTCCGCGGCATTCATCGGCCCAAGACGATGATGAGGACCGGCCATCAGGGCTGGTTACAAGTCTTGAACGCCGTACCGCTGGAGCTTCCGGTAGAGGGTTTTCCGGTCGAGTTTCAATATTCGCGCCGCCGTCGTCCGGTTGCCCTCGACCGCTTTCAGCACGTGGAGGATGTACCGGCGTTCGACTTCTTCCATGGGCAGGAATTCGTGGGGGTCGTGGCCGCCGATAAAGAAATGGTCGGTGCTGTAGGCTTGGATTTTCGGGGGGAGGTCGTCCACGGCGATCTTTTCAAATCGCGTCAGGGCCACGGCCCGTTCCATGGCGTTGCGCAGCTCCCGTACGTTCCCGGGCCAGGCATAATCAAGCAGCTTCTGGGCCGCGTTTTCCGACACGCCGGTCACCCGCTTGTCGAACCGATCCGCGAAGCGTTGGATGAAATGCCCGGCCAGGGCCAGAATGTCGGCGCCCCGGCTCCGCAGCGGGGGCGCGGCCATCTGCATGACGTTGAGGCGATAGAACAGGTCTTCGCGGAATTTCCCGGCCTCCACCGCCGATTCGAGATCGATGTTGGTCGCGGCCAGGATGCGCACGTCCACGGCGATCTCCGCGTCGCTGCCCACCGGTCGGATGCAGCGTTCTTCGATGGCGCGCAGCAGCTTGGGCTGGAGCATCATGGGCAGCTCACCGATTTCGTCCAGGAACAGGGTCCCCTTTTCCGCCTCCTGGAACAGCCCCTTCCGGTCGGTTTTGGCGTCGGTGAAGGCACCGCGTTTGTGACCGAAAAGTTCGCTTTCCAAAAGCGGTTCCGGCAGGGCCGAACAGTTGACGGGAATGAACGGCGCATCGCGGCGTTTGCTGTGCCGGTGCAGGTTCCGGGCGATCAGTTCCTTGCCGGCCCCGCTCTCGCCCGTGATGAGGACGGAAATGTCGGTCTCCGCCACGCGGACGATCTGGGAAAACAACGCTTTCATGGGCGGGCTGTCGCCAATGAGATCGTCGAACCGCCGGGCGCGGGCGGCCTCCCCTTTCAGGCGCTTCACTTTTTCCCGGAGGGCGCGGTGGGAGACGGCCCGGTTGAGGGCCGCTTCCAGGATGTCCACGTCGATGGGTTTTGTCACAAAATCATAGGCGCCGGCCCGAATCGACGCGATGGCGCTGTCGAGGCTGCCGAAGGCGGTGATGGTGATGACGGGGATGTCCGGACGGTTCGCCGCGATCCGCTCGCACAATTCGATGCCGGTCATCCCCGGCAGGTGGATGTCGGCGAGCACGACGTCGAAATCCGCCTCTTTCACCTTTGCAAAGGCATCTTCCGCCCGGTCTCGCCACTGAACGGTGAACCCGCGACGGCCCAAATCGAAATCGAGCAGGTCGAACATTGCCCGGTCGTCGTCGACGATCAGCACGTTTCCTTTCATGTTGTCTCCGCCTCCAGGGGCAGATGCACCGTGAAGCACGCCCCTTCGCCCGGTTCGCTCTCGACGTCGATCCAGCCGCCGTGCTCCTCTATGATGCCATAGGCGATGGACAGCCCCAACCCCGTGCCGGCGCCCACTTCCTTTGTGGTATAAAACGGCTCGAACAGGTGGGCCCGGAGATCCGGGGGGATGCCCGGGCCTTCATCCTTGACGGCGATCATCAGGCATCGCGCTTCCGACCGGGTTCCATCCGGGCGCGGTTTCCGCCCGACGGTCAGGGCGACATCGAGGCGTCCGCCGCCGTCCATGGCCTGGATGCCGTTCATGACCAGGTTCGTGATCACCTGCTGAACCTGTATGGGATCGATGGAAACCGCCGGGATGTCGCTGTTTTGGATGAGGTTGAACGACACCTTGGCCTTTCGGGCCGGCTGGGCGAGCATGTCGAGAACCTGCCGGACCAGGGTTTCCATGTCCTGGCGGGAGCAACGGGGTTTTTTTCTTCGGGAGAAATCCAGAAGCCCTTGTATGATTTTGGTAATACGCTCCGTCTGCTCTCCGATGATGCGGGCGCAATCAACAATGTCGTCCGCCGAAAGATCAGTGGCGCGGATCAGCTTGGCGCGGCCGGATATGACGTTGAGCGGGGTCCCCAGTTCATGGGCCATGCCGGCCGACAGCCGGCCCAGGGTGGCCAGCCGCTCGGCGTGACGCAACTGCTCGAGGGCCTGGATTCGGCGCTGATTTTCGACGATGAGGGCGTTCCGACCGGCCTCGAGGTCCCGGCACATGGCGTTCAGGGTTTTGGCGAGTTCGGCGAACTCGTCTTGGCCCTCCACGACCAGGTCCTGGGACAGGTCGCCGGCCCCGATCCTGCGGGATTTGTCGATAAAGCGAAGCAGTGGCCGATGAATCCACCATTTAAAAGAGAACCAAAGAATCCCGCCCGACATCAGGAACAGGACCATGCCCGTGACGGCCAGGTGCAGGAGCGAATTGCGCGTGTAGCGTTTCAGCATGGCCAGGGATTCGGACAATTCGATGGCGAACCGTGGCCGCGAGTCTGACGAAATGGGTACATAGGTCAACCGGAAGGCATCGCCGCCGGTTTTCTCCACCACCATGGATGCGGCGTTGCCGCGACGAACCGCCGCCAGTTTTCCGGGATCCGCCGCCGGGGCGAACCGACCCGATGATATGTCGAGATCCACCCAGCGGATGGCGACGGCGCCCTCCTTTGAATTGGCATCGCGGATGAGCTGGACCGCGACCGGCTCCCCGGCATCCTTCAAGGCGTGTTCAGCCATGCCGGACAGCGCGTTTCCCAGCAGGAGCGCGTCATTTTCCATGTCCGTGTTGAAAAGGGCGAGTTCTCGGCGATAGCTGATGTATTCAGCGCTGGCCAGGATCAGAATCAACACCAGGATCAAGAGAAGATAGACTTTGTAGAATAGTTTCATAGCGAAAATCTCATGCCGAGCGCCCCTTCCGGAGCACCCGGGTCGCCAGATCCCGGATCATTTGTAAACAACGTCCCGTATTATTATGGGGCTGTCGTGTTTTGACGAGTGATTCTATTCATTTGATTATTTTTTATGGCAGCCTTTCCTAATCATTGTAATGCTTTCCCCGGCCTCAGGTGCAATAATTGCGGTAGTCCGCATGTGGTCTTCAAGAAAGGTGTCTGCCGTCGGCACATACTCTTTTCCGTCTAAAACATATCGAATCAGAAGACAACCGCTTGGAAGTCCGAGAGTACTTATTTTTTCGGATCTATAACCAAGAATAAGGCTAAAGCGTTTTAAGTTGGCTCCGGGCAATAGATTCCGCCATTGATGGATCTTCGAAGCTGGCGACCTGGAGCATGGGCCAACAACGATCTGAGCATTGCCATGACTGGCAATCGTTTAATCACCAGTTTCAGTTCACTTTTCTCGTTCGTTTTCAGCACTGGTTCCCGCTGATTCCAACGGAAACCGATTTCATGCAAGTAGCGGGACAGATGCTTTTTGCTCAAATAATGAAAGATGGTATCACCAGGCCCAGGCCCAAGGCGCAGGCCCTCGCCGATCTCACCCGCCCGGTGATCGATTGCTTTGGCCGGCAAAGGGCTTTGGCCTGCGGGCTTGCAGGGTGGGCACCGACGGTTAACTCCCCCGGTTCGCTCACTATCTATCAGATGAAGAGCCATCCAACAACACCTCCGTATCCGTATATTGAGTGATTATCGCGCAAGAATATCCAGATCGCTCGATTTATGCTCTTTGCCGTTCGCCCCTTTTTCAGCCCAAAGCTCTTCAAGACGCCAAAAGTATGCTATACGGTTGCAGGCACGCTCTGCTATCCTAATTTTTTGATATTGCAATTGGGCGATACAGAACCTGCCCCGGGATTTAGGTTCATCTATCCTGACCATTTGGGCAAGCATCCTCGGAAAGTACAAAGGCGTGACAGAAGATTACCCAACTAAATGGCTGGTATTTTCACTAGTGGCAGCCGGGGTGTTCATGTCAACCCTGGATTCGAGCATCGTCAATATTGCCCTTCCTGCCATCATGGCGGATTTTAAGGTGCCGCTGACGCTGATCGAATGGGTTCCCATGATCTATCTGTTGACCGTCTCTTCGCTACTGCTGACCTGCGGAAGGCTAAGCGATATCCGGGGTCGACGGCTGATATACTGCTGGGGCTTCGTGATTTTTTCCGCCGGTTCGCTGCTTTGCGGCATCGCCGGCACTGCACCGTGGCTTATCGGGTGCCGGGCCGTCCAAGGCGTGGGGGCATCCATGCTCATGGCTTGCTCGCCGGCCTTGGTAGTGGACGTCTTCCCCATAGCTGAACGGGGGCGTGCTCTGGGAATGGTGGGCATGGTGGTCGCAGCCGGCCTGACTACGGGACCGGCCCTGGGGGGTCTGATTCTGCAGCATTTTTCCTGGCGACTCATTTTCTACATCAATGTGCCCATCGGCATCGTTGTTACTGTGGCCGCTCTGCGGATTCTGCCTTCCATGAAACAAACCCTATCGCATGAACCTTTGGACTGGATCGGTTCACTGTTGCTGGTGCTGTGCTTCAGCACATTTATCACCGGCTTTAGCCATCTGCATGAATGGGGTGCGGCCTCGCTTAAAACGGGCTTGGCCGCGGTTGTTTTCCTGGCCAGTGCGGGCGCCCTCGCATGGGTGGAGATCCGAATTGCACATCCCATTTTCGATCCTTCCCTGCTTGGGATTCGGCTTTTCGTTCTGCCGGTGGCATCGGCGGTGATCCTGTTTATCAGCTTGTTTTTCATCACGTTTCTGATGCCCTTTTACATGGTACACCCCCTGGCGTTTTCCATGAATCGGGTCGGCGCTACTATGATGATTCCATTCGTTTTCCTGTTTTTCTTTGCTCCGATATCTGGCACGCTGTCGGACCGTATGGGGTCCCGGATGCTCTGCACCATGGGCATGGCATTGCTGACCATCTCCTTGTTTCTTCTGTCCCGCCTTTCGGCCGAGGCCACGAGCATGGATTTGGCTTGGCGGCTGGCCCTGGCCGGCGTAGGCATTGCCGTTTTCATATCTCCCAACAGTGCCGCCGCCATGAGCGCCGTACCGCCCCGATACCGGGGGATTGCCTCCGGAAGTGTGGCCACGGCCCGCAACCTGGGGATGGTCATCGGAGTGGCTTCGGCCGGCCTGATTTTCAACCACACCTTCCGCCTGTTGAACGGCGGACGTGATCTGACTGTTTACTTACCGTCAATGCAGTTCAGCTTCATGACCGCCTTCCGGCACGCCATGCTGGCTGGTGCCGGTATGGCCTGTCTTGGCATCGGGGTAGCTTATCTGAGGGGGCCCGACAGTGGTCGAACCGGAGGTCAAGGCGCTTAAACAAAATCAACTTGCCATGACATTTCTTCGTAAACGATTAATGTGGCTTTGGCTTTATAGACTCATTAGTGTATGTCCGAAAAATACCCGGCTGGCCAAATAGTCCACCGAGCGGGGGCGGTGGCCTGCCTTGGGGCTGCCGTTTCAAGGCCGATTGTAGGCTCATTGGGCCGGATTTTTAGGCGCAGCTCGCCTCTTCTTGCCTTTCGCCGGCAATCCTGAGGGCTCTATCCCATCAGGTATTGCAGCGGGTGGTCTTTTTTTCGTTTTTCACGCTCTTTGGCAAGCAGAACCCCTCCCAGGGTCTGAAGATTTCGGCCAATTACCGCGGCGGCGATGTAGCGTTCGTTTGCGATGACACCCTTGTCGCGGCACACCCCCATGCCGTTGCCGCATACCAGGGCATGAATTCAGGACTCCACCCCCGCATGCCATTTGCGGATCTTCCCGAACTTTTTGGCCCCTCGCGCTGTTGGTCCACCTTACGGCGCTTACCCTTTTTGGGCAGCACCACTAGCGGGATGATCTCACCCAAGCGCTGTAGGTTATCCGGTGTCCAGAAGCCCTTGTCGAAACTGACCGCTCGGATACCGCCGGCAAAACGCGTCTGCAGCCGCTGCATCACCTCGAAGATCACCTTTTCATCGGTCAGGCCCATGCCCATCTCCTGGCCGTAGAGAATAAAGCCGGCATGGTCTTCGACGATCAACACCCGGTGGCCAAACTCGATCGGGTTGGGCCGTTTGCCGCGGTTGATCAGTTCGGTATCCGGTTCAAACAGGCTGAACACCTTTTCCGGGTTGGTGAGCGTTTTCCCCTCCAGTACGCGGCGCGCGGCCATCTCGCAGCTCGACCGTTCCCCGGTATCAGACGTTGTGCAGGTTCACCCCGTGGCAGCATGTGCTGGCGTAGTGCCGGGGCTGCCGGTTTTGGTAACCGTATCAGATGCGGTTGAGTTGGTCCCTGGTCCTGGGACGGCGGCGCTCGATCTGCGCGATGAGGTCGTCTTTCACCGGCTTACTGTAATTGCGGCGGCGGCAAGTGAAAGGAACACCAGACCTTCCGCTGCGCCGGCGGAGGGAGAGCTGTTCCGTGCTTGACGCACACGCGCGCAACCCATAATTTAAGATGGGTTGCGACTGAAGTCGTCAAGAAACATAAACCTTTCGCTTGACAATGGAACACAAAACCCATAAATTTGCTATGGGTAACGTGACATTAAGTCAAGAATACCGACGATGAAACATGATGAGTTTTTCCGCAAGCACCCGGTCTTCACCGTGGAGGAACTGGCCAAGCATCTGTCGTCCGATGGCGAAGTCGGCGGCCGGACGCAAGAAGCGCTCCTGGCGTACCACCAGAAGGCCGGACGGGTCCTTCGGATACGGCGCGGGCTTTATGCCGTCATCCCGCCGGGAGCCGACTCCGATTCATATCCGGTCGACCCCTTCCTCGTCGCCGCGAAGTTGACGCCGGATGCCGTTCTGTCGCACCACACCGCCTTGGAGTTCCACGGAAAGGCTTACTCGGTTCATATACGTTTCACCTACTCGGCATCCCGCCCGCCTAAACCTCTAATATTCCGCTCCCATGTCTTCCGAGGGACGAAGTTTCCACTCGCTCTTGTCCGCGCTGGGAAAGCGCATTTCGCCGTTTCAACTGCGGAACGCTCCGGTCAGGCATTAAGGGTTGCGACCTTGGAACGGACCCTGGTCGATGTGCTGGATCGCCCGGACCTCTCAGGAAGCTGGGAGGAAATCTGGCGGTCGCTGGAGTCCGTCGAGTTTTTCGACCTCGACAAGATCGTGGAGTATGCGCTCCTGCTCGGAAATGCGACCACCGGAGCGAAGGTAGGGTTCTTCCTGGAACAGCATCGCGAACCGTTGATGGTGGAAGACCGTCACCTCAAGGGGCTTTACGATATGCGCCCCCGACAGCCTCATTACTTGGACCGTTCCAGGCGAAAATCCGGTCGACTCGTGTCGGAATGGAACCTGGTGGTTCCGAGGGAAGTCCTCGAACGGGCCTGGGGGGAGGTACTATGAAAATCTCCCCTGAGAAGCTGGCAGCCGAAGCAGAGGCGACGGGCTTCAGACCGGATGTGCTCGAAAAGGTCGCCCATTTGCTGGGACTGTTGGACGCCTTGCAGAGTCACCCATTCCTCAAGGAGAAACTGTTACTCAAGGGCGGCACGGCCTTGAATCTCTTCGTTTTCGATGTGCCCCGGCTTTTCGTCGACCTCGATCTGAACTATGTAGGAGCCGAAGATCGCGATGGCATGCTCGCCGAGCGTCCAAAGGTCGAACAGGCCGTTCAAGCAGTCTTCGCCCGGGAGGGTTTCAC
>Ga0272444_10002668_pt1 | contig 16393 bp, 19 predicted proteins | sample SSMForm13_FD_201033 | JGI IMG/M metagenome (GOLD analysis project Ga0272444, IMG submission 201033) | Marine sediment archaeal communities from Little Sippewissett salt marsh, Falmouth, MA, United States - SSM-Form-13 | ecosystem: Environmental > Aquatic > Marine > Wetlands > Sediment ...
TTCACCTGCTTCGCCAACAGCACGTGCTCGCGGGTCTGCGGCATCGGACCGTCGTCCGCCGCGACGACGAGAATCGCGCCGTCCATCTGCGCCGCACCGGTGATCATGTTCTTGATGTAGTCGGCGTGCCCCGGGCAGTCGATGTGCGCGTAATGACGCGTCTCCGTCTGGTACTCGACGTGCCGGACGTTGATCGTGATTCCACGTGCCTTCTCCTCCGGCGCGTTGTCGATGTCCTCGAACGCCATCGCAGCGGCCTTCCCCTGGGTCGCGAGGACCTTCGTGATCGCCGAGGTCAGCGTCGTCTTCCCGTGGTCGATGTGTCCGATGGTACCGATGTTCAGGTGAGGCTTGTCCCTCACGAACGCTTCTTTCGCCATCGCCTAAACCTCCTTGAGACGGTGCAAGCCGCCTCGATCGCTCAATGCGTTGTACTCACTCAACGGGATGACTCCCTCGCGAGCCAAAAGCCCGCGATCGGAGTCGAACCGACGACCTCCCCCTTACCAAGGGGGTGCTCTACCTCCTGAGCTACACGGGCGTTCCGATCACAAGCATCGAGTGTAACCGAAACCCTGTTCCAACAACAACTGGAGGGGGAGGGATTCGAACCCCCGTAGGCGTCCGCCAACGGATTTACAGTCCGCCCCGTTTGGCCGCTTCGGTACCCCTCCGTGCCACTGCAAACTCAGAGCCAGCGGCCAGAATCGAACTGGCAACCTACGGTTTACAAAACCGTTGCTCTGCCAATTGAGCTACGCTGGCGCACTCGCTCGATTTCGGCGGATTGTACCGGCCGCAAACCGCCGGTTCAAGCCACGAACCGCAGCCAGAGCTGCCTCGCTCGCGGGCCGTCAAACTCGCACAGGAAGATGCCCTGCCACGTGCCGAGAGCAAGGTCGCCTTCGTCGATCGGCACCTGCACCGACGCCCCGACCAGGGTCGCTTTCACGTGTGCCGGGGAGTTTCCCTCGAGGTGCGTCCACGCGATATCGTCGGCAACGAAACGCTCGAATGCGACGAGCAAGTCGTTCGCCACCGCCGGATCGGCGTGCTCGTTGATCGTCAGTCCGGCGGTGGTGTGAGGGCAGTAGACGACGCAGATCCCTGTGTCGATGCCCGAGCTGCGAACCTCCTCGCGCACGAGCGCGGTGATGTCGACGAGCTCCTCGCGCTTCGTCGATGGAACGTTCAGCCGCTTCATCGCCGGCTCTTCAGCGCCGCCTCGAGCTCGTCCCGCAGCTTGTCCTTCTGCTCGACGCCCTGAACACGCAGAACGACGTCGCACGTCCCGTTTCGCGTCTCGCCCTGCACCAGAGACAGGATTCGCGCCCCATGCGAACGAAGCAGCGCGAGCACTTCGTAGAGGTCCTCGCTTTCGTTCCGCACGTTGACCGTTAGCCGCGTCGCCTTCAGCCCGATTCCGAGCCCGCGCGTCAGGCCCTTGAGAAGCTCCCCCTGCGTGATCACACCGACAAGCACCCCGTCCTCAACGACCGGGAGCAGGACGAGTCGATTGCTGAGCAGGATCAGCGCCGCCTTTTCGAGCGTGTCTTCGGGCGTGACGGCAAACCGAGCCGGATGGCTGTGACGCTCGACTGGTGCGTCCCAGTCGGCAATCTCCTTCAGCCCGGCCCGGGTCACGAAGCCCGCAAGCTCGCCCTCGGCGGAGACGACGAGGAGGAGTCCGAAGCCATGCTCCTGCATCAGGTCGCGGGCCCGGGAAATCGGATCGTCGGGCGCGACCGTGACGGCGCTCGGCTGCATGTGACGACGTACGTTCATTCCTCGTCTTGCTTCGCTTGCGCGATGATCCTCTCCTGCAGATTCCCCGGGACCGGATGGTATTTCCCCGGCTCCATTTGGAACGTCGCACGTCCCTGCGTCCGAGACTTGAGATCGAGCGCGTAGCTCTGCATCTCCGCCAGGGGTACCTCGGCACGGATCGTGGTCGTCTTTCCTGCCGGCTCCATCCCGAGGATCCGGCCGCGGCGGCCGTTCAGGTCGCTGATGATGTCGCCGGTGAATTCCTCCGGCGTCTTGACCTCGACGGTCATGACCGGCTCCAGCAGGACCGGCTGGGCCTGCTCGAACGCGTCGCGGAACGCGTGCCGGCCGGCGATCTTGAACGCAAGCTCCGATGAATCCACGTCATGGTACTGGCCGTCGAACACGGCGACCGAGACGTTCGTCACCGGGAACTTGGCGAGGTTGCCCTCCTCCATCGCCTCGATCACGCCCTTCTCGACGCCCGGGATGTACTGGCCGGGGATCGACGCACCCTTGATCTCGTTCAGGAACTGGTATCCGCCCTCGCCCGTGAACGGCTCGACACGCAGCTCGCACTCGCCGAACTGACCGCGCCCTCCTGACTGCTTCTTGTGCCGATAGCGTGCCGTCGCCTTCTTCCGAATCGTCTCCTTGTACGGGATGCTCGGGCGACGGGTTTCGAGCGAGACGTTGTACCGGTTCTTCAGTCGCTCGAGGAAGACCGACAGGTGAATGTCGCCCATCCCGTGGATCAGCATCTCCTTGGTGACCGGATCCCGATCGACCTGGATCGTGGCCTTCGTCGTCGAGATCTCACGGAGCGCCTCGCTCATCTTCTCGACGTCGGACTGGCTTTTCGGCTCGATCGTCTGCGAGTAGACCGGCTTGGGAAACTCGAGGACCTCCACGGCGTCCGCGTCCTGATTGGCGGCAATCGTCATCCCGAGCCTCAGGTCTTCCGCCTTGCCGATCGCGACGATCTGACAGCACTCGGCCTTCGGAACGCGCTTCTGCGTCGTCCCCTCGAGCGCATACAGGTCGCGAACGTCGACCTTGTGCCCCGACCCCACATCAATGAGTGCCTTGCCCTCCTGCAGCGTCCCGTCGATGACGCGAACGAACGACAACCGCCCGAGGTACGGATCGTTCGTCAGGTTGAACACCACGGCTCGGGTGGCCCCCGAAGGATCGCCGCTCGATCCCGCCAGAGCGCCGAACGCATCCAGCAGCTGATCGAGCCCCTTTCCCTCGGTCGCGGATGCACAGAGGACGGGCACGAGTTCTCCCGAGGCGACCGCCCCGGTCAACGCCGCCGCCGCTTCCTGCGTCGTGATCTCCTCGTCCTCGAGGAACTTCATCATCAACTCGTCATCATATGTCGAGACCTCTTCGAGCAGCGCGGCCCGCGCCGATTCGACCTCCCCGGCGAGGTCGCCAGGGATGCTGCTGCTCCCTTTGTCCGCGAAGCGGATCGCCTTGTTCGCGATCAGATCGACGATACCGACGAAGTCATGACCCTCGCGGATCGGCAGTTGCAGGGGGACAAACTTGCCGTCGAAATGGTCCCGCAGCGAGGCCAGCACGTCGTCGAACTTCGCGTTCTCCTTGTCCATCTGATTGACCAGAACGGCGGTCGGTCGCTTGGCGGCGCCGGTGATCTCCCATCCACGCTCGGTGACGACTTCGACGCCGCGGTCGGCGCCGACGACGAGGAATGTGAGGTCGGCTACGGCGACTCCCTTGAACATCTCCTCGACGAACTCGTCGCCTCCCGGCGCGTCGAGCAGCGTGACGGTCAGATCCTTCGCCGTGAACGTGCCGATGTTCAGATCGATCGTGTGTCCCCGATCCTTTTCCTCTTGGGAAGCATCGAACGCGAGCTGCTCTTTGATTCCGGCCTTCTTCATCAACGCGGCCGCGAGCGTCGTCTTACCGCATCCCGAATGCCCAACCAAGCAGATGTTTCTCGCTTGCCCCATGTCAGTGTCCCCCTTGGGTGAATCTCTGGAAAGGAATCGAGCGCAGTATATCTGGCCCCTCTGGGCGGAGCAACCGCGCACGGCGCTCGAAGTCACACTCCAACGGGATCTGCGGCGCCCCGGCGGGCCGCCTTGCGGCTCTGCGGCGATCCACGTACTCTGTCGCCGATGGCCTACGAAGCCTCTTCTCCAGGCACACAGGAGGTCCGCATGCCGACCCAACTGCTGTTGGGAAACGAGGCACTTGCCCGCGGAGCACTCGACGCGGGACTCTCTGCGGCCTATGCGTATCCGGGCACGCCATCGACGGAGATCACCGAATACATCCTCAGGAGCCCCGAGGTCGCCGGCGGCGACGTCATCGCCCGATGGACCGCAAACGAGAAGACCGCACTGGAAGCGGCAATCGGCGCGAGCTACGCCGGCCGGCGCGCGATGGCGAGCATGAAACACGTCGGGTTGAACGTCGCCGCCGATCCGTTCGTCAACTCGGCGATCGCCGGAGCGAACGGTGGACTCCTGATCGCCGTCGCGGACGATCCGTCGATGCACTCGTCGCAGAACGAGCAGGACTCTCGAGTCTACTTGGACCTTTCGCTGATGCCGTGCATCGAACCGGCCGACCAGCAGGAGGCATACGAGGCGCCGGCCCACGCCTTCGAGCTGTCCGAACGGGTTCGGATGCCGGTCCTCCTCCGCACGACGACACGGCTGTCGCACTCCCGTGGCACAATCACGACCGGAGACACGCGGCCACGTAATCCGTTGTCCCTGCCGGAGGACCCGAAGCGATTCATCCTCCTCCCCGTCCTCGCGCGCGACAGCTACGCCCGTCTCGTCGAGCGGCAGGATGAACTCATCCGAGAGAGCGAGTCGAGCCCGTTCACTCGCTACGTCAACGGGCCCGATCGGTCGCTCGGGATCATCGCCTGTGGCATCGCCTACGGATACGTTCTCGACGTCGTCGGCGAGTCCCCCCGACACCCGATCCTGAAGATCGGTCAGTACCCGATTCCGGAGAGACTCGTTGCAGAGGTGACGGGAACGTGCAAGCGGATCCTCGTCGTCGAAGAGGGCTTCCCCTATGTCGAGGCGAAGCTGCGCGGCCTGCCGGTCCGATCGACACCCCCGATTCACGGGCGGCTGTCCGGGCATCTACCGCGGGTCGGCGAGCTGACACCACAGGCCGTCGCCGACGCGCTTGGCCTTGAGGGACCGCCGCTTCCCGAACCGTCGTCCGTCCCAGCGCCGCGGCCTCCGGCCCTCTGCCCCGGCTGCCCGCACGGCGACACCTGCAGGATGATCACTACTGCGCTCGGCGACCGGCCGGCCGGGGGGGTCGTCTTCTCCGACATCGGCTGCTACACACTCGGGGCGCTTCCTCCATACGACGCGATCGATACCTGCGTCGAAATGGGTTCGTCGATCACGATGGCTAAGGGCGCCGCCGCTGCGGGACTTCACCCGGCGATCTCGCTGATCGGCGACTCGACCTTCACCCACTCCGGGATGACCGGGTTGCTCGACTGCGTCAACGAGAACGCCAACGTAACCATCATCATCGTCGACAACCTGACGATCGCGATGACCGGCGGACAGCCATCCTCGGCGGAGAGCCGGCTCGCGCGGATCTGCGCCGGCCTCGGCGCCGACGAGGAGCACATCCGGCGGATCGAACCCCACCCGAAGAACCACGCCGAGAACGTCGCCGTCCTCGAACAGGAGATCGCGCACGAAGGACCCTCGGTCATCATCGCTCAACGGGAATGCATCCAGACCGCCCGTCGCCGTGCCCGAGCCGCCAAGGCGGAGACCGCGGGAGAAGCTCGATGAACCGGAACGTGATCCTCGCGGGGGTCGGCGGACAGGGGCTCCTCGCCCTCGCCGCGGTGATCGGCGAGGCGGCACGAGGCCTTGGACTCCGCGTCCGGCAAGCCGAGGTGCACGGCATGGCGCAGCGCGGCGGCGTCGTGCAAAGCCATCTCCGCTACGCCGATCGACCGATCCACTCGAACCTGGTCCGCCGCGGAACCGCCGACTTGATCCTTGCACTCGAGCCGATGGAGGCGCTGCGGTACCTGCCGTATCTGGCTCCGGATGGCGCAGTCGTGACAAGTACCGCCCCCGTGGCGAACATCCCCGACTACCCGGACGAAGCCTTCGTGATCGCCGAGATCGAGCGACAGACGACGCACCGGCTGATCGATGCGCCCGCTCTAGCCATGGAAGCCGGCGCCGCCCAGGCGGCGAACATGGTGATGCTCGGTGCCGGCGCCCCGTTCCTTGGGTTGCCCGAGACATCGCTGATCCGTGCGATCGAAGTGTTCTTCGCCGGCAAGGGGACCGCGGTCATCGACACGAACACGCGCGCGTTTCGGCTTGGCTTCACTGCAGTCGGCTAGGCCGACGGAGAGCTACGCCAGTTTCCCTCCGTGTCGGTACGGCCGCGTCTCGTTGTAGGTCATCTTGGCACGGAGCGCGCCGTCGATGTCGTAGCCCATTCCGCCCGCGAAGTCGAGGATCCGGATGATCGTATCGGCGAGCTCCTCCTCGACCCTGGAGAATCCGTGGATCTTCTCGCTCCCAGGATTCCCATCGCGGTACGCCTCCATCGCCTCCGCGAGCTCCGTCACCACGAGCATCAACACCTCGCCCACCGACCGCTCCCGCTCCCACCATCCGTGCTCCACCGCGGTCCGGTGAATCTCCGCTTGAAGTCTCCTTACGTCCTTCGTTTCGCTCATCGACAGGCAGCGTAACGGGGCCCGACCTCCGACTCAAGCCTTGCCCGAGCGGCCGCCGATCGATAGGCTTCCTCGCGGACACAGCGCTCGGGAGGAGAATCATGCGAAGCAAGGGTTGGACGGTTCTTGTTGCGGTCGTTTGGGCCGCCGTTCTCTGCATCGGAGCCGTCGGCGCGGCATCGGATCCGCTGCACATCGGCATCGTCGCCGACGTGCATGTCCATGACACCGACTCGCCGGCCGAGGGGAAAGTCATGGTGGACTACGCCGAACGGCTCACCGCTTTCGTCGACGCGATGAACGCGTGGCCGGCCGACGCCGTCTTCCAACTCGGCGATCTGGTGAACGGCGCGTTCGTGCTGGGCGGTCTGACGGGGGACCCGACGCGGATCGGTGCGCTGCTCGACGAGGGGCTCGTCCTGCTGTCGGGACTCGACGCGCCGCTGTACCACGTCCTCGGCAATCACGACATGTACGACCTGTCGAAGCCGGAGGTCCTCGCGGCGATGGGTCTCGAGCAGGGGGTCTACAGCTTCGATCTCGGCGGATACCACTTCGTCGTGCTCGATGCGGAATTCAACCCGGACGGAACGCCGTACGACCACGTCTTCATGCGCGTGAAAGGGTTCATCCCGCCGGGGCAGCTCGACTGGCTGACCGCCGATCTTGCCGCCACGAACCTCCCGACGATCGTCGCCATCCACCAGCCGCTCGACTCGGACTTCGACTCGCTCGCCGGCGGTCCGCCGGTCGCGAATCACCTGGAGGTTCGGAGCGTGCTGCGCGACTCCGACGTCGTCATTGCCGTTCTCCAGGGGCATGATCACGAGAATCGCTACGCGGAGATCGACGGGATCCACTACGTCACCTTCGCCGCGATGGTCGACCACACGGAACCGAGTCCACCGACGTTCGCGCAGATGACCCTCGACCCGGTCGAGCGGGTGATCCGGATCGAGGGGTTCGGGCTCCAAGCGGCGTGGGAGCTGCCGTACTAGTGCGGAACCCGATGCGGTCGCTTCGGCGGCGCACCGTCGGCGTCTCCCTCGTCTTCGTCATCCTGGGAGTCGGCTGGACGACTCTTCTCATCGCCGACGATGACTCGGCTGTCCTTCACTTCGGCGTCCTCGCCGATCTCCACGCGCACGACGTCGACTCGCCGCTCGAGGGGAAGTGGATGACAAACACGGCCGAGCGGCTGGCGGCGTTCACCGACGCGATGAATGCGTGGGGCGCCGACCTCGTTGTCGAGCTCGGAGACTTCGTCAACGGGTGGGTCGTCCTCGGAGCCGAGCCGGGCGACCCGGCTCGGATTCCCGACATCCTCGCGTGGGCCGAGACGCTGTACGCGGCATTCGAAGGCCCACGCTACCACGTCATCGGGAACCACGACGTCTACAACCTCGACAAGGAGCAGTACCGCACGATCCTCGGAATCGATTCGACGTTCTACAGCTTCGACGCGGCGGGATACCACTTCGTCATCCTCGACGTCCAGTTCGCCGAGGATGGATCCGATCTCGCCCACACCTACACCGGCGTCGCCGGCTTCGTCCCGTATGCAGAGCTTGACTGGCTGCGGACCGACCTCGAGACGTCGGATGCCCCGACCGTCGTGTTCGTCCATCAGCCGCTCGACGACTACATCGAGGCCTGGGGCCGGGCGACCGTGGCGAACCAGGATCAGATTCGTGCGGTCCTCGCCGCCGACGGGGACGTGATCGCCGTCTTCCAGGGTCACGAGCACGAGAACGTCCATCGGGTCATCGACGGGATCCACTACGTAACGTTCGAGGCCATGGTCGATCAAGGAACGCAGCCGTCGTGGGCTCAGATCACGCTAGATCCGTCCACGCGCACCATCACGATCGTCGGCGAAGGAGATCAGGCGGACTACGTACTGGAATACGTGTGGCAGACGAAGAGCGAATAGCGACTGATCGACGACAAGCGGAGGCTCTCCCGATGACAGGATCGGTGAAGGTAACGGTTGTGAAGCGCGGGCTCGATCGGGAGTTGATCGAACGGCTCGTGCCCGCCGAAACGGTGATCGAGCGATGCCCCGTCTTCGAGGACGACCAGCAGTTCCTCTTCGACGACTGGCCCTCCAAGCCCGCCGGCTTCTGTGACATGGCGTGGCAGGCAATCAACACCGGCCTCATGCTATGCTGGTTCGATGCTGACCTGGGGGCTATCACCATCCCGGGCAAATGGCAGGCCTGCTGCCCGGACGGTCTCCGCCCGGTCGTCTTCCTGATCGAGCCGGCCGGGCCGCAGACCGCGCACGAAAGAGGTGAGACGAGTGATTGCTGAGTTCTCGATCGTACCGATCGGCGCCGGGGAGAGCCTCAGCGCCCACATTGCGAAGGCATTCGAGGTCATCGAGTCGGGTGGAGTCTCGAACGAGCACCACGCGATGGGAACGAACCTCGAAGGGGAGTGGGACGAGGTCATGGCCGTGATCAGAGCGTGCCGAGACCGGCTTCTCGAATCGTCGGGGCGCGTGTCGTTGTCGATCAAGATCGACGACCGCGCAGGCGCAACCGACCGTCTCGCACACAAGGTCGACGCCGCCCGTCGGAAGATGCATACCGGTTCCTAGTCCGCTCCCGACCGACCGGCAAGAATGGAGGTCTCCGATGCAAGCTCACCACCCGTTGGACGTCGGCGACATCCAGTGCATCGCGCTTCGCGCCGCCGCGCATGACCCGACCATCCGACTCGCTGATCTACTGCTACCTCCCAACGGCGGCGAGTCGGCACGCGCGGAAGAGGAGCGAACGGCAACCCTCCGAGGGACGCACAGCTGTCTTCTAGCCCGGATCGGAGATCGGACCCTCCTGATCGACGGAGGCTTGGAAAGCGCAGCAGTTCTCGCCTCGCTTCACGGCGCCGGCCTCGACGAAGACAGCGTTCAGCTGGTTCTGATCACCCACGGGGACACCGACCACATCGCCGGACTGGTTGACGAACGGCATCGCCTCGTCTACCGAAGGGCCCGCTACGTTCTCCACCGCGACCTGTGGGAGGCGTGGGTCTCCGACGGCACTCGCGGGGATCCCAACCCATTCTACGAGGAAGAGCAGCGAAAGATCGCGCGAGTGCTGGCCGAGCGGATCGGCGGACGCGTACAGCCGCTCGGCGCGGAGGGTGAAGTCGAGCCAGGAATCCGGGCGATCGCCGCGCCCGGCCACCGGCCGTCGCATTTCGCCTACGAACTCGAATCCGGCGACCGTCGTTTGCTCCACACCGGCGACGCGATCATTGCCCCGATCCTCGTCCAGGAGTACTCCCGCGGGAACGCGTTCGACACCGATCCAGAGCTCGGCGTCACTTCACGCCTGAAGCTTCTCCGACGCGCCGTACACCCGGGCACGGTCGTCTTCGCGCCGCACTTCCCGTTTCCCGGGTTCGTCCGGATCGTTGAACGCGACGGGCGGTTCTCGTGTGCCGGACCGTAGGCCCTGAGCCCCGCCGGTCCCCGCGGAACGGCGCGTATCCTTTGCCCGATCCGCCGGTACCGCGTAGAGTAGACGCATGACGATGCGTTGGCTTCGACGCATTCCCAAGATCGAGCTACACGTCCACCTCGACGGTTCACTCCGCCTCGGGACCTTCCTCGATCTCGCCAAGGGCTTGCCGGCCGATCGAAGGTTCCCGTCGTCGCTGAACCTTCGCCGCGCGGTCACCCCGAAATCCAGGGGCTCCCTCGAGGAGTATCTCGAGTCGTTTCGGTACACGATCGCCGTGCTGCAGTCAGCCAAGTCGTTGGAGCGGGCTGCGTTCGAGCTTTGCGAGGACGCCGCCAAGGAGAACGTCGCCTACCTCGAGATTCGGTTCGGGCCGCTCCTGCATACCGCGTACGGCCTGTCGCCACGCGACGTCGTGCAGGCCGCCGCCGCCGGTTGCACTCACGCCAAGGAGGCGTTCGGGATCGAGGCCGGCCTCCTGCTCACCGCACTACGGAACGAGTCCACCGAGCGATCGATGGAGGTCGCACAGCTGGCCGCGCAGTTCCGCGGGAAGGGAGTCGTCGGCTTCGATCTCGCCGGCCCCGAGCGGGGGTTCCCGCCGACGATGCACCGAGCCGCAGTGGAGCTTGCACACGACGCGAGAGTTCCGGTCACCCTTCACGCCGGCGAGGGCTGTTGTCCGGAACACATCAAGGAGGCGCTCGACCTCGGTGCCGCGCGGATCGGTCACGGGGTGTACCTGTTCAAGCTGCCGGCCATCGAGAAGCGGGTCGCCAAAGAGGGAATCCCGCTCGAGATCTGCCCCACGAGCAACCTCCAGGTCTCCGGTTTCATGAACAGCTACGCCGACCATCCACTCAAGCGGTATCTCGACCTCGGGATTCCCGTGACGCTCAACACGGACAACCGACTGATGTCGCAGATTGACCTGACACACGAGTACGCCGCCATCGTCAACGCGTTCTCACTGGAGCGAGATGATGTGGAGCGCATCGTCCTCGCTGGCGTGGAAGCGGCGTTCACGTCCGACGCGGTGAAGCGCGGGCTGCGCGCGAAGGTCGAAGCGGCGTTCGCGGCGGACTAGCAGCCGATCTCCCTTCCAGTGGGGGCCGGCCCGCGATCGCGGAGCGCTGAGGACAGGTTGGCGGCTCGGGGGACTACCGGATCGAGTCCGCCGACCGGCAGCCCACACCGACGAGAAGGGCGACGACGCGTATCACCGCTGACTCCATCGGATCATCCGAACAAGTCCTCCATCTCGAACCCCGCCCATCCGAATCGTTTCAGATCGATCCTCCCTCGCTCGCCAAACGAGACTCCCTCGACCTCGAGCCGCGTGATCTGCTCACCCCCAATGCTCGATTCGCCCCTCGCATTGACGACGCGGTGCCACGGCACCTCCGGCCGAGGCGCGCCCCGGCCGAGCGCCGCCATCGCGTACCCGACCTGGCGAGCCCCCTTCGGGATGCCGGCCAGGCGGGCGACCTGTCCATACGTCGCGACCCGACCCGCCGGGATGCGACTCACCACTTCGTAGATCCGTTCGTACAGGCTGTTCGGCATCGACACCTCCTCTTCCGATCCGGTGGAAGCGTAGTCCGACGCCGAAACGACAGCAACCCCGCGACGCCGGTACCACAGTCTCGTGACAGACGATACAATCCGCGCGGGGACAGCGCGAAGCGCCGCCCCGGAACCTCACCGGGAGGGATCATGCTCAAGACCAACGAAGACCGAGTCGTCGAATTCCTGCTGCAGTGCCAGCCCGGGCCACCGAGGACGCGGCCGAGATGGGGCATCGATCACGAAGGGAACCCGTTCGTCCTGCCATCGATCGGTGGGATCACCACGAACGTCGCAGTCGGGGATCCTGCGTTCGGCTGGGCCGGAGACCACGTCGAGCCGAGCGTCAGCTGCACCGCAAACACGAAGAAGCCGTTCGAGCATCCGAACAACTCGTTCCAGTTGTACGCCTGCGCCGGCAACCTGGCTACGATCGTCTCCGGGGCTGCGAAGAACTCGACCGGGTATGCCATCGGACATCACGGCGGCTCCGAGCACGTGATCGTCGAATTTCCACGTTCCGTGAAGGAGAAGCTGACCTACGACGACAAGATCGTGATCCGCGGCCATGGTCTCGGACTGAAGCTGACCGACCACCCGGACGTCTCGCTGTTCAACCTCGACCCCGAGCTGCTGCAGAGGATGAATATCGAGGAGGCCGACGGAGTGCTCCGCGTTCCTGTGACGACGACCGTCCCCGCCGCGTGCATGGGATCGGGTGTCGGCGCGACCCAGCCGGGCACCGGCGACTACGACATCATGACCAGCGATCCGGAGACCGTCGCCGAGTACAAGCTGGACAAGATCCGGTTCGGCGACTTCGTCGCACTCCTCGACCACGACAACCGGTACGGCAGGACGTACCGGAAGGGCTCCGTGACGATCGGAATCGTCGTCCATTCGGACTGCCTCCTGGCCGGCCACGGACCCGGCGTCACCACACTGATGACCTGCGCTACACCGCGGATCGAGCCGGTCATCGACCCGAAGGCGAACATCGCCGACATCCTCGGCCACGGAACCGAGGCGCCTCCGGAAGTGGAGAACGACTAGTTCGCGACGACGTCCGATGGGATTCCGCGGGGTGTGCACCAGGTTGCAGTGGAGCCCGGACGTGCATCCTCCCGCGCTCTGTATTCGAAGAGCCGACGAACCGGTCTACCGCGCATCCAGCACGACGAACAGGTCTTCGAACGGCCGTCCGACCGCGTCGGCGATCTTGTGCGCCGTCTTCACGCTCGTCCCGGCCCCGTTCTCGATCGACGAGAGCATCGGCCGGGAGATGCCGATCGTCTCGGCAAGCTCCGCCGACGTAAATCCGGCGACGATCCGCGCTCTGCGCACGGCGTTCTGAGCTGATACGATACGGTAGTACTTGCGCGGCATGATCTTACGATCAGTATACTGAGATTTCTCATTGGCCCGCTTTGTCTTCTATCCACTGTCTACTGGACATATAGACGAGGATAAACACACCTCCATCACCTAAAACTTGACAAAGCGTTAACAGCATGCTAGACTGGCGCCGGTTTCCATCGGCGCCCCGGCTCGGGTAGGGACCTGCAACACAACGTGCGACCACCGGGTGGTGCCTAAGGCTTGAGGGGGAACTCAGCCGACGAGACGGGGCGCCCTTGCTCTTCCACCCCGATCGTGGCCCGAGTCCCGGGATCTCAGAAGCTGATCCAGTAGCGTCGGACCTTTCTTTTCGCCGGCTTATCGTGCCGCTCGTCCTCGAGAACGCCGCCGCATTTCTCGATGACGCGGGCCGATGCGACGTTCTCGGATTCGCACGTCACGAGAAGCCGACCGATCCCCAGGTTCGCGTGCGCGTACGTCTTGACCCGCTCGAGCAGCTCGGTTGCATATCCCTTGCGACGCTCCGACGGTCTCACCGAGTACCCGACGTGCCCGCCGAACTGCCGCAGATGATCGGTGAGTCGATGCCGAACGTTCGCGACCCCGAGGATCCGCCCGTCGTCGACGAGGAAGAGCGTCGTACCCGGGACCCATCCTTCCGGAAGACCCTCCCCCCTCGACTGCTGGGCGAATGCCTCGACGATCTCGGCATGCGACCACACCGGATCGGCGAAGTAGGCCGGGATCGCCTCCTCCCCCGCGGCAGCGAAGTCATCGAGGAAGTCGCGAAGCATCGCTTCGTGCTCCGGCTTCAGCGCTGTGAGTTCCACGCGGATCCCCCCGATCGAGAGTGGTGCCCGCGATCATGTTCCGGGCCGTCCGACCGGATCGCAAGCCACGCCACTCGGCAACGCAGGAGGGATGTACTCTACCGAACGATCCGAAGTCCGCCACCGGCGAGAACCCGTTCGACCTCCTCGGGCGTCGCGTAGACGATGTCGCCGGGATGGGTTTGCTTGATCGAGGAGATGGCGACGCCGTAGCGAACGCCGCGTGCCACGTCGCCGCTCAGAACCCCGTACAGCAGGCCGGCGGCGAACGCGTCGCCCGATCCGACCCGGTCGACGACCTCGATGTCGAACGTCGGCGCGCGGTGGATCTCGTCTGTCGCTGCTTCGTACGCGATCGCCGTCCACCGATTCCGCCAAACCGAGAGGTTCTCGCGGAGCGTGATCGCGACGACCTTGAGATCGAACTCACCGGAGAGAGAGCGCGCGACGTCCTCGTAGGAGTCGCCCTCGATTCCGAACACCCGTTCCGTGTCCTCCTCGGTCGTGATCAGCATGTCGGCCGACTTCACGAGTTCCGTCATCACACGGCGCGCCTCGGCTTCCGACCACAGCCGTGCCCGGTAGTTCAAATCGATCGAGACCATCAGCCCCGCCGCCTTGGCCCGTCCGACCGCTTCGAGCGTCGCCTCGGCAGAAGAGGGCGACAGCGCCGGGGTAATCCCTGATGTGTGGAACGCCGTCGCACCGTCGAACGCAGCACGCCAGTCGATCTCGCCGACCGAGATCTCGGCAATCGCCGAGTGCCTCCGATCGTAGACGACGGAGTTGGCTCGCGGCGCCGCGCCGAACTCGAGGTAGTACGCACCGACGCGCCCGTCGTCCGCCCATGCGATGTGCGACGTGTCCACCCCGTGCTCGCGCACACGCCGCTCCACCAGCCGGCCGAGGGGGCTCCGCGGTAGCCGCGTGACAAACCGCGTCGCGAGACCGAGACACGTCGCCGCGGCAGCGGTATTCAGCTCCGATCCGCCGACGTGCACGTCGAACGACGTCGCCTGTTCCAGTCGAAGGTGGCCCGGCGGGGAGAACCTGAGCATCGCCTCGCCCAGTGTCACCAGGAGGAGCCGCTCGGTCATCCGAGGGTTTCCTCGTACTCGCGCACGATAGCGCAGATCCTGCGAGCCCTGTCGGTCAGAATGTCCAGCCGACCCTCGGCCATCGCGCGGCGGTTCGCCAACCACGAACCGAAACAGACAAGAGCGGCCCCGGCGTCGAGGTACGCGCGGGCGTTTTCGTCGGTGATGCCCCCCGTCGGCACGAGGGGGATGTCGGGCAGCGGTCCGCGCAGGTCCGACAAGTACTCCGGGCCGAGCCGCGCCGCAGGGAAGATCTTCACCAAGTCGGCCCCGCCGTTCCAAGCGGTGAGAACCTCCGTCGGGGTCATCGCCCCGGGGATTACGACGACGTCGCGGGCTCTCGCACGCTCGATCACCTCCAGTGAGCACGTCGGAGACACAATGAATCGCGCGCCGGCGGCGACGCACTCATCCACCTCTTCGCCCGAGAGCACCGTCCCCGCCCCGAGGAGGACGGAGTCATCCTCAGAAGCCGTCAACTCACGCATCACGTCATACGCGTCGGGCACGGTCATCGTGACCTCGATCGCGCGCACGCCCCCCGCAATGATCGCGCGAGCCCCAGTGATCGCGGTCGACGCGCCGTCTGCCCGAAGCACGGCGACCGCGCGCGCGTTCTTGAGTCGCTTGATGAGATCCTGCCGCCGGCTGCCACTCATGGTCCGTTCCTTTCCAAATGCCTGCTATCGCGTCAGCCAGCCTCCGTCGACGCGAATGATCGTCCCGGTGATGTAGTTCGACGCACTCGAAGCGAGGAAGACGACGGCGCCGCAGAGATCCTCCGGCGTGCCCCACCGATCCATCGGTACGCGAGAGAGGATCTCACGGCTCCGCGCCGGGTCGGCGCGCAGCGGGGCCGTGTTGTCGGTCGCCATGTATCCGGGCGCGATTCCATTGACGTTGATGCCGTGCGGTGCCCATTCGTTGCCGAGGAGTCGGGTGATCCCGGCCACCGCGCTCTTGCTCGCCGTGTACGGGGCGACGAGGATGCCTCCCGAGTACGACAGCATCGAGCAGACGTTGATCACCTTCCCGGGGCGCTTCGCCTCGATCAGCGCCTTTCCGAACGCCTGCGTCAGGAAGAAAAGCGTTCGCAGGTTGATGTCCATCACGAGGTCCCAGTCCTCAACCGGGAATTCGTGCGCCGGATGCCTGCGGATGATCCCGGCGTTGTTCACGAGGATGTCGAACCCTCCCAGCTCCGATCGCGCCGTATCCAAGACTCGCCCGATGTCCTCGGTGGACGACAGATCGGCCTTGACCTCGACGAACCGACGACCGGTCGATTCCACCCGCTTGCGCGTCTCATCGAGCGGCGACAGGACGTCGACACCGAGAACATCCGCTCCCGCCTCGGCGAGGCCGACCGCCATTCCCTGCCCGAGGCCGCGAGCCGCCCCGGTGACGATCGCAGTGTTTCCATCCAGCTTGAACGCCTCGAGGATCATGAGAGGTTCTCCTCGATGTTGCGGATCATCGGGATCGCTCGACCGACCCATCCGACATTCGGATCGTCGACGGTCGCTTGGGTCCGTGTGTTCCCCGCGAGGAACCAGAGGTAGTACGTCGTGTACCCCG
>Ga0272444_10002669_pt1 | contig 16390 bp, 5 predicted proteins | sample SSMForm13_FD_201033 | JGI IMG/M metagenome (GOLD analysis project Ga0272444, IMG submission 201033) | Marine sediment archaeal communities from Little Sippewissett salt marsh, Falmouth, MA, United States - SSM-Form-13 | ecosystem: Environmental > Aquatic > Marine > Wetlands > Sediment ...
GGGTGGGACCGACCAGTTGCAGTGGCGCTGGGGGTGGCGGCGGCGGCGGCCGGATCGCTTTGTACTACGACAGCAACGTCTTTGCCGGCACGATCTCTGTGGCGGGCGGGCCTGGACATCAGTACGGCGAGCCGGGGACCATCTTCCTGGCGGGGCTCATCGAGGTCGATGCGGCGCTGGACTGGGATTGGGTCTACCAGAACGCGCCGCAGACCACCCAGGGGCGGCACCATGCGACCTTGACGATTACCCTCGGCGCCGATCCGTACGCCAACAGCACCTACACGATCGAAGTCCTGGCCGAGCCGGCGGACGCGGCGGTCATCGAGCCGACGGCCGATCCGCTGGTGTGGACCATCAAGGGGGGCCAGGCTGGCGTGGGGCCATACGGGACGGTGACGGTGGACGTTCTGGCCATGGGCGTCGAGGCCGGGGGCGAGGGGGGAACACGATTCGATCTTTCGATCTGCCAGCCCGGCGACATTGATGGCAGCGGGGCGGTCACTGCCGAGGACAAGCAGTACTTCAACCAGCGTCTCAACGGTGTGCCGACGCCGTACCCCGACCGCTGCTACGACCTGACCGGCAACGGCGGCGCTCCCAACGCAGAGGACAAACAGGTCATGAACCAGGTCCTCAACGGTGTCCCCCTGCCGTAGGGCGGCTGTTCCCCTGCCCGTTCGACGCCTCGACAAGCTTGCGGCAGGCAGTCTCGGCGGCGTAGGCCCCACGGGAGACCTGCCGCCCGGGACGTACTGAGACTTGGGGCCGCGGGAGGATCCGCCCGAGGGCCCTTTACGTGCATTCATGGCACCGGCCGTCCGGCCGACCTTCTCCCTGGCCGGTTGTATCCGCGTCGGTGGTGATGCTCGCGCTGTTCCGGCCATGTCAGGGCTGTCGGCGTGGCGAAACCGGCCGCGCAAGTCGCCTTGGGCCCGATCCCGTGCTATAATACTGTGGGACAATGGGTAACGCATCGCAGCGCGGGGGCCGTCTGTCCGTATACACGGGGGCGGTCTTGCTGAAAGGGAGTTCGGGTGAAAGCTGGCTCAGCCGTCGGCATCCTGATTCTTGCTTGGTTGGGTGTGGCCGGTACGCTCGCGGCCTACGAGCCGCCCGCCACCGACCCCGTGCCGGACAACCCGGTGGACCTGGTGCCGGCGCTGCGGGACGTGCATCCGCGGCTCTTGTTCACCGCGGCCGACATTCCCGCCATGCAGGCCCGCGCCGTGCCGGCGGGCGGCGACAGCCGCCTGTTTTATGATCGCCTGCTCGCTTACCTCGGGTCCTCGAAGCCTCCCACGGACTTCCTGTGGCAGAGCGACCCCACCGAGGCCCAGCGGCAGGGATTCTGGCGCATGCCGACCGTGGCCCTGAACTACGTCCTCACCGGCAACTCCACCTCGTTCAGCCGGGCCAAGGGCTATCTCCAGATGCTTCTGGACGCCGATCACTGGGAGTTCGGCCCCGAGGTCGTCGAGATCGACAGCGGCATGGGCGCCGCCAACATGCTCGTCGGGGCGGCGCTGACGTTCGACTGGCTCTACAACGACCTCGACGCGAGCTTCCGCACGAGCTTCCGCGAAAAGCTCCTCCTTCAGGCGCGGCGGATGTACTACGGCGGCCACATGCAGCTCAACGCCGACAGCCACTACTGGCAGCAGGACTCGCAGAACAACCACCGCCACCACCGCGACGCGGGGCTCGTCCTGGCCGTCCTGGCCGTCGCTTCGACGACCGAAACCGACGACGACTGGATCCTGAGCAAGACCTGGGAAGAGCTCCAGTTTGTCCACCAGTGGCTCCCGCCCGACGGCAGTTGCCACGAGGGGCCTACCTACATGCCGTTCGGCTACATCTACCTGACGCTGGCCATGGACGCCTCCGACCGCTGCTTCGGCACCGACTACCTGGGCCACGACTTCTTCCGCAACGCCCCGGGCTTCCGCTTTGCCTCGATGACGCCGAACCTGCTGGACACGTTCAGCTACGGCGACACCAACGGCGGGACCAGCTTCCTGAACAACTACGTTCTGAAGATGACCGCGCGGCACCGGCTGGCCGACGCGCAGGCCGCCTTCTTCCGGGCTTACGCCGCCCATTACGCCTTCGCCCTGTACGGCTGGTCGTCGGTCATCTGGCACGACCCGACGGTGCAGGGTGGGGCTCTTGCCGACCTGCCCCTGGTGTCGTATCACAGCGACCTGGGCCTCGCCTATATGCGCGACGGCTGGGAGGCCGCCGGAACCGTCGGGGCCATGTTCAAGTGCGGGCCCTACGGCGGCGCCAGGCTCAACGCGTACCGCAACCAGAACGACTACCACTACATCAACATCGCTCACGACGACCCGGACGCCGGCGAGTTCCTCATCTACGTCGGCAACACCCCCGTGGCCCGCTCGGACGGCTACTCGTACAACAAGCGCACCAGCGGCCACAACACCATCATTGTCAACGGCGCCGGCCAGAAGGGCGAAGGCCACCAGTGGACGCAGCCCCTGTCGGGCGTCGACATGACCCAACTGGCCAAGGTCCTCCGCTGGACCGCCGCGGACGGCGTCGCCCTGGTCGAGGGCGAGGCGGGCGCCGCCTACAGCGGCCTCGCACGCTTTCGCCGCACGTTCATCTGGGCCGAGGGCCGCTACGTCCTCGTCCTCGACGACATCCGCCCGACAAGCTCGTCGGAAGTTACCTGGCTCGTGCAGAGCCCGTCGGTCCAGGTGCTCGACGCCGGGGCGCGACGCTACCGGCTGGCCAACAGCTCCGCGAGGTGCGATTTCCAGTTGGCCTCGGACCAGGCGCTCACGGCCACCATCGGCACGTCGACGGCCCTGAATCGCAGCACGTCACTCGGCCTCCAGCAGCTCCAGGCTCGGGCGACGGTCACGGCGTGGCGGCTCGCGGCGGCGTTCGATCCGTGGCAGCGCGGCAACGTGACTGTCGCCCTCGAAACGCAGGACCCCGACGCCGCCACGGTCACGGTCACCGGCTCGGACTTCGAGGACGTCTGGTCGTGGCAGGCCGCGCCGGACAACCAGACGGCCTCCGGGATCAGCATGGCGCCGCCGGCGCTGACGGTGACCGGCTGGGAGGTGCTCACGGATCACGGCCCGGCGGGAACCATCGCCACCGCCGTGGCCGACGGCGACGTCTCGAACCTCATCGACTCGCTGACGCTGGACCCGACGAACACGGTGCTCACGGTCGGCCTGTCGTCGGCCCTTCCGGACGCCGACACGTACACCGTCGGCGTGACCGATATGGTGCACGCTGCGGACGGGCCGGCAGTCGCAGAGGACGCCGACGTGACGCTCCACGTCCTGGCGGGCGACGTGGACGCTTCAGGCACGGTGACGCCGGCCGACCTGCTGGCCGCGCGCAGCGTCGCCGGTCAGGCGGTGGTGGCCGGAGCGGCACGGTTCGACGTGAACGCCTCCGGCGGCATCACCGGCAGCGACCTCCTGGCCGTCCGCGCCCGCCTGGGCAACGCCCTGCCCTGAGACGGCGCGGTGCATACGCGGGCTCACGACAGGCGGTACGAGGGGGTTTGCGGCCGACCTTTTCGTCAGGTTCTCGTTGCCACAAGGGTTGGCTTGGCGGCAACGACGACCACCGGCGGCCGCGTGTCGCCCGTGGGATCATGGCAGTTTGACTGTTGCGAGCTGTCGTGTCATATTTCGACAGGGTGGATGCGGCGCGTCCCCAAGGCGTAGGGGGTGTGTGCGCGTTAAGCAAGTGGGCCATGGTGGAAAGGAGGCGGGCGAGATGAGACACCTGGTGAAAGTGTGGGCTGTGATGATTCTGGCTGTCGGGCTTGCAGCGCCGGCCCGGGCCGACGTGGTGCAACTGGACATCTCGGGGGGCTTCAACATCGACGCCTGGTGCGGGCCGCGCGAGTTCCAGCAGTGCCGACTCGATGGGGCGCACGACCTGGTGGAACTTTATGGGGGGCTTCCCCAGGGCAACGGCCAGTTTGTCATGCAGCAGAACTACTTCCCGGTCGGGGACTCCACCGGCGAGACGCTGGCCTACTCGATCACCGGCGACAGCGGCCACCCCAGGAACCTCAGTGGCACCGAGGGCATCCCCGAGGACGGTGTCCTGACCGGTGCGGATCGGGACTACCACGTGGCCAGCGTGGGCGGCAACGTCACGCTGCCCGGCAACTGGACCGAGGTGGCCGACCCGTCCACGTTCCAGAACCAGCCGAACTGCATCGTGGTCGGCAGCGCGCACGGCACCGGTGATTGGCAGATCGCCGAACGCGTCGTCGAGCTGCCCCCGGCCCAGAGGGCACAGTACGATGACGTGAACCTCGTCATCGCCGCGATGAACGTCGACGACAAGGCCCGCAACATGGAGGTCTACGCCCTGTACGGCGCCGAGGGCGAGCAGGAGGTGCTGCTCTATGCCTTCAGCACCGAGGACGGCGGAGACGGGCCCATCATGCCCGACAACGACGGCGGCGACGACTTCGACATCGTCTACACGACGAGTCAGGGCTACAGCGTCGCCACGCTTGCCACGGGCAACGTCCGGGCCTACCAGGCCAGCCTCTACGAGTTCAAGGTGCCGCTGGCGCTCAACAGCTCGAAGAGCCTGTGGGGATTCAAGGTCAAGGACGCCGACCCGGGCCTCAACTGGAACCGCCGCGGCGTGGCCATCTTTGCGGCGACGGCCACGGTGGCCACCGGCGCCAACCTGGAGCCGACCGCCGATGCGGGAACAGACCAAGTGGTCCATGACACCGACCGAACCGGCGCCGAGACGGTCACGCTCGACGGCTCGGCCTCCAGCGATTCCGACGGCACGATCGTCAGTTGGGTCTGGACCGAGGGCGAGGACGAGCTGGCCTCCGGCGAGACGGCCGACGTCGATCTGCCCCTGGGCACCCACACCATCACGCTGACCGTCACCGACAACGACGACGCCACGGACACCGACACGCTCGTCGTCCGGGTGAACGATCCGCCGGTGGCCGACGCCGGGCCCGACCGCGTGGTCTACGACGACGATGAGACCGGCGACGAGACAGTGACTCTCGACGCCCGCAACTCCGACGACAGCGACGGCGTCATCACGAGCTGGATCTGGCGCGAAGGCGCCTCGCAGATCGCCGCCGGGGAAACCGCCGGGGTGACGCTCGACGTGGGCCAGCACGTCATCATCCTGACCGCCACCGACAACAACGGCGGGACCGACGCCGACACGCTCGTCGTCACGGTCAGCGACAACCATCCGCCCATAGCCGACGCCGGCGGCGACCGGACCCTGGCCGACGAGGACGACGACGGGCAACTCACGGTCACCCTCGACGGCTCGGGCTCGACCGACAGCGACGGCACCATTGCCGGCTACGCCTGGACCGACTACGACGGCACCGAGATCGCCACGGGCGAGTCCGCCCAGGTGGACCTCGGCGTGGGCATCCACGACATCAAGCTCACGGTGACCGACAACGAGGGCGGCACGGACTCGACCGTCGTGCGCGTCTGGGTGATGCCGACCGTGGACTACTGGGTGGATCAGAAGCACCCTAGCGCCAGTGACTCGAACCCCGGCACAGCCGACCTGCCGTGGCTGACGGTGGACCACGCGGTGGACTCCGTCGGCGCCGGCGACGTCATCTGCGTCCGGGAAGGCATCTACCGCGAGCGGGTGTCACCCGGCGCGAGCGGCACCGCCGCCAACCCCATCACCTTGATGGGCTATCCCGGCGAGCGGGTGGTCCTCAGCGGGGCTGACGAGCTGGCAGGCTGGACCCAGTGCGACGCGACGACGGCGCGCGGCAACGCGAACGCCGCCAGCATCTACTACGTGGACATCCCGTGGAAGCCCACGCGGCTGGTACAGGACGAGGTGGACCTCGCCCCGGCCCGCACACCGAGCGACGGCTGGTGGCTTGCCACGGGCGGCACGACCAACACGCTCGCCGACACGGCCAACCTGACCCAGCCGGACGACTTCTGGAACGGTGCCCGTATCTTTGTCTGGCACATCTACGGGACCGTGCAATGGGAAAGGGACGTCATCGACTTCGACTCGGCTACGGGGGCGCTGACCATCAACGGCACCTGGTACAGCACCTGGGTCATCGATCCGGGCGACCGCTACTACCTGAGCCACAAGGTCGAGCTGTTCGACGGCCCGGGTGAGTGGGTCGTCGAGGACCTCGGGGGTGGCACTTGGCGCGTCTTCGTCTGGCCCGCCGACGGGGTGCACCCTGACGACACCATGATCGAGGCCAGCCACCGCGACCGATTCGTCATCGAGTACGGCAGCCGGTCGTACTGGATCTTCGATAACCTGGAAATCCGCCACGGCGTCAGCTCCGGCATCGGCAGCTATGCGTCAAGCTGTCCGGGCCACAACACGGTCCAGAACTGCGTCATCCACCACAACGACTACATGGGCATCCAGGGACGCTACAACCACTACGGGGTCTATCGCCGCAACGTGTCGATGTTTAACGACTACGGCATCTGCAACAGCGGCGCCACCGGCGTCCTCTTCGAGGAGAACGAGGTGGCCTGGAACCTCGTCGACGGCATCCTGACCACCGGCCCCGGGAAGGACAGCGAGGGCAACCCGCTTTACTGGGCCGAGAACGTGACGGTGCGCCGCAACTACGTCCACGATCACTACCTCTGGGGCCACCCCGACAACTGCCAGAGCTACAGCTTCATCCGCAACCTGCTCATCGAAGACAACCTGCTCATCCACGCCGGGCAGGGCTACATGATGGAGGCCACCGAGGACAGCACCTTCCGAGGCAACACCATCATCGGATCGTCGGCTTACCTCATCATCTACGGCCACGGCAACGTCGCTAACATGACCTGCGAGAACAACACCTTCTGCTACGCCGGCTACGGGCTCTTCAACCTGAGCGGCGACGACGGGTATCACTACAAGAACAACATCCTCGTGAACGGCCATCGCAGCATCGCCTGGGGCATCAGCGACGCCGGCACCACCTACTCCAGCGACTACAACCTCTTCTGGAACGGGCCCGACATCGTCTACGACATCGTCCGCTGGCCCGGCTCCAGCAGCTTCGGCCAGTACCAGAGTCTCAGCGGATGGGACACGCACAGCGCCTATGCCGATCCGCAGTTCACCAACGCCCCGGCCTACTTCACCCAGCTCGACGGCGGTCGGCAGCACCTGTTCACCCCCGCGCGGCTCTACCTGTCGTCCGGCGACGTCGACCTCTACGCCGTCGGCGACCACGTCGAGGTCGACTGGGACGGCACCGATCGGATCGTCACGGCCGTTGACACGGACGGGCCATGGATCGAGATCGATCCCGGCGATCCGCAGTTCGCCATCAAGGCCACCCAAGTCGCCAACTGGAAGGACAACACCGACTTCACGCTCGACTTCACGCTTCAGCCGGGCAGCCCGGCCATTGGCGCGGCCGAGGACGGCGGGAACGCCGGCTCGGCGGTCAACATCCAGAACTACTGCGCGGGCGATTTCAACGGCGACGGGCGCCGCGACCTGCCGTTGCCGCCCATGCCCCCGGGCAGCGCCGTCCTGGAGGTCGCTGCCGCGCTGGCTCCCGGCGAGAGCTGGGTCTACCAGAACGCCGAGACCACCACCGCCGACCGGCACGCCAGCCTGTTGACCATCACCCTGGTCTCCGAGGCCGTGCCCGGCGAGACGTACGACATCTCCATCAGCGACAACGGGCCGGGCGGCGCCAACTTCACCCTCGGTGCCGCCGTGGACAACCGGCCCGACGAGCAGACGCTGACCGTGCCCATCATCGGGGGACGCGTCGGCATGAGCACCCCCGGCGCTGACGGCGCAGCCTACACGGTCACCGTGACCGTCGAGGGCCTGACCAGCACCGAGAGCGAGACGGCGGACGCCACGCTGGCCCTGCGGTACATCGGTGACGTGGACGGCAGCGGGGCGCCGGGCGCCCAGGACAAGCAGTTCTTCAACCAGCGGCTGAACAACGTGGCGACCGCCTACCCGGACAGGTGCTACGACCTGAACGGCTCGGGCGGCGCGCCCAACGCCGAGGACAAGCAGGTGATGAACCAGGTCCTCAACGGCGTGTCGTTGCCGTAAGGCGAAGTGGTGTCACGGTCTGACTCAGCCAGGCCGTGAGGCGCGCGGGACCGCGAAGAATGGCGTCAAGCAGCCGGTTTCCCCTTCTCCTCTCAGGGAGGCCGGCTGTCTCTCTGGATCGCGCGAGTGTCGGGTGTGTCAGCCTGCCGGGGCCGGGCCGATGCTCTCGGTCAACCGGAGCCGCAACGGCAGACGAATGCTCGGCACGCCGGTCTCGCCGGCCAGCACCTTCTGAAAGGTCTCGATCAGGCACTCGGCCACTCGCTCGTAGTTCACCTGGGCCGTGGCCATCGGCGGGCACCAGGGCACCAACGGGAGTCTGCGCGTCGGGCCGACCGTGGCCAGGCTGACCTCGTCGGGGACCCGCAGGTCGGCGAAGCGCGGGTCGCCCAGGAAACTGGCCGCCCACTGGTGATGCTCGAAGACCACGGCGGTCGGCCGCTGCGGGCTGTGTATCAGGTCTGCGAAGGCCGGCAAGAACAGGTCCTGATGGTGGTCCCAAGGGAAGTAGGTCGGCAGGACGCACTCGTCCAGTAGGCCTCGTTCGTGCAGGAAGCTGAGCCACACGCGGGCCACCCCGCTGGGGCTATCCTGGCCTGCGGCCAGGTCCGTCATGCTGGCCACCAGGCACAGATTGCGGTGCCCCAGCTTGACCAGTCGCTCGGCGATCCGGAGGATGACCTCGTCGTTGTCGATCAGGACGGTCGGCAAGGGCAGTCCCCGGATGCGGCGATTGAAGGCGATGAACGGGAACCCTTGCTCGTACATCAGGAACAGCGACCCGGTGAAGGCCGGCAGGCAGCCGATGAACAGCGCCGCGTCGAAGCCCTTGTGCGGGAGCGATCGGGCGACAGCCATCTGCTCGGCGACCGGCCAGGGCACCAGGGAGGTGTCGAACCCCCGGCGCGAGGCCTCTCGCTGCAACGCGTCGATCAGCATGGCGTAGAACGCGTCGCGCACCAGCGGCAGCAGGTGCGCGGGCATCAGGATGGCCACCCGGCGGGCTGACCGGCGGACCGACTTCTGGGCCAACAGTCGCTCGGCCCGCATCGCCGCCTCCTCGCGGACCATCACCGGCCGCCTCTGGCGAACGTCCACCAGGCCGAGGCGCGACGCCTCGCCCAGCACCTTGCGGAGAGTCCCCGGTGAAACGCCGAACGCGGCCGCCAGCCGGCGGCTCGGAGGCAAGCTCTGGCCCGGGGGCCACATGCCGCTGGCCAGCCCGCGGAGCAGGCGATGCAGCACCTCGTCAACGATCTTGGGACGTCCTCTGGGCATGGCCGGCCCCCTCCCTCCCAGATCACACATCGCCGCATAGCTATGTCCCGTGGCATTCTCGGGTGCGACACAAATTATCCTAACGCCTTTTGTGGCCCGGGGCAAGGGGCAATCGGTTTTTCCGGCAGCCGGAACAGGCCGGACCACCTGGCGTCATAAGCCATTGCCACTGATTGACTTGTGGCTGGCTGCGACTGCGCCGCCGCTCGCGGCTGATTCCGCCCGCCCGGCTTGCGGACCCGGCATTTCGCATCATAATACTGGTGGTCCCAATTGCCTCTCAGTTGGCACTTGGGCGGGGGGCATAGAGCACCCTGCGCGCGGCTGAAGGGAGCCGCAGTGTGCACCATGTCTTGTGACTCTCGGCCGCCCGGCATCCGGCAGGAACGGGCACACTGAAACGAGGAGGAGGTTGAATCATGACCAGGCATTCCCTGACTATTGCCGTGGCGTTGGCTGCGCTCTGCATCGCCGGCAGTGTGCGGGCCGATCTGATCATCAATGAGGGCACCGAGGCCGTGCCGTATCTGGTCGATTCGACCGTGCACGTCAACGGCACGTTGCGGATTGGGCAGGCCGGTAACGTGGCCTATGTGCTCGTCCAGGGGCCGAACGGCTGGCTCGACCTGTGCACGGCCCACTACTCGTTCTATGGCGACGGCACGCTGCACCTCGATGGAGGCGTCCTTGGCGCCACCGACGACCGGGCCGGCACCATCCTCGGTCGCGGCCAGGGCTCCGTCGGGCTGCTGAAGCTCACCCAGGACGGCGACTACGGCGGAGAGATGTACACCAACAGCATCAGTTGCGGCTACTCGAACATCGACGGCGACCCCGACACCTACCAATCGCGGATCGAGATCAGCGGCGACGACAGCGTGCTCGACGTCGCGGGCGACCTGGTGCTGGGCGTCTACGGCAGCAATTTCGCCGGTGAGGGCGAGGTCCTCCAAACCGGCGGCACGGTCACCATCTCCAATTACCTGAACATCGGGTCGACCACGAACTCCCAGGGCCTCTACACCATTTCCGGCGGGACGCTCGTGCTGACCGGCAGTGCACGCGACATCCGTATCGGCGGCACGAACACCGCTGCGGGCACCGGCACGCTGCACGTCAAGGGCTCCGGCGTCACAAGCATCACGGTTCCCGACCGCATCTACCTGGATGCCGGCAGCACGCTGAAATACACCATCGACGCCGGTGGCGTCACGCCCATCAACGTTCAGAACGCCTACGGCTATCTGAACGGCATCATCGACATTGATCTTGAGGCCGGGGTCACCCCGGCCGTCGGCACGGAGTATGACCTGCTCATTCTCGGCTCCGGCGCCGTGGTGGATATCGGCGATGTCACGCAGCCCACCGGCGAGGAACTGGTCTGGGAACTCGTTAACACCGAGGCGGGCAAGCTCAAGGCCAAGTTCCTCGGCGTCCAGGAGTTCGGCGACACCCCCGACGCCGCGACCAGCACCGTCGTGGCCGACCCGACGAGCATTCCCGACGCGGGCTATATCGAGTCCACCTTGACCATCACCCTGAAGGACGACCAAAGCCGCCTCGTGCCCGACATCCCGCCGGAGGACTTCCTCTTTGACCTGACCGGGGGCGGCACCAGCACCTTCGGCACCGTCACCGAAGCGGGCGACGGCATCTACACCGTCACCTTCACCAACGACACCCCGGGTGACCACACCATCACTGTGACCATCGACATGGACCCGGACCCGGACGTGGAACTGGACCAGGAGCCGACCGTCACGGTCTACGACGCCAGCCTGGTGGACGCCGACGCCAGCAGCGTGACGGTGAACCCCGCGGCCATCGAGGCCGACGGCGTTACCACGAGCACCATCACCATTCAGCTCAATAACCCCGACGGGCTGCCGGTGGACGGCGTCCTGGCCACCGAGATCACCGTGCTCATCGACGCCGGGGCCGGCCCGGCCGCGACGGCCACCGGCTCGACCGGAGAGTTCACGGCCACCTACGCCAGCGCCGTGCCCGGCGACAAGGTGGTCAGTGTCGAGGTGGACAGCACCGAGGGCGGCACGGCGACCTTGACCGACACGCCGACCATCACCGTCTACACGCCAGGCACCAACGGCTTCCCGCTGGCCGACGCCGGCGACGACGTCGAGGTGACCGACTCCGACCGCACGGGCCGCGAGGAGGTGACCCTCGACGGGTCGGCCTCGAGCGACTCCGGCGGCGCCAACCCGGGGCTGGTCAACTACCTGTGGACCCTCGGTGACGTCATTCTCTACGACGGTGCCAATTCCGTGACCATGGCGGAGCTGGCGGTCGGCGTGCACGAGGTGCTGCTCACGGTGGAGGACGGCGACGGGAACCTGGACCAGGACGAGGTGACCATCACGGTGCACCCGCCGGAGGGTGACACGGTCGCGCTGGACATCTCCGGCGAGTTCAACTTCGACGCCGTCGGCACCCCGGCCGAGATGGATGTCACCGCCCCTTGGTACGACTACTACCTGGTCGAGGACTCCGCCCGGGTCATCTACGCCACCTACTACAACCGGTCGCTCAGACACGTCTACGTGGACCCGGCGGCGGGCTTCCCGTACGCCGACCAGTCGGTGCCGGCCACGCCCGTGCCCGAAGGCGACGACGAGTGGTACCTCGGCCGGAGCCACCACTTCATCCGGACCTACACCGACAACTGCTTTTACCACAGCCCGTACGACATCACGTCGCTCCAGTCGACCATCGTGACGGAGTACGGGGTGTATGAACTCGGCCCGTTCGACGCTGGGGCGGCCCTGGAGACGCTCCAGAACACCATGCCGGCCCAGCCCAACGCCATCCGTCTGGGCACCAGCACCTACTGGAACGACGGCAGCCGCCCTGACGCCGGCTACGCCGAGAAGACCGTCATGCTCCCCGTCGGGCAGCAGAGGGCCTATCAGGATGTCAACTTCCTGGTCTCCGGCCACGCCACCGGGAACTGCAACGACACCACCGGTCGGGCCTACAAGCGGTCCTGGTTCCAGGTCTACGCCATCTACCAGGGTGAGGGGGGCAGTGAAGAGGAGAACATCTTCTGCAGCCCGCGCGTCCAGATGGACGCGACAGAGCCCTACGGCCCGGGCGACCCGCTCAATGACATTGCCGGCGGCGTGCCCAGTGCCTACGACGTCGACCTCGACGGCGAAAGCGCCTTGTGGGACCCCGACTGGATGTACAACGCCGGTACCGGTCTGGGCTGGAAGTCCGTCGACGTCGGTAGCAACACCGTCTACAACGCCAGCGGCGCCGGAGACGCCGGTGACCCGAACAAGTCGATGATCCTAAACCGCAGCGACGGCAAGCAGAACAAGCTCTGGGAACCCAGGGCGGCAGGCATCGCCCTCAACAGCGGCAAGACCCTCCTGGGATTCAAGTTCGTCATGGACAACGGGCCCAGCACCAATCTCACGGGGAGCAGCCCCGGTGAGACGGTCAACATCTATGCCGCGTGCGCCACACCCGCTGCAGGCGAGCCGCTGGAGATCGACGCCGAACTGGCTGCCGGCGAGGACTGGGTCTATCAGAACACCGAGACCACCACCGACGACCGGCACACCAGCCTGGCGACCATCACCCTGGTGAGCGAAGCCAGCCCCGGTGAGGTGTACAACGTGTCGATCGCCGACGACGGCCCGGGCACCAACTTCACGCTGGGTGCCGTCACCGACAACCGGCCCGGCGACCAGACGCTGATCGTGCCCATCGTCGGCGGACGCATCGGGTCGAGCACGCCCGGCGCGAGTGGTGCCGCCTACACGGTCACGCTGACCGTGGAGGGTCAGACGAGCACCCAGAGCGACACCGCGGACGTGTCGCTGGCCCTGCGTTACATCGGTGACGTGGACGGTAGCGGCGCCCCGGGCGCCCAGGACAAGCAGTTCTTCAACCAGAGGCTGAACAACGTGGCGACGGCGTACCCGGACAGGTGCTACGACCTGAACGGCTCTGGCGGGGCCCCGAACGCCGAGGACAAGCAGGTGATGAACCAGGTTCTCAATGGCGTGTCGTTGCCGTAAGTAAGGTGCATGCGGTGCCGTGGCGGCCGCTGTTGGGCCCTCCGCGTAGCCTTGGCGAAGGAGGATGCCGCCATGCGGGCCGCGAGGAGTGGGTGTCAAGCAGCCGGTCTCCCCTTCTCCTCTCTGGGAGACCGGCTGTCTCTTTTTGCCCGGATGCGCCCTGGGTGCCTGGGTCGGGTGCCTTGGCTCGCGGGGCTCCGGAAGGCCTGGCCGGCGCAGGGCCGTCCTCCAGGGCCCCTGATCGGGCTTTTTTGCCGTGAATAGCCCTTTTCAGCGCCCTGGGGGGCAAATCCAGCCACCCGAAGCCGCAACCGGGTCATCCACAAACTCCCTCATGTCGAGTTGACCGGCAGGCGTTCTTGGCGCATAATAACACTGTGGAGGGGCTTTGCGCCCAGCATGTCTACGGGTTCGAGTGTTTGTGGGCCATTTCGGGTAGTTGTCACGTCATCGTTGCCCCCCGCGGGCGAGAGAGAGGAGGAGGTCATGTACGCCAGACCCGCAGAAAGCAGGATGTGGTGTTATGCCGTTCTGTGTTGTGCAGTCGTTCTCATCGCGGCCCCGGTGTTGTGGGCGGCGGAGCACATGGTGGACTTTGAAACCGACCAGCCGTTCACCGTCAACGGCGACACGGCCTGGTCGACCGACGAGGCCTACTCCGGCAGCCTGTCGCTCTACCTGGGTGCCGGAGGCACGGGCACGCTGGCCCTGCCGGCGGGGTTCCTGAACCGCGACATCGTTGTCACCATGATGGTCTTCGACATGGGCAAGTGGATCGACCGCGACGCGACCAGTCACCCGTCGAGCGTCTACGGTCCGCGCTGGGGTGTCAGCACCGGAGCCCCCGACCCGGGCCAGTGCGCCGGCGTGACCATCATCGAGAAGACCTTCCTGGGCTCGAGTCAGGGGTACGGCTACAACGGCACCGAGCTCCGCTTCACCAGTAGCTGGTGGTCGCCGCAGTACTATGGCGGGCCGCGGCAGTGCACCCTCAGCGACAACGGCGGAACGTACGACGAAGGAACCGCGACCTGGACGATGGGCACGGCCGGCGTCGGGCAGTGGACCCAGTGGACCTTCGAGGTGACCGCGGCAGGCGCGGTGACTCTCTACCGTCCGGGCGGCGCCGCACGGACGCTCGACATCGGGGCCTCGGCCACCGAGGTCTGGGTCTACGGCGGGCGGAACCACGCCACGGCAGGTCTGCCCCTGGCCGGGGTGTACATCGACGACGTCCGCATCTGGGCGCCCGAGCCGTTGCCGCTGCCCACGGTCCTCGACTTCGAGGGCGAGAACGCCAATCCCTTCTCCGACGGCACCGTCACGACCGACCAGGCCCACTCCGGCACCCAGAGCCTGTGCCTGGGCGCCGGCGACCAGGCCTTCGTCCCGCTGGACATCCCGGGTGAGTACGAGGGCGACGCCATCAAGGTCACCATGATGGTCTTCGACACGGGCCGGTGGATCGACCGCGACGTCGACGGCCACCCGGCAAGCTGCTACGGCCCGCGGTGGGGCGTCTCCGGCGCCGGCATCGACATCGGGGCCACCATCATCGAGAGGACCTCCCTGGCCTCAGGTAGCGGCTACGGCTACAGCGGCGGCGACCCCGAGGCCGAACCGCCAGCCCTGCCCGAGGACCGCTTCGCCGGTCCCTGGTACAGCCCGCAGTGGTACGGCGGGCCGCGCCAGTGCTCACTCAGCCTCAACGGCGGCACCAACGACGGTAGCGGATGGGTCATGGGCACCGAGGGCATCGGCCAGTGGACCCGGTGGACCTTCCTCATCGACAAGGTCACCGGCATCGTGACGCTGTCGCGCGAGGGCGGGGCCCAGGTGGTCCATGCCTTCCCGCTCGACGGGCCGGTCGATGAAATCTGGATCTACGGCGGAGGCGCCGGCGCCACGTCGGGCCTGCCCCTGGCCGGGGTCTACATCGACGATGTCACCGTGTCGGCCGTCAGCAGCAGCGTCCTCGAAGTCACCGCCGCAGTGGCCGCAGGCGAGGACTGGGTCTACCAGAACACCGAGACGACCACGGCCGACCGGCACACCAGCCTGGCGACCATCAGCCTGGTGAGCGAGGCCGAGCCCGGCGAGGTGTACAACGTCTCGATTGCCGATGACGGGCCCGGCGGGGCCAACTTCACGCTGGGTGCCATCACCGATAACCGGCCCGGCGAGCAGACGCTGACCGTGCCCATCGTCGGCGGACGCATCGGTGCTAGCACACCCGGCGCGAGCGGCACAGCCTACACGGTCACGCTGACCGTTGAAGGCCAGACCAGCCTCCAGACCGACACGGCCGACGTGTCGCTGGCCCTGCGTTACATCGGTGACGTGGACGGCAGCGGCGCTCCGGGCGCCCAGGACAAGCAGTTCTTCAACCAGCGGTTGAACAACGTGGCGACCGCCTACCCGGACCGTTGCTATGACTTGAACGGCTCGGGCGGCGCTCCGAACGCCGAGGACAAGCAGGTGATGAACCAGGTCCTCAATGGCGTGGCTTTGCCGTAGCTTGGCGGCGCCACGGTCTGGCTCAGCCATGCCGTGACACGCGCGGGACCACGATCATGGCACCCGCGACCGCGAGGAGAGAGTCAAGCAGCCGGCCTCCGAGGAAACTCGGAGACCGGCTGCGCCCTTGCGCAGGCAGTATGCCGATGGCGTCGCGGATGCCGCCCTGGAATCGGCTCTTGAAGCGGGCGGGGTGCTTGCTATACTGGGCAGCTACGTCGGGTCGGCGAAGTGGTGACGGCGCGCCGGCCGGGAGAGGGTGAAATCAGGATGCCAAGCATACCAGAGAGCGAAAGGGATAGACTATGCCGTTGACGCCGATGCGACAGATTCTCGATGAGGCCGCCAAGGGGCGGTACGGAGTCGGGGCCTACAACGTCAACAACATGGAGCAGATCCAGGCCATCATGAAGGCCGCCAGGGAGACGCAGAGCCCGGTCATCATCCAGGCTAGCCACGGGGCCCTGAAG
>Ga0272444_10002671_pt1 | contig 16378 bp, 13 predicted proteins | sample SSMForm13_FD_201033 | JGI IMG/M metagenome (GOLD analysis project Ga0272444, IMG submission 201033) | Marine sediment archaeal communities from Little Sippewissett salt marsh, Falmouth, MA, United States - SSM-Form-13 | ecosystem: Environmental > Aquatic > Marine > Wetlands > Sediment ...
GGGCTGCTCCGCGGCTCGGGAGTCCGCCTGGTCACCGCGGCGGCCTACCTGCCGACCTGGGGCACGAGCGTGGTCCTCCACCTGGCGATGATCCTGGTGGCCCTGATGGGCACCTGGGTGGCCATCAGCACGCCGGACAAGGCCCCCATCTACGCGAAACCCAGTCCCACGAACCGGCCCAGGCTGATGCACACCCCCAGCCGCGAATCGAGCCGCACGCTCACCAGGCCGATCAATCAGCCGGTGTTCTCGCTGTTCCCCGACAAGCTCAAGCGCATCAACCCGGGCATTGTCAACAACAACGCGCCGCGGATCACCGTCATCGGCCTCACCGGTGGTATTGGTGGGGCGGGCGACCCGAGCGACTACGGCGAGTGGGGTAAGGGCCGCGGCAGGATGTCCGGCTACACCGACGGTTGGTTCGAGAGGGGAGATGCCGAAGTGGTCTTCGTCATCGACCGTTCGGGGTCGATGACCGACAGCATCATGTACGTCAAGTATGAGCTGAAGCGGTTCCTGCGGTACCTCACGCCGCGCGAGAAGTTCCACGTGATCTTCTACTCGACGGGCCCGGCGGTGGAGATGCCCACCGGCAAGATGGTGCCCGGGGTGGATCGCAACAAAGGACTGGCGTACGACTTCATCGACGGCATCGTTCCCAAGGGCGGCACCGACCCGGCCGACGCGCTGAAGGCGGCCTTCAGGCTGAAGCCGCAGGTGATTCATCTGCTCACCGACGGCGAGTTCGAGCACGCCGAGCAGATCGTCAAGCTCATCGACAAGCTCAACGCGCCCGACCCGCGAAACGGCCACAAGCGACCGGTGGTCGTCAACACGCTGTGCTTCCTCTATACCGTGGGCGAGCCGATCTGCATGAAGATCGCACAGCGGAACGGCGGCGCTTACCGGTACGTCAGCGACGAGGACGTCCAGAGCATGGGGCGTTAGGGTGGTCCGTGTGCAGACGGTTCCGGCGCGGCCCGGCGCGCCGGTGGCCGGATGCGCGGTAAGTCGGCCGCGCCACCCGTTGCTGGTGCCACGGTCTGGCCGCCGTTCGACATCGCTCACGGCAAGCAGGCCAGGCCGTGATCGACGGGGTGGCATGGTTCACGCGAAGCGTGACCATGATCTTCCGTCCCAGGCACGTCACCATCGTGGCCCGGTGCCACGGTCTGGACGGAGGCCAGGCCGTGATCCCGGTCAGTGTGCAGTGATGATGCCGTGGTGGAGTGCCGCTTCGATGATTTGTCGGGCGACGGGGCCGGCGACGGTGCCGCCGTGGCCAGCATGTTCGATGACCACGGCGACGGCGATCTGCGGCCGGTCGGCCGGGGCGAACCCAACGAACCACGAGTGGGGTTCGCGTCCTGCGCCGCTCTGGGCCGACCCGGTCTTGCCGGCGATGAGGACGTCGGGGCTGCGCACCGTCTTGTAGCCCGTGCCGTCGGACTCGTTGACCACGCCGGTGAGAGCGCGGCGGACCTCGGCGGCCATCGCCGCATTCAGGCCCAGGTCGAGCGGCCGGGCGGGGCCCGACAGCGTGAGGGTCTCGTCCTCGGTCGCCAGGCGGACTTCCTTCACCAGGTGGACCTCGTTCATCCGCCCGCCGGTGGCCACCAGCGCGATCATCCGCGCCACCTGGAGCGGGGTGACCATCAACTCGCCCTGTCCGATGGCCAGGTTGCGCGGATCGACGTCGCCGGGCAGGTTCCCTGCGGCCTCGCCGGGCAGGAGCAGCCCCACCGGGCGCCCGAAGCCGAACCGGCGGGCCCAGTCGGTGAGCCGGTCGCGGCCCAGGAGCTGGCCCACCTGGTAGAAGAAGACGTTGCACGAGACGCGGATGGCCCGCTGGAGGGCGATGTCGCCGTGGATGCCCAGGCAGCGAAAGCGGCGGGGATGCTCGCGTTCGAGAACGCCCGTGCAGTGGAGCGTGGTGTTGCCGGCGATGACCCCTTCGTGCAGGCCGGCGGTGGCCGTCACGCACTTGAAGATCGACCCCAGGCTGAGCTGCGCGCCCACCGCGCGGTCCATCAGCGGTGTCGCCCGCATGTCGGTGCGCAGAGAGTCGTAGTAGTCGGCGTCTCGGATCCGGTTGGGGTCGCAGCGCGGGGTGGAAGCCAGGACGAGGATGCCGCCATCGGCGAGGTCGATGACCACTGCGGCGCCGCGCGGCCTGGCGTAGTCGGCCGGGAGGTTGGGCGGGCGATCGAGGAACGCCTCGACGTCGCTCTGGAGCGGGACGTCGAGCGTCAGGACGACGTCCTTTCCGGCGCGCGGCGGGATGCGTTCGAGCACCTGTCCGTGGCGGTGCCGGCGCTCGAGTCCGCGCGATCCGCGGAGGACGGGCTCGAGCGTGCTCTCGATGCCCGCGCGTCCGCGCGCGTCGCCGAGGTCATAGCGGCGCAGCTCGCGGTCGCGCCCGCCGGCGCGCACCTGTTCGCCGAGGCCAATCGCCCAATCGAGGTCGGCGCGATGGCCGTCGGGCTCGGCGCCGAGCAGTTCCTCGGGAACTTCGGAGACGTAGCCGACAACGTGGCCGGCGAGGTCGCCGTAGCGGCACCGCCGTTCGGCTCGCTGCCGGATGACCAGGAACGGCTTGTCGCGTTGCAGGCCGACGATGACGGCCTTGGCCTCTTGGCTGAGGTCGCGGATGATGGGGTGGGGCACGCTGCCCGGCGCGCGGTAGGTTTCCTCGCGGACGACGATGTCGCGGCCCCGCGCGGCGCTGATGCGGTCGCGGATGCCCGCGACGCGGCGCAGGAGCTTTTCGCGCGTGCGGTCGATGGGCTCGATGTCGGCGCCGAGCCTGGCGGCCAGGCCGGGCCAGAAGTCGGCGGCCTCGGCGAGGAACGCGTCGTCGCGCTCACTGCGCCGGCCGAGGTCGGCCTTGAAGCCGGGGAGCCGATCGGCATCGAGCCACAGGGGCGCCATGGCCTGGCGCGCGGCCTGGAGCGTCAGACCGTCGCGTGCGGCCTTGCGGGCAATGAACTTCTCATCGGGCAACGCCAGGAACGGATAGTACACACAGAGGTCGAAGCGCGGCACGTCCTCGGCAAGGGGCAGACCGTTGCGGTCGCGGATCGTTCCGCGACGCGTCTCCAGAAGCCGGGCCGGACGACAGAGGTTGTCGGCGGCTTCCAGACGATAGACCTCGGACCGGCAGAGCTGAAGGTGAGCCAGGCGGGCTCCCAGAACGACCATCACCAGCACGACGAGAACGAGAAAGACCTTGAGGCGCGACCAGTACATTCTTCCCGCGAACTCCCGGATGCTGGGCCAGGAGGTACTGTATCGTCGGCGGAAATGGGAAGGCAAGGCAAATCAGAAAAAAGCCCGGGGCTTCGGCGACTTCCCACCGTGTTGGGGTCCAGCAGGAAGCACCTAACCCCGGGACATTGTCCCATGGATCGGACTGCACCGGCCTGCCAAACAGAAGGCGAGCTCACCACATGCAGGGCCATCCCAGCCCGCCACCCCAGCCCCATCCTTGCACCGGCAACGACGGAGATTATACCGCGGAGGCGACGCAACATCTGGTCAAAACTGGTACTTCCGTCGGATTTTCTACTGGCTGAGGGCCCCAGACCGGGGAACAGTCCGCGCGAGTAGCCAAAGCAGATAGGGAGCCAGGATGGCCGTGTACAGGGCGTCGCCGCAACCACGCTGGAGGGCCAGGACGACGTCTACGGGGGCCCCCGCCAGCCACCACAGCAGCACCTGCTGCGGCAGGCGGACCACGAACACCACCGTCAGAACGAGCAACACCTGGGTCAGTACCCGCGCCGGCAGCAGCAGTCCGCGAATCAGGCAGACCGCCCAGGCCGCCAGGCCGAACAGCATCGCCGTGACCCCGAGAGGTCCCTGGCCGAAGCTCAGGTCTTCGGCCAGCCCCAGGCACCAGCCGGCGATGAAGACCGCGGCCGGCTCGCCGCGCAGCGCGACGAACAGGGCCATCACCAGCAGCAGGTCGGGCCGGACGGCCCCGCCGAAGGCGCTGAGGCCCAGCAGGTGGGGCGCGAACAGCGTGGTCTGCATGACCGCCAGAATGTAGGCGAAGATGACCACCAGGTACCAGCGCATAGGGCGTTCCCGAGACCGTCGTGGTGCGGCGCCGATGCCCAAGGCCGCCGCGCCGGCCGCCACACGCTACCGCGACGGACTGCCCCGAGGTGACAGGACGTAGACGCGATCCAGGGCGCCCAGATCGACGCGCGGACGAACCAGGATGGTGTACGTCAGATCGGTCGGCAGGTACGACACCTCGGTGACCTCGCCGATGATCAGGTGCTCAGCGATACCGGTCTCGGCCTTGGCGGTGACCACGAAGTCGCCGGGGCACACATCCACGTTCCGCGCGATGTTCAACAGCTCCATGGTCCGGCCGTCGCCGGTTCCCTGGATCCTGCCGTTGTCGGGCTGGGGGATCCACTGGCCGGACTGGCCGTCCCAGTGGACAATCCGCGCCGCCAACCGGCACCGGGGACTGGTCACCAGGCAGACTCGGCTGACGTGATGGCCGACCTGCTCGACGAGGCCGACCATGCCGTCTGCGGCAATGACCGGCTGGTTGCGGGCCACGCCGGCGGCCTTGCCTTCGGACAGGGCACGATGGACCACCCAGTGGCCGGCCGCAATGCCCCGCCCCGACCCGCCGTCGACCTTGAGTCCGCCGTCGGGCAGCACGTACTCCCGCGACAGGACGTTGGCCCGCACGAGCATCAGCGGATAGTCCGGCAGCGCAGTGACCACCTGCTTGATTCGGCGGAGTTCCTGCCGACTATCGGTCAGTTTGGCCGACAGTGTGGCGTTGTCGGCCTCGGCCTTGGCCAGCATGGCCTTGAGTCGCGACACGTCGTCGGCGTCCCTGGCGAGTCGCGCGTCCCCGGTCGAGCCGCGGTCGGCCAGCTCCAGGGCCACCCCCTTGAGCCAGCTCTGACTGGGCGCGAACACGTGGGCCGACACGGCGCGGGCCCGCGATGCCAGGCCGCCGCGACGGTCCACGACCATGAGTCCCAGCGAGATCACCAGCAGGAGAATGACGATGAGGTTGCGGCGAGAGCGGCGTCGGGCGATGGGCATCCTGAATCCTGTCGGTCGTGGGTCACCACAACGTCTGTCGTCTGTACGGCTGTCCGGAGGCGCCCGTCCGGCGATACGTCACACCATGGCCGCGCAAACAGGCAGGCTGCTTCCCGGCGTCAATGTCACAATACTAATGAAAACCGCTTCATCGAGTCCCGGCGTCGGGCGGTTAGAACCCTTCCTCGCTGGACTCGGCAATGTCCCACTGGTCCATGTTGTCCAGATACACCTTGGTGCCGCGCGCCACGCAGGTCAGCGGATCGTCGGTCACGGCAACGCTGAGCCCCGTGGCCTGGCCCAGGACGGTGTCGAGCCCCCGAAGGAGGCTCCCGCCACCGGCCATGACGATGCCGTTGTGCACCAGGTCGGCCGACAGCTCGGGCTCGGTGCGTTCCAGGGTGCGCTTGACGGTATCGACGATGGCCTGGGCCGGCTCGTTGAGGGCCTCGCGGATCTCCTCGCTGGTGATGACGGCCTTGCGGGGCAATCCGGCGATGAGGTCGCGGCCCGAGACCTCCATGGTCATTTCCTGTTCCAGGGGATAGGCCGAGCCGATCTCGATCTTGATCCGCTCGGCGGTCAACTCGCCGATCAGCAGGCTGTAGGTCTTCTTCATGTGGTTGATGATGGCCTCGTCCATGTCGTCGCCGGCCACGCGGATACTCTCGCTGCACGCGATGTCGGCCAGGCTGATGACGGCCACCTCGGTGGTGCCCCCGCCGATGTCGACGATCATGCTGGCCACCGGCTCGTCGATAGGCAGATCGGCCCCGATGGCGGCGGCCATGGGCTCGCGCACGGTGATCACCTGCCTGGCGCCGGCCCGGCGGGCGGAACTGAGTACGGCCCGCTTCTCCACGGCCGTGATGCCCGACGGCACGGCGATGACCACCCGCGGATGGCCGAACCCGCCGTGTTTCTGCACCTTGCGGATGAAGTAGCCGAGCATGGCCTCGGTGATGTCGAAGTCGGCGATGACGCCGTCCTTGAGCGGGCGGATGGCCTGGATGGAGCCGGGGGTCTTGCCGATCATCTTCTTGGCGACGTCGCCGACCGCGTTGCCGCCCAGGAGCACTTCGTTGGTGTCGCGCCTGACGGCGACCACCGACGGTTCGCACAGCACGATGCCCTGGCCGCGCAGACACACCAGCGTGGTGGCCGTCCCCAGGTCGATGCCCATGTCGGTGGAGAAGGCTCCGAGGATGCGGTCCCAGATCATAACATGGCTCCGGCACGTCGGCCGAACGGCGAAGGACACACCGACAGGAATTGAGTCTGATGATGAATGAGACGGGGCGACCCTCTGGGCCTTTCGGCTCGTCCCGCGGCGCACAGCCTGTTGCCCGTCGCCAGAGATGGACTCAGCGGGAACTCACGTCGTCGGCACACTCACGACCGGCAACAGCGGTGCTGTCGTCATTCGCTCGAGCCACCGTTCAGACGGGTGCTGAGAGGCCAGGTGGTCATCGTCTCTTTGATGAACGCGGCATGCGTGTCGGTCTCGTCGGCCACCCGCGTGACCTCCTGCTGGCTCTTCTCGAACGTCTCGCCGAACGGCATCGCGTATCCGAACCGGCTGTCGCTGACCACCACCATGTAGACCGCCGTGGCAGCCAGGGCCAGAAGGGCGATGATCAGCAGAACCGTATACACGGTGTTGGCCGACTGGGTAACCCGCATCCCCGCGGCACTAGTGTCGGACGTAGTAGGTGACATTGTCGCCCTCCTGAATCTCGTGCTTCACGGTTTCGAGCTTGCCGACGGCCGAGTTCTCGTCCACCCGGGTGACAACCAGGTCGGCCAGGTAGGTCCCGCCGCGCGACACCATGAAGGTCATGCCCTCGACCACCTTGTCGCTGGATCCCAGGGTGATCTCGGCCACCTTGCGGACATTGTCCACGTCCTTGATCAGGCCGGCCAGGTCAACCGTCGGCAGGGCCGGCACGTCTCCGGTGGGCACCTCGCCGCCCGGCCAGTTCTGCTCCAGGAAGGTCAGCCGCTTGGTGATCTCGCGGTTCTGAACCTCCAGCAACCGCGACTTCGCCCGGAGGTCGTCCAGCAGGCGGCGCATGTCCTGGGTCTTCCTGGTCAGCGACTGGTTGTCGTCGAGCAGTTGCTTGGCCTTGGTGTCGACCTGGTCGTAGGCCGTTTTCCAGTTGCCCTTTTCCTTCTGGGCTTCTCCGAGCGCGACCTGCAATTTCTGGAGGGAGGTGTCCAGGTTGCCGAGCTTGGTTCCCTGCTCGCGTTGGGTGTCCTGCAGCGTCTTCTTGTCGTTGTTCAGCCGGCCGATGGTCTGGTTCTGGGTGTCGATCTTCGCCAGGAATGCCTGACGGAGGTTCGCGATGTCGGTGTTCCTTGCGGCGACGGCGGCCCTCAGCGACTCGAGCCCGCCGACCGCCTTCCCGAGTTCATCGGCCTGCCGGTCGGCGATCTTGTGCCAGTCCTCGCTGCGCTGGACGAACGTGACCACCATCGCACCCACAGCGACGGCTGCAATGACGATGAAGACCGTGACAATCTTTCCTAGAGTACTCAAGGGTACTTCCTCCTTTTACGAGCCGCGCCTGGCCACGGCGGCGAAACACGGCACCCTTACTGAGCCTTCACAGTTCGTCTCAGACGCAGTCCAGACACTCTCGCCTATAGTATAACGACGCTCTCACACCATGCCGCACCCAAGCCATGCGCCGGGGCAGCGGAAGATCCGCAGACACCTCACCTAAGCCTTAGTCCCGCTACGACGGGACATTAGGAAAATAGATTCTAATTACCCCCCCTAGAGGGTCAAGGAAAATATGGCCGGAAAGAGGATTTCCCCCGGTCGCCCCCTGGGACGTCCAGGGGTCCGGTCGCCCCATCGGCCGGCTCACGCCGCACCACCGGACGAAGAACCTCCCGCTCGGTCAGCATCTGCGGATCCCTCGACCCCGCGATGCTGCGTTTCACCTGGTCGGCCCGCGGGGTGTTGAAGCTCAGCAACGCCCAGGCCGCGCTCAGGCGGACCGACGGGTCGCGGTCGTCGAGGCAGGCGGTCACCTCGTGCCACGCCGGCCCGTAGGCCGACCGGGCCAACAGTTGCAGTGCAAAAGCCCGGTCCTGGGGCTCAAGGGTCCGCCGGCCGAACTTGCCTCCCGCGGCCTCGGCCAGGAACGCCGCCTGCGAGTAGTCGCCCAGTTGGGCCCTCGCGCCGAACGCCGCCAGCTTCGCCGCCACCGTCGTCGGCCGCTGGCCGCCCTCGATCTCGCGCAGCAGCGTGATGTCCTTGGCCGATTCGCCGACGCGGCCCAGGGTCAGAATCGCGCCGACCTGCCACCATGCGTCGTGGTCGTCCGTGCCGATCATCGACCGGATGACGGGCAACCCCGACCGGTCGCCCAGGCGGGCCATCGCCTCGGCCACGTTCAGCCGCGTCACCGGATCCGCGTCGGCCAGGTGCTCCTTCAGCATGCCGCCGGCCGACCGGTTGCCCAACAGTCCGAGGATCATCGCCGCATTGCGGCGCACCGGCGGCCGGCTGTCGACCAGCCCGTCGGCCAGCATCTGCATGTAGCGGAAATCGCCGAGCCGCGCCAGCCCGTACACCGCCGCCAGGCGAACGCTCGCGTCGGAGTCCTCGCGGAACACGGTCTCGAAAAACGAAGGCTCACTGCCGCGGCGCCGCCCGGCCTCGTCCTTCATCGCGGCCAGGCGGCCCGGCGCGCCGGGATCGGCCAGCGCCGACTTCAGGTCCGCGCCGGGATTGTCACGCCGGAGGCCGCGGAAGATCTCTTCAGACACGGCACGGACCACCCCGTGGCTCTGCAGCCCGCGGGAAAGCAGCGTCTCGGCCTCACCGAGGTCAAGGCGACCCCCGGACTCGTCGCGCCACATCAACGACAGCAGCCTGAACCGGACCTCAGCCCGGCGGGCCTGCTCGGCCTTGACCAGCACCGCGGCGAACCGCGCCGGATCCAGGTCGCCCTTGGCGATAGTCAGCAACTCCTCTTCGGGCACCGCCATGGCCAGGTCGCGGTACGCCGCCAGGGCCAGCGCGCGGACCTCCGACCGGTCGCTTCGCAGCGACGCCGGCAAAATCGCCTGAGCCGTCCGCACCGCCTTGGCCCGGCTCGGCCGGCACCCGCACGCCGCAGCCAGCACCAGGCCCGCAAGCACCACGAGCGCCCCGGCGCGGCAGATCCGCGAAACGGTTCCGTTCATCGTCGGCCCTCCCTGTTCGCCCTGGTCGCCCGACCGCCCTCGGCCGCAACGGATCGCGGATGGAACACCGCCACGATGATAAGGCAAAGCGCGACGATGCTCAAGGTCACGGCAAAGACGTCGCCATAGCGCCCATAGACGCTCTCGCGCGGATCGAGCTGCACCCGCCGGGCCTCACGGCCGATCACCGACCTGACGCGGCCGGCCTCGTCGGCCACCCGGCTGACCGCGCGCCCGGAGGAATCGATGAAGCCGCTGATCCCCGTGTTGACCGAACGCACCACCGGCACGCGATTCTCCACCGCGCGAAACACCGAGAGGTCCCAGTGCTGCTCCTGCTCGACCGTCCCGTGGAACCACCCGTCGTTGGAGATGTTGACCAGGAAGTCGGCCCGCTTGCGCCCGTGACGGTATGCCATGCGCCGGCACACGCCCGGGAACGCGTCCTCGAAACAGATGGGCACGCCGAACGCCACGCCCGCGACCTCCAGAAGGGCGTACTCCTTGCCGGGCGTCAGGTTGTACTCCTCGGCGTACGGCGTGAACTTCATCAGCAACCGATAGAGCCACGGGGCCGAGTCGCGGAACGGCACATACTCGCCGAACGGCACCAGGTGCACCTTGTCGTACCGCTCAGTGGCCGCGTGCACCGCGTCGCCCCGCGTGAACAGAAACGCCGAGTTGCAGACCGCCGTGCCGCCGGGCTCGGTCGCGTCGGACACCATGGACACCCCGCCGACGAGCATGGCCGCGTCGCGCCCGGCCAACATACGGTGAATCTCCTGCCAGTAGCCGCGCGACCGCCCCTGGCTCCGTCGCATGCTCTCCAGCCACGGGCCGTACGCCGGATCGGCCTTCAAGGCCCGGGCGAACTCCGGGTCGCGCGCAGCGCCGGCCGGGTCACGGATCTCCGCGTCCAGGAACCACGCGTTGAGGTACCCCGGCACGGTCGTCTCGGGCCAGACCACGAGGTCCGGCTCCGGCGTGTCGGCCAGTGCCTCGGCCGTCAGTCGCCTGACCTGCACCATGCCGGGATCGGGCTTCTGCTCCTGCTCCTCGTTGCCGCCCTGCCCCGCCGGCTGTTCGTCGCCGCCCGGGTTGTCCGGCGCGCGTCCTGTCTGCCCATCGCCGGCCTTGCCCGCGGTCTCCGGAAGGAACCATCGCAACTCCTGCGGGATGCTGCTCTGAATCGTCACCACGACGGGCCCGTCGGCCATCTCGACCGGACGCAGACGCCACAGGCCGTAGCCGATCACGAACACCCACGCGCCGAGCACCAGGGCCACCGACACCCGAAGGCTCAGCGCCGTGCGAATCCGCGCGCCGTAGCGCAGGAAAAACGGTCGCGTCAGCAGATCGGTGATGAACCCCGCCGTGGCGGCGCTCAGGGCGCTCAGGCCGTACGCGCCCGTCAGGTCGGCCACCTGGAGCAGCACTGGGCTCGTCGCCTGCGGATGCCCCAGGAACAGCCACGGAAACCCCGTGAGCACCCAACTCCGCGCCCACTCCAGGGCCACCCACAACACGGGCGCCAGCAGCGCGAGCGGCAAACGCGTCCGCCGGAGCGTCCAGCGCACGAGAACGGCGAACAGCACCCAGAAGATCAGGCAGTACAGCACCACACCGACGTAGGCCGACCACGTGACCATGGTGAGCCAGTGCACTTGCGCAGCGTACAGGACCACCCCCGCCAGGGCGGTCGAGGCCAGCAGCGTCCGCCGGTCGGGCGCCCGGGCGATCAGCAGCAGTAGCGGCACCAGGGCGACGTGCGCCGCCGGGGCCCACCTCAGCGGTGGAAAGGCCAGCGACAGCAGGGCCACCGTGGCCAGCGGCAGCAACAGGCTGATACCCCAACCCTTCAGGGGCACACGGACCCGGGCCCCCGGCGCCTCGCCGCGCGCGGACACCTTGCCGGACGCGCCCGGCGAGGTGCGATGTCCACCGCCGCCCCTCGAATCCCGGGCGGGTGCTGCCGTGCCGCCGCGCGTTTTTTGTTTCCGCGATGCCATGGGCGTGAGCAATCCTCCTCGTGCCAAGTCGAGACGCCCATTGTGCCCGCCCCACGCCGGGGTGTCAACTGCGGCTCCACACCGGGGCGGGGTTTGACTTTTCGCTGCCGCCGCCCTATCATCTCACCGACACGGGTGCGACGGCAACAGGCGGTCCGCCCGCGAACACGCACAGAGCAGAGGAGTTCGACGGATGGCCGATTGTCCGAACCGAGAGCGAAACCTGAAAGATTGCACGTGCACCTACACGGCGTGCGGCAAGCACGGCCTGTGCTGCGAATGCATCGCCCAGCACCGCGCGGTGGGCGAGATTCCGGGGTGCCTGTTCACCAAGGCCGGCGAAGCCACCTACGACCGGTCGGTCCGGGCCTTCATCCGCGACCAGAGCTGACGTCGGGGCGAACCTGTAGGGTGGCTGCTTGTCGAAGCGAAGCGGAGACCCCGATGAGCACGAGCGAATCGGGGCAGCCACGCGGGAATATGACTCTCTTGTCCGCGTGCGTGCAAGCACGCGCCCTACTTGTGAACAGGCACGGTGTGCCGCTTGAAAGCGCCACCCGCGCCAGGAACGAACGTCGCATGATCGCCATCATCGACAACTACGACAGCTTCACCTACAACCTGGTCCAGCGGATCGGCGAGATCGATCCCGACCGCGCGATGAAGGTCTATCGCAACGACAAAGTGACACTCGATGAGTTGGACGCCCTGAAGCCGACGCACCTGATCGTCTCGCCCGGGCCGTGCACGCCGCGCGAGGGCGGCATCTCCAACGACGCCATCCGACACTTCGCCGGACGCATCCCGGTGCTCGGCGTCTGCCTGGGACATCAGTGCATGGGGTTCTCGTACGGCGCGACCGTGGACCGAAACTACCGCCTCATGCACGGCAAGACCAGCATGATCCACCACGACGGGCGCGGCGTGCTCAAGGGGCTGTCGAACCCCTTCGAGGCCACGCGCTACCACAGCCTGACGATTGTCCGCGAGACACTGCCCGAGGAATTCGACGTCACCGCCTGGACCGACGAGGACGAGATCATGGGCATCCAGCACCGCGAGATGCCCCTCTACGGCGTGCAGTTCCACCCCGAGAGCTTCCTGACGCTCGAAGGCCCCAAGCTCCTGCGCAACTTCATCGACATGTAGGGCCGGCCGCGGGTGGCGGGCTGCGCAGCAGTCAGGAACCGGAGACTGTGCGATGCTCAGACTTCAGGACATCCTGGAGTTCCTATGGGCCGGCAGCGGCTACTCATTGTGGAAGATGCTGCTCATCCTGGGCGCCGCGGTGCTGATGATCGTCCTGGTCGTCTGGATGGCGCTGACATGATCGTAGGGTGGCCCGGTGCCACCGTCTGGCCGGAAGCCAGGGCCTTCGACTCGGCTCAGGCCAGGCCGTGACATGCGCCGCAGCGCCGTCACATGCTGCCCGTCCATCCCCGTTGGGAGAGATCATGGTCACGCTCCGCGTGAACCATGCCACCCGCCTCACACCTCACACTTCGCCCCTCTTCTCTCTCCCTTCTCACTTCTGACTTCTCATCCCGATGCCGGGCCATCCGGCATCCGGGACCCCGAATCGCATTGACAGCGATCGGGCCTTCTCACTTCGTCGTGATCTCGGCCAGCAACTCGAAGAAGCCGCGCTTGCGGGCGCTGGTGATGCCCCAGGCCACGGGCGGCGACTGGTAGCCTTCGTCGAAGCCTTCGTCGGCCATGCGATAGTCGAAGTAGCCCCAGGAGGCGTATCGGCTCACGGCCGCGATCATATTGTTGTCGGCAGCGCCGAAATCGAAGTGGTCGTCCTCGTTGAACACAATCGGCTGGTCGCGGTAGGCCTGCATGGCCCGCACCTGGTCGACCATCTCGCGGATACGGTCGGGCTCGCGGACGCCGTTGCCATGAAGGAGGAGCAGGTCGCCGGCCTCGACAACGTTGGCGGGCGGGATGGCGCCGCCGCCCATGCTCGTGCCCACGAGGAGCCGGCTGGCGGGCGTCGCCACGCGGCCCTGGGAGCGCTGCTGCACCCGGCGAATGAGTTCGTGGCAGCGCGGCGGCTTGAGGACATCGTGCTCGTAGCGCGGCACGTTCACCTCGTTGGCGATTTCCACGAGGACGTTGGCGTAACCTTTGTCGCACAGCCAGTCGGTCGCGTTGTCGGCCGCGCGCAGAACCGCCGCCTCGTCCGAGAGCCGCTCGTCCTGGCCGAAGTAGAAGTACCCGACGATGACGACCATACCCAGCTCGTCGGCCCGGTCGAGGATCCGAGCGAGCCGCGCCAGGTACTCGGCGCGCAGCGACCCGTCGGCCCGAAAGGCCGAGTTGTGCCACGGCTGGTCCTTGATGTGGGCGTAGCCGGTGGGGCTTCCGCCCTGGAGGTTGACCGTGACGGCCAGGAGGCCGTGCCGCCGCCACTGGGGCATGGCGGCGAGGAACTCCCGCGTGTTGCGCTCGGCGTCCCACGGCCCGTCGGGGTACGCCCACCGGGCGCGCGTCTCGGGGTTCAGGTCGTCGAACGTGGCCTGGACCATGCGCGAGTTCATCAGCAGGCCCTCAATGCGGTGACCGCGCCACGTGCGGCCCTCGTAGGTCGGGCGGCCGTTGATGCGGAACGCGCGGCCCTGGATGCTGACAACCGTCTCACGCGCCATGTGCAAAGTCCTCCATTGGGTCCGCGTCGTCGGCAAGGTCACTGCCATGGGAGATCATGGTCACGCTTCGCGTGAACCATGCCACCCATAGCATGTAGGGCGGCTGCTCGCAGCCGCCGATCTTCATCTCCGCGTGGCTGCAAGCAGCCACCCTACGCGACTTGCGCGCGGCAAGGGCGCCTCAGATTGCGAAGCCGGGGAGCAGACCGCTCTGCGCAAGGAATATGGTCAGCGTCACCGTCACCGGCGACAGGAGCGTCGAGTAGAAGACCGACCGGGCCGCGAAGTCGGGATGGTTGTCGAACTCCAGGCACAGGAGCATGCAGTTGACGGCCGTCGGCGTGCTGGTGGAAATCAGGAGCACCTGGGCCAGAAAGCCCTGGATGCCCATGAGGTAGATGACCGCCAGGCCGATGGCCGGCCCGGCGAGCAGGCGCAGGGCGACGCTCAGGGTGACCGGGTAGCCGTGTTTGCCGCGCGCCACCAGCGCGAGCTGGGCACCCAGGGTGACAATGGCGATGGCCATGAAGGCGTCCTTGACGTAGGTGATGACCTGGACGAACGGGGCCATGGCGTCGACGACACGGCCGGACGCGCCGGGGCCGATCCACGTTCGGATCTGGACGGTCAGCAGGGCGGCGGCCAGCGTGTAGAGCGGCGGAAACCGCGCGATGTGGCCGAGCGTTTCCCTGAGGGCCCGCCGCCGCGTGCCGTGCGCCGCCAGGCCGATGCCCAGCGTGAAACCGGTCACGTTCTGAAAGAGCATGAAGAACACCTGGCGGATGACCGCGGCGTCGCTCAGGCCCGCGCTGCGAAAGGCCAACTCCTGGAGCGGCAGGCCGTAGTTGCCCGAGTTGTTGAAGATGGACGTCATGAGCATGGCGCTTCGCTGGTCGCGCGGCACCTTGCGCGCGACGGCGGCGAGCCAGGTGACGGCGGTCTGGGCGGCCATGACGACCAGGGCGAAGAGGATCACCGTGCCGACGTCGTCGAGGGCCACGCGGGCGGTGACCAGCTTGAAGTAGATGATCGCCGGGATGACGAAGTAGAAGTTCAGGCGAGTCAGCGTCGGCATGTCCAGCCCCAGGGCCCGCTGGAGCAGGAAGCCGATGCCGGCCAGCAGCAGCACCGGCAGGACGATGAAGTAGAAGATGTGGCCGAGCTGCGCGGGCAACTCGCCGAACGACACGGCCAGGATGGCCTCGGGCGGCACCATGGGACTCCCCTTGTGCGGCCAGCACTATAGCCACCCGCGGGCCCGCATGCAACGAACAGCGGTGGTCCGACCATTGACTTTTCTGCGCAGGTAGCCGATAATGGCGAGTCTGCATGGTGAGCGTAGCTCAGTTGGTTAGAGGCCCCCGTTCGGGCCTTCGGCAGGTTGTGGTCCTGGGGGTCGCCCGTACGGGTCGCTCACGGATATGGCAAATGGCCACTGGGTTTACATTCTCCGCAGCCTGAAGGATGGGCGTCTGTACGTTGGCGAGTCCGCTGATGTGGCTCGACGGCTGGCGCGGCATAACGGTGGTTTCGTAAAAGCAACGAGACACCGCCGGCCTCTGGAGGTTGTTGCGGCCAAGCGTATGGGCGACAGGCAAGCGGCCCTCAGGCTGGAGCGGCACCTGAAGACTTTGGAGGGGAGCCAAGAGAAGAAGCGCCTCGTTGAAATGGGGCGCATCGAATGCGACTTATGAGTGGTGAGCGTAGCTCAGTTGGTTAGAGCACCAGGTTGTGGTCCTGGGGGTCGGGGGTTCGATTCCCCTCGCTCACCCCACGTATGACGAGGGTCCGCGTCGTTCGGCGCGGACCCTCTTTTCGCGCGCCGGGCGGTTGCCCCGCCTGGCGGAATCGGCCACGCTCGCGGCCCCGGCTCGGGCAGCCTGAGGCCTCTACGGCTCACGGGCGATCCGTGAATCGGGGAAACTCTCGCGCCTCGGCGCCGTCTAACGTATATGATTATGGTGCCGGGGCCAGCCGCCCCCCGCGAGATGCCGCGAGGCGGGCACGCCGGCGCAGAAGGAGGCGCTCATGCATCCCGAGGAGAAGGAAGCGGTGCGAACGACCATCGTCGGCGGGCGGCCCCCCGGGAGCGGGAAGGCCACCGGCGAGGTCCCGCAGGGGATCGAGCTCCTGGTGAAGAAGGCGGCGGTGGACGGGGCCTTCAGGCGGCGACTGCTGGAGGCCCGGGCCGGGGCGGCGCGGGACATCAGCCTGGCGCTGTCGCCCTCGGAGGCGGCGATGCTCGACGGCGTCCCCGCGGCGCAGCTCGAGGCGATCATCGCGCGGACCCGCGTCAGCCGCAAGGTGGTGCCCGCCCTGCTGGGGCACTCGGCCGCCGCGATGCTGGTGGCCCTGAGCGCGGTGGCCGTGGTCACCGACGGCTGCGGCAGCGATGAAGCCGTGAGCAGAGGCGGCCGGCCGGACAGGCCCGAACAGGCG
>Ga0272444_10002672_pt1 | contig 16370 bp, 7 predicted proteins | sample SSMForm13_FD_201033 | JGI IMG/M metagenome (GOLD analysis project Ga0272444, IMG submission 201033) | Marine sediment archaeal communities from Little Sippewissett salt marsh, Falmouth, MA, United States - SSM-Form-13 | ecosystem: Environmental > Aquatic > Marine > Wetlands > Sediment ...
ATTGACACCTGCGCCGTGGCCCTTGAACGCTTCCGGGAGGCGGCCGACGAGGAAGGACAAGGGAAGGTCCTGGTGAATCTCGGGGGCTGCTACGGAGTGCTGGGCGATCACGAGACCGCCATCGCGTACTACGAAGACGCCTTGTCTTTCCTTTCTGAGGACGGAGATCGCGCGGACGTTCTGCTCGCGCTGGGCCAGTTGTATGCGTTGCGCCTGGACTTCCAGCGGGCGCTCGGTTGTCACTCGGAGGCCGGGGTCCTCTATCGGACCGTCGGGAATCTGCCCGGCGAAGCGGCAAGCGCCTACCACGTGGGGTACTGCGCGATGCGGTTGGCCGACTACCAGATTGCGCTCCGATTCTCCGAGCAAGCGCTGGAGATCTACACGCAACTCGAACACCTCGAGGGGAAGGCGATGTCGCTGAACAACATCGGCATGTGCCTCAGGCTGCTGTCCGACTACGAGCCGGCCATTGCGGCGTTCGCCAAGTCGCTGCCGCTTGCGCGGGCGATCTCGGCGACCGGGGGATCCAAGCGGCTGGAGGCAGATGCGCTGTATGGCATCGGCCTGTGCCACATGGCTCTCGGTGATCTGGAGGAGGCCGTCGAGAGACTGGTCGAGGCGCTTCCGGCCTACATGCAGGTCGGGCCGCAAACCGGGGACTGGGTCGGTTTGGCAAACTGCTACGGCGCACTCGGTGATTGCGCTCTCCGCGGAGAAGAGCGGGACCCTGCACAGGCGATCGAGCACTACGAGAAGTCAAAGATGTACCACGAGCGCAACCGGTTCGCGCCGGGCATCGCCTCCGCGCTCCTCAGCCTTGGAGAGGCCCACGAGGCACTGGGCGATCTTCCGACAGCGGCAGAGCAGTTCGACGAAGCTCTCCAACTAGGCGAAACGAATCAAATGGAGGAGAGGGTGTGGCGGGCGCATTGGGGACTCGGACGGATTGCGCGCGAGCAGCAGGACCTCGAAGGAGCACGCCGCTCCTATGAGGAGGCGATCGCGATCGTCGAGAGAATCCGATCCCGAATCGGAATGGAACGACTGGCACAGTCCTACTTCGCCAGCGTCCAGGCGCTGTACGAAGACTTCCTCGACCTGCTGTTCGAGATGAACGCTCTCGATGATCTTCTCGTCTTTGCGGAGCGAAGCCGAACTCGACAGCTACTCGACATGCTCGCAGGAGGAGGGTTTGCGCTCGTCGATGCAGCCTACGGCGCAACGAGTGAAGGGACGGTCGACAGCCAGGAGGTCGAGGCGCTCACGCAGGAGGCGTGGCAGCGGTTGGCAGAAGACGAGGCACTGATCGTCTATGCATGGGGGTTCGATCACCTCTTCACCTGGATCGTCAAGAACGACGGAATCGGCCCCGCGACGGTCCAGACGATCCGTCAGGCCGAGGTGATCGATCGAATCTGCAGCTTCCGCATGTTGCTGGAAGGATCGCCCATCGAGCGGTGGCTGGCGAGGGAAGAACTCGCTTGGCTGTACCGGCTTCTGATTGCTCCGGTCGCGGAAGAACTCGCTGATGCGTCGACTTGGATCATCGTTCCCAGTGGACCTCTCTGGTTTGTCCCATTCGCCGCGCTTCGCCCATCGCAAGACGATCCTCAGGTCATCGAATCACACGCGGTGGCGTACGCGCCGTCTGTCGCGAGCGTCCCGTCGCTCCTCGATGCCCAAGATGCGGTCTCGGGAGTCGGAAGCCTCGGTCTCGCCGCTCTTGCGCGAGCCGACGAGAGCCTCCCGACCATCCCAACGACGCTGGCCGAGGAGCTGTCGGATGCCGTCCGAACTGCGACGAACGCCCTGGCCGTGGAAGCGTCCACGTTCCTGAACCCGGCATCGGAGGGTGCTGCCGCCCGGCTGATCGACGGGGAGCGGCCGAGATTCCTGATCTTCGCCTGTCACGGCATTTTCCGACCGGACAATCCGCCGTTCTCCTATCTCGCTTTGATGCCGGACGGGCCCGAGGGCAGCGAGGACGGCAACCTGGAAGCCCGCGAGGTCCTCAGCATCGAAGGACTCCAGGGCACGGAGCTGGCCGTTCTCATGGCGTGTGAGACGTTCCTCACGTCGTTCACTACTCAGTCGGGGACCGCCGGTCTGGCCGCCGAGGCCCTGGAGCAGGAACGACACCAAACGGCGTGGAAGCTGACCCGAGGAGACGAACTCGTCGGCCTGTCCCGATCGTTTCTCCTGGCAGGGTGTGCGGCGGTTCTCGCCACGCACTGGCAGGTCTACGTTCCGGCCGCCGCCGGGCTTCTCCCGCTGCTGGGAGAAGAACTCGCGGCAGGGCGATCGAAGGCCGCGGCGCTTCAGCGGGCACAACTGAGGCTGATGGAGCTTCCCGAGTTCGCGCAGGATCCCTGGAAGTGGAGCCCGTTCGTGTTAATCGGCAACTGGCGCTAGCCAAGCGCAAAACCAGAACCCGCCCGAGGGTCCCCGTCGCTCCGTATGACATCGGTTCGCCGGTGGACTAGAATCGCCCCAGGTCTTCATCTTGTTCCGCAGGAGGGCGGAGACATGGGGCAGCGATGAGCACGGACGGGAGCACAGGCATCGGAAGCGAAGGGCTCGACTTCATCCGGAAGATCGTCGCCGAGGACGTCGCGACGGGGAAGAACGGCGGGCGGGTGCAGATGCGCTGGCCGCCCGAGCCGAACGGCTACATCCACATCGGCCATGCGATGGGCTGCCTGCTCGCGTACTCGATCGCCCAGGAGTTCCAGGGGCGGTTCAACCTTCGATTTGACGACACCAACCCGGCGGCCGAGGAGCAGGAGTTCGTCGACGCCATCATCGATGACCTCCGTTGGCTCGGAGTCGACTGGGAGGATCGGCTCTTCTTCGCGTCCGACTACCTCGAGCAGCTCTACGAGTGGGCCGAGCACCTGATCCGAGAGGGGAAGGCCTACGTCTGCGACCTTTCACCGGGGGAAATCCGCGAGTACCGTGGGACGGCCGGCGGCCCGGGACCGGACGGCATCACGCCTCCGGGAGAGGACAGCCCGTACCGGGACCGGTCCGTCGATGAGAACATCGACCTATTCCGGCGGATGCGTGGCGGCGAGTTCCCCGACGGATCCAGAACGCTCCGGGCGAAGATCGACATGACGCACCCCAATCTGAACATGCGGGACCCGGTGATGTACCGAATCCTCCGTGCCCATCATCATCGTCAGGGCGACGCATGGTGCATCTACCCCACCTACGACTGGACGCACGGGCAGTCTGATGCAATCGAGGGGATCACCCATTCTACGTGCAGCCTCGAATTCGAAAACCATCGCCCGCTGTACGACTGGTTCCTCGATAACCTCCCGGTGCAGCACCGGCCGCGGCAGATCGAGTACGGCCGGATGAACGTGGCCCACACCGTGACAAGCAAGCGGTGGCTCCGTCAGCTCGTGCAGGACGGGCACGTGTGCGGATGGGACGACCCCCGGATGCCGACGATCCGAGGCATGCGCCGCCGCGGGTACACCGCAGAGGCAATCCGAGCCTTCGTTTCCGAGATCGGCGTGACGAAGTCCCAGGGGTACGTTGAGATGTCGTTTCTCGAGCACTGCCTCCGGCAGGATCTGAACAAGACTGCGCCGCGCGTAATGGGGGTTCTCAATCCGCTGAAGGTCGTACTGACGAACTACCCCGACGACGTCGACGAGGAGCTCGACGCGATCAACAATCCCGAGGACGAATTAGCTGGGACGAGGAAGATCCCGTTTTCAAAGGTCCTCTACATCGAGCGCGAGGATTTCATGGAGGATCCGCCGAGGAAGTTCTACCGGCTCGCCCCCGAGCGCGAAGTCCGGCTCCGCTACGCCTACTTCATCCGCTGTGAGGAGGTTGTCAAGGACGAGCGAGGGACGATCGTCGAGCTTCGCTGCACGTACGATCCGGAGACGCGCGGTGGGAACGCGCCGGACGGCCGAAAGGTGAAGGCAACCATTCACTGGGTCTCGGCACCGCACGCGGTCGACGCCGAGGTCAGACTGTACGATGCGCTCTTCGCTGTCGAGAACCCGAACAAGGTCGAGGAAGGCGGCGACTGGCTCGACAACCTCAACCCTGATTCGCTCCAGGTGCTGCAGGGCTGCAAGCTCGAACCGAGCCTCGCGGGCGCGATCCCGGGAGTGCGGTTTCAGTTCGAGCGCAAGGGCTACTTCTGCGTCGATCCCGATTCGACCGACAAGCTGCCGATCTTCAACCGGACGGTGACCCTGCGCGACACGTGGGCGAAGCTGCAGAAGCGCTCGCAGGGGTAGGGCGGCGGTGTCTCGGCCCTCAAGCAGGCCGCCTGCCCACTATAATGGTGCGCCGTGACGGAACGAAACCTCAAGGGGGAATCGATGAACAGGACCGTCTTTGTTGCAGTGCTGGTGTGTGCGTTGTCCGGCTGTATCGTTCATGCGGCCGTGGGGGAGTTCATCGAAGTCGAGATCGAGATCTTCCGGCCGTGGGGTTTCCTCGATTGGGGAAGCTGGGAGACGCTGGATGCACGGTTTGTCACGTCGCGAATCGCCCCGCTTTCGGACGAGGATGCGGCGGGGTTGGCGGACCTCCTCTCCTTCTGTGACGGAGGGACAATCGGCGCCGAACGGGAGGCCTGCAGTCTCGTCGCTGGGTTAGAGCACGCTTCAGAGCAATCCTACGCGTTCAACGCGAAACTCGGAAGAGACTACCGGGTCGTGCTTCGGAACCTGACCGACGCGACCCTCGGCGTCGTCCTGTCGGTCGACGGTTTGAACAGCAACGGCAACCAGCCGGTCTCCGGGGATGCATCGGACCGCAAGTGGGTCCTCCTCCCGCGGCAGACGGCTCGGATCGCCGGCTGGCAGGTCTCCGCGGACGAGGCGCTGCAGTTTCGGTTCGCCACCCCGAGCAAGACACACTCACCGCTGACCGCCGAGCACGGAGGGATCGTCGTCTACGTCTACCTTCCAGACCCGCTCGGAATCGAGCACGTGAAGGGGACAGAGGCCGGCGCAATCATCGGCCAGCCGACGGTCCGCATCCCGTTCGCGTCCGCGACACTCGAACCGGCCGAGACGATGGCGTTCGACTACTCGAGTGACTCCATCCGACTCGGCATTCTCTGCACGGAGACCGACGGACCGGGGATCCGGATCGTCGGGGTGATCGAGGGAACGATTGCCGATGTGAAGGGCCTGCGAGTCGGAGACGTAATCACGTACGCCGACGCGCGTCCGATCGAATCCTGTCAGGACCTGGGCGACCTGCTGGCAGCGAAGTCACCGGGGGACCGTATCGTCGTCAAGGTCCATCGCGCAGAGCGCGTCTTCCTGTTGACGCTTGAGTTGGGGGGGTAGCTTCGCGGTCTGATCGACCGGAGCGCACGCGCTGTCCAGCGGAACGAGTCGGTCGTTCACGCGGGGCTCTCCCGCGCCGTCGATGACACGGCAAGCGGCCCGATCCTCATCGAGCAGTTCGAGCACCTCGAGAACCGGAAGCGTTCGCGTCCTCTCGAGCGATCCCCCCGCGACCTCGAATCGGTCTCCGATGCGAACGCCGTTGCGGGCGCCAAGCGAGATCAAGACCCCCCCAGACACCACGTCGATTCCCGTGATCCGGCCGGGTGGCCCGACGCGGACGACGATCCGCGATTCCGCCAGCTCTCCCGTCTCGTTTGACAATCGAAGCGACACCTCGTAGAGCCCAGGCTCCTCGAACGCGTGCACGACCCACGCCCCGGTCCCGGACGTCTCTCCCTCAAACGTCCAATCGCGCACGGCGTCCTGGCTCACCGACGATTCGTCGGTGAAGACAATCGGTCCGCCCGCGTAGGGGACTGCGGGACAATACGAAAACGCAGCATCCAGCGGACGGCTCGTCAGCGACAGGATAATCCGCGTCTCTCCCTCCCCGATCAGCTGCGGATGCTGCGGTTCTCCGCGCTCCGCCCTAACAAACTCAGGTACACGCTCCGCCACGTACTCGTACAGCTCCCAAACCGTGACGTGGTAGTCGGCGTTCAGATCCGCGGCCCCGTCGAGCCCCTCGAGGAGGAAGTGGGTGAAGACGCCATGCTCAAGCCGAGGAGACTCGAACGCCTCTTCTCCCTCCGACGACGCCGCCAGAACAAGACGTCCCTCCAGGCGAAGGTCGCCGAACCAGTCCTGATCGCTGCCCGAAGAGCGCCGCCCCGCCGGCAGACTCCGAGACAGCCCACCGGCGTAGCAGCTGTCGAAGAAGACGAGGACGTGGTCCGATGCAATCCGATCGAGGAACCGCCCGAACTCGTCATCCCGCAGCGCGGTGTCGTCTCTCGCGGCCGCACGAGTGTCGGACAGAACGAAGAACTCATCGACACCGTCGGGTTCGTCCATCCCGTCGTCGGCCCCCTGATACCCGTGCCCGGAAAAGTGGATCAGCACCAGATCGTCCCGGGAGGCAACTCGGCGAAGCCAGCCGAGTGCTTCCCGGACATTGATCAGCGTCGCAGGCGAGACCGTCAGTCCCACCTGTCCGTCAAGCTCGGTCTCCCCGTCGGTCAGCAGGCGGATCTGCTCCTGCGGTACGCCGTTGCCGAGCAGCCACCGAACCACCGCCTCGGCGTCTCGCCTCGCGTAGGGGAGGTCCTCGACTTCCTCGTAGTCGGTGATCCCGATGACGAGGGCCCAGACATCGGCCACCGGAACCACACCGGGTGTCTGTTGCACATCGAGCAGCTCCGAGTGCGAGGCGGCCAGCCCCTCCCAATCGGTGACCGTCAGGCTGACCTCGTATCGCCCGACGGCCTCGAAGCGGTGGATCGGCTCCGGCTCGCGCGACGCGTGGCCATCACCGAACAACCATTCCCATGCGACGATGTCGCCGTCGAGGCTGACTGATCGATCGATGAACCGGACCGGATCGTAGATCGACGGCCTACTGGGTGACGTTTCGAACGCCGCCTCGGGAGGCTTCAGCTCCTCCACTCGGAGCACCCGCATGACGGCATCGGCCCGCCCCACATCGTCGACAACCCGCAGCGTGACCGGCCACGTTCCGGTGCCGAGCGGGTCGATCGAGGCATGCGGCCGATCGACCACAAGCTCGAAGATCCCGTCGGACTCGAAATCCCAGGCAAACTCGACGATCGCGCCGTCTGGGTCGTACGAGGAGCTCGCGTCGAACTGAACTCGGTCTCCGGCTCGAAGCGACCGCGGGAGGCGCGTTCCGGCTTCGGACAGCGGGAACCACGTGAACGATGCGACCGGCGTCGTATCGGCCTCGAAGACCCTGACTGATTGAACGAGCGTAGCCGTGTCTCCGTCGTCGTCGGCGATCGTCAACGCGACGGCGTACTCCCCCGCCTCGGCGTAGCTGTGCACGATCGGGTTTCCGATGTCGACGGCCCCGTCGCCGAAGTCCCACCAGTATTCCACGACCGTGCCGTCCGGGTCGATCGCCTCCGATGCGTCGAACGCGATCGCCTCGGCGGCCTCCGGCTCGCGCGGCGCGTAGCCGAACGCCGGCGCAGGAGGCACGTTCATTCGCGGCAGAAACCAGTCCGCCGTGTCCATCTCGACAGTAAGGCGATAGCGGACGCCCAGAGCCAAGCTGACCCCGATCTCCGAATCGATCGACAGGTTGGCGAGCCGGACCGCCGCCCGGACGGCGACGTCCGCAAGCGCCAGATCGGTGATCAAGGCCACGAGATCGATCCGAGAGCCGCGATCGAAGTCTGTCCACGCGATCGACAGATTCCCGCTGGCGGGATCTTCGATGTACACTCCCAGCTGGGCCGCGAGGCTCCGGTTCGTCGTCTCCCACTCCGCGTCGAGGTGAAGCTTCCGCTCCGGAAGCATCGACAGGCCGGCCGAAGCAAGCAGGACACCCGACCGGAGGATGACCTCCGCGCTCGCTGCGCCGTCCAGTGCATTCAGTGTGAGCTCCGTTGCCCGAGCGGAGAAGGAGAAGCTTCCGAGCGTCAGCCGGAGCGACTGAGAGGAGCCGCCCGTCGGCCCCTCCCACGCAAGATCGCCGAAGACGGAGTAGGTGTCCGACCGAACCTCTCCCGCCACGCTGAGCGACCACCGACTGCCAACTCCATCGAGGATCCCCGCGCCCCCCAGCGTTACTCGAAGATCGGCGGGAGAGCCGGTATCCGACGGGATCTCGACGTCGACAAGCCGAACGGCTCCGTCGGCGCGCAGCCAGCTGCTCCCGGCGCCAAACTGCGAAGACTCGAGCGAAAGCTCCGCGCGGTCCCACTGGCGCGAAACACGGAGCTGCACCCCATCGAACAACGGGCCGGCCGCCTTCAGGCGAAGCTTCCCCGAAACATCGAGTCCCCAAGGCCCTCCGTCGCGGCGGACCGCAACGACGACCGCCGTGCCCGAAGACCGAGAAGGGTCGACGTGAGCGCCGATTGTCGTTCCCCGTTCGCCGGCGTTGACGCACGGCGACTCGAGGCGAAGTGCGTAGTCCCTCCGCCCGACGTCGACGAAGCCGGGATAGGCCGAGACGTCCGACGATCGCCGCGTTGTGCCCACGTAGTCACCCAAGGCGTTTCCCCACACGGCGTTGTAACCAAACGTCGGCGGATCCGACGAGGAGGCGGCTTGCGAAACCCGTAGTCCGACGCCCGCATTCGATGCCACGATCGTGTTTGTCACTGCGACCGCTTCTCCAGCCACCACGATCCCGTCACCGCCGTTGCACGCAATCGTCGCGTGCAGGACCTCGGCCGACTCGGTAGACGCCAGCTCGATTCCGTGTCCGCTGCACTCTACGACCTCGGCGCTCTCGATCCGACACGTCGCGTTCCCGAGGACCCGGATCCCGACCTCGGTCGCCTCCTGCACTGTCCCGCCCCGGATTTCGATGGCACTTGCCGAACGAGCCTCGATCCCCATCGCTCCGCCGACGAACCGGCTGTCGCGCACGTGGGCCGTCGACGAACCCTCGACGCGAACCCCGCCGGCGGCGTTGTCCACGAAACGACAGTCTGCTAGCTCAAGCGCCCCGCCGTCGGTGCAATCAATGGCCCAGGCGGTGTGATCCGTGAACGCGGCATTCTCCATCACGGCCCGGGAGCTCCCTTCCAGAACCATGCCCGCCGCCCCGTTTGACTCGAAAACCGTCCCGTTCACCTCGACGGACGAATCGATCACGCGCAGCCCCGCCCCTCCGTTGTCGCGAAACGAGCCACCAATGACGTGAAGCACCGCTCCGGCCTCGCACAGAATCCCAGCGGAGCCGTTGGCGACGATCTCGCAGCTCTCGAGGATCGCCTGTGCCGAGAGACCAGTGGCTCGGATCCCCTCCTCTTGCCCTCCAGAGATCACGCAATCGGAGAGCGTCAACGCGGCCGACTCAAGCACCACAACCGGCGCATCGAGAACGGACTCCAATCGCTGGAGGGTGACGTGCTCAATCCGGCCGGCGATAACGTTGCGCGCGTGGAGAACCTCGTCGAATCCGTACCCGTACCGGATAATCGTGCGATCGGCTCCGGCCCCGATCACTGTGATCCCGTTCTTGAATTCGATCTGCTCTTCGAAGATCCCAGGGTCGACCCGGATGGTGTCACCGTGCTCGGCCTCGTTCATCGCCGCCTGAATGGAACGAAAGGCGCCCAGTGTGTCTTTCGAGACGATCAACTGTCGGCCGATCCCGGCGACGGCGACCGTCAGGACGAGAATCGAGGCGCAGGCAACCACCCGGGCGATTTGCTGCATGGAGCGATTGTAGGGGCGGTGTGGATGAGTGACAACGCTTGTACCGCCAACGTTGCGTACCCAATCGCACTGTGATGTTGGTGCGCGGCACCAACCCGCCCGAGTCGGTGGCGTCTGACGCCGCGGACACGACGTGTGCTATCATCAGACGGTGACCCCATGAGAGCCTTCCTCTGTGTCCCGGTGGAGCCCGAGATTGCCGCGTCGATCGATCGCATCGCGAGGGATCTGCGCGATGCGGCGCGGATGCGAGCGAGCTGGGTAAGCCGGGGGAACCTCCACGTCACGCTTCGCTTCCTTGGCGAGATCGATCCGCTGCTCACCATCGACTTACAGAAGGCAGTGCGTGGTGCAGTGAGACGACTCGAACCGTTCAAGCTAACGCTCGACCGTCTCGGCGGCTTTCCGTCCATCGGAAGAGCGCGCATCCTGTGGATTGGGGGAGAGGCCTCACCCGCCTTCCACGGACTCGCGTCCTCCCTTCAGCACGAGCTACGGAAACTCGGCTTCTCCTCCGATCGGAGACCGACGGTGGCTCACGTGACGCTCGCACGGATCAAGGGGCGACCCGACCCGGAGCTCCCGCGGCTCGTCGATCGGTTGCAGCCGTTCGCGCCGTTGACAATCCACGCCGACCGAATCGTTTTGATGGAGAGCGTGCTGACGCCAAGCGGAGCGATCTACACGCCGCTGTTCACCACACGCCTTCGAAGGAGCGACGACGATGGCGGTTGAGTATCTGGAGCACACCGCCGATCTCGGCCTGCGCGCCACCGGCGCGACGCTGAGCGAAGCGTTCTGCGAGGTGGCCAGGGGGCTGTTCGCGCTGATGGTCGACCCGACGACCGTGCGGCCGCTTACGGAGCACGCCGTTCACCTCGAAGCCGGATCGAACGACGGCCTGCTCGTCGAGTGGCTGAGCGAGCTGCTCGCCCAGAAAGAGCTGACGGGGCTCGTGTTCTCGGAGTTCGAGGCTCGGATCGGCCGATCCAATGGAGGGCGTCGTCTCGACGGCGTCGCCCGCGGAGAGAGGTTGGATCCAACGCAACACCGGCCGGGAACCGAGGTCAAGGGGATCAGCTATCTCGGATTGGCCGTCCGCCAGCTCGACGACGGCTGGTCGGCCCAGTGTGTCGTGGACGTCTGAGGAGGTGCTCATGGAGAGCGACCTGAAGCTCGAGCGGGTGGCGTCGTCGGAGTGGCATCTCCCGCGGGAAGGGGCGATGCGGGTCCCGGGCCGGATCTACGCCGATGCCGGAACCATCGCCCAGCTGGAAGAGGACGTCCGAAACCGTGTCGAGTGGAATGCGCTCCGGCAAGTGAAGAACGTCGCCACCCTTCCTGGGATCGTCGACGCCGCATTGGCGCTCCCTGACGTACATCCCGGATACGGCTTCCCGATCGGCGGCGTGGGCGCGTTCGATCTCGATGAGGGTGTCGTCGTGGTCGGCGGCGTGGGGTTTGACATCAACTGCGGCGTCCGGCTTCTCGCCACTCCCTTGCAGCGGGTCGATGCTGAGCCGCGGATCGAAGAACTCGGGAACCGTCTCTTCCGGGCCGTGCCGGCGGGCCTCGGGGCAGAGGGGAAGCTGCGCCTCTCGATGGCCGAGATCGATCGAGTTCTTGTCGAGGGAGCGGAGTACGTCATCGAGCGCGGCTACGGAATCCCCGGCGATCTGACGCACACCGAGGAGAGCGGCCGGATGGAGAACGCCGACCCGGGCGCGGTCAGTGCGCGCGCGAAGCAGCGGCAGTTCCGCCAGGTCGGGACACTCGGCTCCGGGAACCACTACCTCGAGATTCAGGTTGTCGAGGAAGTAGACGACGTCGAGGCTGCTGCGGTCTACGGGCTGACCCAGGGACAGATCGTCGTTTCCATTCACACCGGCTCCCGTGCCCTCGGCCACCAGATCGGACAGGACTACCTCAAGGAGATGGAGCTAGCGAGCCGCAGCTACGGGATCCCGATCCCCGAGCGCGAACTCGTCTGCGCGCCGATCCGGTCGCCGGAGGGGAAACGCTATCTCGGTGCAGTCGCCAGCGGGGCGAACTGCGCGTTTGCCAACCGGCAGGTGATCGCTCATCTGGTACGCGGCGCGTTCCGCGAGGTTCTCGGCCTCCCGTCGGAGGAAATCTCGACCGTCTACGATATCGGCCACAACAACGTGAAGACCGAAACGCACCGTGTCGAGGGAGAATCAAGAGTTCTGCTCGTGCACCGGAAGGGTTCGACGAGAGCATTCGGACCCGATCGGCAGGAGGCTCCGGAGGCATACCGGTCGGTCGGTCACCCGATCCTCGTGGGCGGGACGATGGGGACCTCGTCGTACGTGATGCGGGGAACCGAGGTGGGAATGGAGAGGAGCTTCGGCAGTGGGATCCACGGCGCAGGACGGGCGTTGTCACGCAAGAAGGCGGCGAAGCGCTTCTGGGGCGAGACCGTCGTCTCCGATCTCGCCAAGGCGGGGATTCGCGTCTGGGCGCACAGCAAGCGCGGTATCGCCGAGGAGGCGCCCGCGGCGTACAAGGACGTCGAGCGCGTCGTCGGCGCGGCCGTCGACTGCGGGATCAACCGGGTCGTCGCTCGGCTGCGCCCGCTTGCGGTGATCAAGGGATAGACTCGTAGGCTCTCCCGCGGTGCGAGAACGTGCGCGTGGTTCGGACGATCGTCCGTGCCAGGCTTGCCGGGCCGTGCTTAAGCGTCTGTCTCCCCCCCCATTCCGCCGTCTCGAGAAGCTCCTCGCGTACAACGACGAGCCCGAACCGGTTCCCGTCTCCCACGTCATCGCAAACGGGCTCGGCCGCCTCGTTGCGGTACCTATCCAGCATTGCGTCACTCGGAGTCGCAGCGTTGGCGATCAGCAGATCGAAACAGCCTACGTCGACGTACTCGTCGAGCACGCCCAGGTGATCGCCGAGAGTGAAGCCGTCCGTTTCGCCCGGCTGCGTCATCAAGTTGCCGATGAGGACCTTCTCCGCGGCGGCCTCCTCGATCGCCGCCGCGATCCCTTCCACGAGAAGGTTCGGAATCAAACTGGTGAAGAGGCTGCCGGGGCCAAGCAGGATCAGCTCGGCCTCGGCGATCGCCCGCAGAACCCGCTCGTACGGCTCGACCGGGGCCGACGAAAGCTCAAGCTTCTGAATCCTCCTCAGATCGGCGACGATCCGGCTCTCGCCCTCGATCGTCGTTCCGTCGTCCATCGTTGCCACGAGGTGAGTCTTTGTCAGCGTCGCCGGGAGGACGTCCCCGCGGACGTTCAGCATCTGGCTCATCGCCTCGACCGCACGGTCGAAGCCGCCCGTCGCCTGCTCGAGTCCGGCAAGGAGCAGATTCCCGAGGGAGTGACCCGCGAGCTCGTGCGCGCCGGAAAACCGGTAGTCGAGCAGCGTCGAGAGCCGCGTCTCGTCCTCCGCCAACGCGAGAATGCAGTTGCGCACGTCTCCTGGTGGAAGGACGTCGATCTCCTGTCGCAAGCGTCCGGAGCTCCCGCCGTCGTCGGTGACCGTCACGATTGCAGTGATGTTCGCGGTCTCCCTCTTGAGTCCGCGCAACAGCGTCGACAGACCGGTCCCTCCGCCGACGGCGACCACGTTTGGTCCCCGCTCGAGGATCCGCGTCCGGTAGATCATCGCCGATGTCGTTTCCCGCGCCCCCGGGGCGACGCCGCGTGCGATGGATCGGACAAGCCGCCAGAGCGCAAGTCCGAATCCGAAGACCCCGATCGCCACGAAGCCGACCATCAAAGCATCCCGCGCTGCTGCCGTGTCCGGCAAGGCTCGGTAGAGAGCGCGCACCAGATCGACCCCGAACACAGACAGGATTGCCAGGACGATCAGGCCCATTGAGAAGACCGCAAGGAGGATCCAACGCTTGACGCGCATCCCCGGCATCAACCAGCGCAGGAGGGCCCGGCCCGGCGCCTTCACGGCCGGTTTTCGCCTCCAAACGAAACATCGAGAACGGCGCTCATCGACGAGAGCGATTCACGGAGGGGCTCGCTCGGCATGACGTGGAACCGGTCTCCGGCGACAACGACGATCGAACCGATCCCGTCGACCACCTCGATTCGGACCGGCGCCTCGCCCGGGTGCGCGCCGAGCGCTCGGAGTACGGAATCCAGTTCGTGCTCGCAAACGGTCGAACCGTCGAGCCGGAGCGTGACCGACAAGGCGGAGTAGCTCGACAGCTTGCTCAACGGAAAGACCTCTTCGATCACGAGGTTCTGTTCCCCGTTTCGGGTTCCCGCGGAGAGCGACATCCCGACCAGGGCGTCCTCCGCGATGAGACCGCCTGCGGCGTCAAGCACGCGCGGAAATGCGGTCGCCTCGGCCTCCCCTTCGCCATCCTCGAGCGTAACGAACGCCATCTGATCTCCTCGTCGGGTGTCGATCCGCCGGATCTTCTTGATCCGGCCGCCGACGATCGTTGACTGTCCATCGCGTAGGTCGCACAGGCGCTGGAGCGGGAGGCAGTACAACTGGAGATCCTGCCGGTGATCGTCGAGCGGATGGGCGGTGAGATAGAGGCCAAGCAGCTCCTTCTCGAACGTGAGGAGGTCCTTCTTGTCGAATTCGTCCGCCGGTATGGCCGGCTCGGGAGCGGCTTCGGGGAGATCGCCGAAGAACGATGTCTGTCCGGTCACGCGCTCCCGCCTTGCGATCTGCATTAGCTCCAGCCCGTCGCTCACGTGCCGGAGAAGACCAAGGCGACTTGCACCGAGGCGGTCGAACGCCCCGGCCTTAACCAGGGCCTCCAACGACTCACGATCGAGACCGTCGTCCTGTACGCGGTCGCAAAGATTGAAGAACGAGCGGAACGGCTCGCCAATGCGACGCGCGCTCAGAATCGCCTGCACGGCGTTCGACCCGACGTGCTTGACCGCGCCGAGGCCGAAGCGGATCCGTCGCTCCTCGAGCGGCGTGAAGTCTCGCTGGCTTTCGTTGATGTCCGGCGGGAGGATCTCAATCTCCATCTCCCGACACTCGGCGACGTACTCGGCGACCTTGTCCAAGTCGCCCTGGACGCTGGACAGAAGGCTCGCCATGAAGTGGGTCGGGTAGTTGGCCTTCAGGTACGCCGTCCAGTAGGAGACGAACGCGTACGAGGTCGCGTGGGCCTTCCCGAAGCCGTACCGGGAGAACTTCTCGATGTCCTCGAACGTCCCCGTCGCCAGATCCCGCGACAGCCCGTTCGTGAGGCACCCCGCGACGTACTTCTCGCGCAGGCTGGCCATGAGGTCCTTGATCTTCTTTCCCATCGCCTTCCGAAGGACGTCCGCCTCGGCGAGAGTGAACCCCGCCAGCTTCTGGACCATCAGCATCAGCTGATCCTGGTAGATCGGCAGTCCGTACGTCTCCTCCAGGACCGCGCGAAGGCTCGGGTGTGCGTACGTAACCGGCTTCAACCCGCGTCGGCGATCGGCGTAGTCGTCGGTCATTCCGCTCTCCAACGGACCGGGCCGGTACAGGGCGAGAAGGGCGATCAGATCCTCGAACCGGTCGGGTTGAACGCGTCGGATCAGGTTCGTCATCCCGGAGCTCTCCAGCTGGAAGATTCCCGACGTCCGACCCTCGCAGATCAGCGCATACGTCGCCTCATCGTCGAGCGGAATCGATTCGACGCACAGATCAATCCCGGCATGCTCCGCCAGCGTCTCGCGCGTCTGGTCGATCAGCGTCAAGTTCCTCAGGCCAAGGAAGTCAATCTTCAGCAGACCGACCGCCTCGACGTCTCCCATGTCGAACTGGGTGACGTACTCCCCCTCACCGAGCCGGAGAAGCGGAACGTGCCGGGACAGTGCGTCTGGAGCGATGACGATCCCCGCCGCGTGGGTCGAGGCGTTCCGCGTCAACCCCTCCAGACGCAGCCCGATGTCGACGACACGGCGGATCTCCTCGTCCTGCTCGCACAGTGTCCGAAGCTCGGCGACCCGCTCCGACGCCGTCCTTAGCCCCCACCCGAACGGGATCATCTTCGCCACTCGATCAGTTACACCGTACGGGACACCGAGAACGCGGCCCACGTCGCGCACCACGCTTCGGGCCGCCATCCTATCGAATGTGGCGATCTGGGCAATCCGATTCCACCATTCCTCGCCGCCGTACTTCTGCCGGACGTATCGGATCACCTCGTCGCGTCCTTTCACGCAGAAGTCGATATCGAAATCGGGGAGGCTGATCCGATCGGGGTTGAGGAACCGCTCGAACAGGAGCCCGTACTTCAACGGATCGACGCTGGTGATTCCCAAACAGTAGGAGACGAGGCTTCCCGCAGCCGATCCCCGTCCAGGTCCGACGGAGATGCCGTGATCACGCGCGTAGCGGACGAAGTCCCAGACGATCAGGAAGTAGGTGCTGTACTCCATTTTCGTAATGACAGACAGCTCGTACTCGAGCCGCGTGCGGATCTCCTCCGTGACGTCGCCGTACCGACTGTCTATGCCTTCGTAGGTGAGTCTTCGAATATAGTCATTCGGATCTTCTGCCCCCTCGGGAAGGTCAAACGGCGGGATCATCATCCGGTCGAACTCGAGCGCAAGCTCGCACCGGTCGGCGATTCGCCTCGTGTTCGCGATCGCGTCGGGGACGTCGGCGAACAGCGCTTCCATCTCCTCTGTGGTCCGGAAATGGAATCCCTCCCCATCGAACGTCCGGTGGTCGGGGTCGTTGAGGGTCTTG
>Ga0272444_10002674_pt1 | contig 16363 bp, 14 predicted proteins | sample SSMForm13_FD_201033 | JGI IMG/M metagenome (GOLD analysis project Ga0272444, IMG submission 201033) | Marine sediment archaeal communities from Little Sippewissett salt marsh, Falmouth, MA, United States - SSM-Form-13 | ecosystem: Environmental > Aquatic > Marine > Wetlands > Sediment ...
GTACTATAACATAGGGGCCAGATAGCGTCAAGTGGGGGTTGGAAGTTGGAGGTTGGCATAGTGCCCTGTCACACATCCAATCTCCTCCTTCCAACTTCCAAACCTCTTGACATCCCCCCCCTATTCACGGTATACTGTGGTGCGAGTAATTTGGAGGCTTGGACAATGCGCATCGCAATCACCGGACACCGCGGGCAGTTGGGCAGCGCGCTGCAGGCAGCGTTTGCGGATCACGAGTTGCTGGGGCTGGATCTGCCGGAGCACGACATCGGAAATGGACCGGCCCTGACCCAAACGCTGCGAGCCTTTGCCCCGGACGTTGTGCTGCACCCGGCCGGCTACACAGATGTAGATGGCTGCACCCGCGATCCCGACCGGGCGATCCACGTTAACGGACTGGGCACGCAGAACGTCGCGCTGGCCTGCCAGCGATGTGACGCCGTGCTGCTCTATATCAGTACCAACGAGGTCTTTGCCGGCGATCGGACCGCCCCCTACCTGGAGTACGACCCGCCACGACCGATCAACGCCTATGGTTACTCCAAGTGGGTCGGCGAACGCTACGTAGAACAGCTCTGCCGCCGCTTCTACATTGTGCGCATCTCCTGGCTCTTTGGCGGGCCGCGCAGTTTCGTCACCAAAATCGTCGACCTGAGCAAGCAGCGCCCTGAACTCACCATAGTGGACGACGAGTTCGGTTGCCCGACCTATGCACCGGACCTGGCTGCGGCCATCAAACAGCTCATTGCCAGTGGACAATACGGTATCTATCACCTGGTCAACGAGGGGGCTTGCTCCCGGTACGAGTTTGCGCGCGAAATCTTGCGCGTGGTTGGCCAGGACAGCTTTCCCGTGCGGCCGATCCAGCTGGTCGATTTTCAACGAGACTCGACGCCGCCGCCGCGCGCCATCCTGCGAAACCTGGCCGGCGCGGCGCTGGGCATCCGCCTGCGACCATGGCAGGAGGCACTGACCGAATATCTCCAATCGAGGTGAAACCGTTTCTCGCTATCTCGCCACCTCGCCTTGTCCCTTTCTCTCTGATTCGCTGATTCGCTTTCTCGCTATGGAAACCAAACGCTGGCGCAACTTTGACTTTTTTCTACTGGGCAGCACCCTGATCCTGGCCGGCTTTGGGGTGACTATGATCTATAGCACCACCCTGGGCACAGATCTCGGGGGCTGGAGGTGGGACAGCCTCCCGCTGCGTCAGCTCCTCTATCTGGTGGCCGGCCTGGTCTTGCTGGTCGTCCTCGCCACCATGGACTATCGCTACCTGGACTATGTCCGATGGCCAATCTATGGGCTCAACATTGCCCTGTTGGTCCTGGTGCTGTTCGTGGGTCGGGAAACGTACGGTGCGGTCCGCTGGATCGACCTGGGCTTTTTCGACTTGCAACCTTCGGAGGTGGCCAAGCCGCTGATGATCATCACCCTGGGCTGTTACCTCGCCCGGCGGAAGGAAAAAGCGTCCTCGTTGAGCACGTTCCTGCTCTCGATGCTGCATCTACTGCCCCTGATCGCCCTGGTCTTTATCCAGCCGGACCTGAGCACCGCCGTCGTGCTGCTGGCCATCTGGCTGGGGATGGTCTGGGTGGCCGGCGTGCGGCCGGCCTATCTGCTGGGGCTGATGCTGGCCGGTATCCCCGCCAGCATCATGGCCTGGCGCTATCTGCTAGAAGACTATCAAAAAGCCCGGCTGCTCTTGTTCTTGAACCCTTACCAGGACCTCTGGGGAGGCGGCTACAATATCTTGCAAGCGTGGACAGCAATCGGCTCGGGCGGCTGGCTGGGCAAGGGGTTTGGACAAGGCACGCAGAGCCAACTGCATTTTCTCCCCGTGCGGCACAGCGACTTTATCTTTGCTATCGTCTGTGAAGAGCTGGGGTTCCTGGGCGCTTTGGCCCTGATCATCATGTTGGCGCTCTTTTTTTGGCAGATCCTGCAAGTGGCCGCCCGCGGCGAAGATACCCTGGGCCGACTCATTGCCGTGGGCGTCGCGGCATGGCTGGCCTCGCAGAGTATGATCAATATTGGCATGAACCTGGGTGTCATGCCGGTGACTGGCCTGCCACTCCCATTGATCAGCTATGGCGGCAGTTCACTCCTCTCGATCCTGATCGCGCTCGGCTTCGTCCAGAGCGTCAGCGTGCACCGGAGGAGATCGCCTTTTGAGCCTTTGAGGTGGAAATAGACGGCGGGCGCGCGCCATCGGTAGGGGCGGGGCTTGCCCCCACCCCAGAGATAGGGCGACCGCAAGGGTCGCCTTGACAAAAACGACGCGTGCCCTAGAAGGCAAGGCTCTTGCAAGTGGCGTGCGAATCGGATACAATAGCCCATAGTCGGGGAACCTTATCGGCCCGACAGAAGGAGGAACTATGCGCACAGGAAGTGAGGACCACCCCAGTGTAGACCCTATCGGCGTGCCCGGTCGCAATGCCGGGCGGGCGACTGCACCACGACGGATCGGCACCTACAAGACTTACCCGAATCCCCTGGATCGGCTAGAGTTGCCAGAGCCAGCTCGGAGCGGAGGGCAGCCCTTCTGGAAGGTGCTGCACGAACGCAGTTCGATCCGTGACTATGGGCCGGAAGCGTTGACCCTGGAGGAAGTCTCTCAAATCCTCTGGGCTAGCCAGGGCATTACCCGAGAACGCGGCGAGTGGCAGTTTCGCACCGCGCCCTCCGCTGGAGGACTCTATCCGATCGAGACCTATTTGGCGGTCAACCGCGTCGACGATCTGGCCAGTGGCCTGTACCATTACGAGGTCCGCTACCACCGGCTGGCCATGTTGCGAGAGGATCAGCTCATTGGCCAGGCCCTGACCCGGGCGGCGATGGGGCAGACGATGTGTCAGCGGGCAGCGATCATGCTCATCTGGACAGCCGTAATCGCCCGGTCGGCACGCAAATATGGTGAGCGAGCCTATCGCTACATCCACATGGACGCCGGCCACATCGCCCAGAACGTCTATCTGGCGGTGACCGAGCTCGACTTGGGCTGCTGTGTTATGGGGGCCTTTTTTGAGGACGAGGTCAACCTCGTGCTCGAACTGAATGGCCGCGAAGAGACCGCCGTCTATATGAGCGCCATCGGACGAAAGGGGTAAGCATTGAAACACCTCGTCAGCATCGCCGGAAACATTGGGGTGGGCAAAACAACCCTGACGCAGTTGCTGGGAGAGCATCTGGGCTGGCGGACCTTTTACGAGCAAGTTATCGACAACCCTTATCTGGCCGACTTTTATACCGACATGCGGCGCTGGAGCTTTAGCCTGCAAGTCTATTTCTTTACCCACCGCTTTGCAATGTTTCAGGAGATGATGACGGCAGAGACTTCCTGTGTGCAGGATCGCACCCTCTACGAGGATTTGGAGATTTTTGCCCGCACCCTGAATCGGCAGGGCTTTTTGGACGACCGCGACTATCAGAACTATCGCGCCCTCTTTGAGCAGATGGTCCCCTTCTTGCCCCCACCCGACCTGATCATCTACCGGCGCGCTTCCCCCGAGTTTCTACTGGAAAGGATCCGCTCGCGTGGGCGGGGCTTTGAGCAGGGCATCACACTCGACTACCTGCGGGGGCTCCACGAGGCTTACGAAGACTGGATTGACCGGGCCTCCACCAAGCTAACGATCCTGACCCTGGATGCCGAAGCGTGCGACCTCTACTGCCCGGAAGATATGGCCCAGGTGATCGAGTTGGTGCGCGAGCACTGTCCGGAGGACTAGGGCAGTTGGGCTTCCAAAACGTGGGCAAGCACATTTCTGCCCAACTGCAGAGTCTCGCCAGATTCGAGCAAGATGGCGAGACGTCCCGGCAGCTATCGTTGCCCTGAAGTGTTTTTGAATATACGAGACTCGCGTGTTTCCCATCACCCATGTCTACGCAGTTAAACAGATCGTACCCTCGGCCGGCCGCTTGCACATCCTGGGGGCCATCTTTCCTGATGCGGCGCCGTTGGCGATAGCAAGACGGGCCCGGGCGCACGCTGCGCCTAGCGACCGCCATGCTGGAGACGGACAGGGCGCTAAAGGCGCGCTGTGCAACGGCCTGAGCTGGGATCAGGCCCACCGATCCGGAGCGGCGTTGTACACCTTTTTGCAGCAACATGCGCCGGCCGGCCGGCCCTTTGCGGTCGGCATGATCACCCACGGCGTCGCGCCGGCCGGCCTGGACTATTATGGGGATCAAAAGTATCGCGATTTCGAAAAGGGTTATGCCTTTGAAGAGGCCCGTCCTTACGCCACTCGAGTCGCCACGATCTGCCATCTACCCGAAAGCATGGGCTGGTGGAAAGCCCACAATTTCGTCGAGATGGCCATCGAGTGGCGCATCGCCCAGCAGCAGCCCAATCTCGGACTCCAGGTGCACCAGGCTCTGACCCAAGCCGAGGAGATCGCTTTTCTTGCCCCCCATCTGGCAGCCTTTTTCAAACAGGATGGTGGGGGCCTGCTCCGCAGCCTCCCGGCGATGGTACCCTTCTTGGCGCTGGATCCCGTTACCCCCGCCACCCTCGCCGAACGCTACCAGATCCAGGTACGGATGAGGCACGGCGTCGAAGCCATCGAGGTGGATCAGGCCGCGGTGTTGATCGAGGAGATCGCCGAGGTCATCCAACCACGATGCTGGGCCTTTATGGAGGATGCGCTGGGCAAGATAGGCGCGACGCTCGAAGCCAGGGGATGGAAATAAACGCCACCTACCACCGCTCGTAGCGCACTAAATCGGCCAGGGCCTTGCGCTTCTTGGGGCGCGGTTCATCCCCTGGATAGCCGAGCGGGGTAAAGACAATTGGCTCGACGTCCTCGGGCAGGCCCAACACCTCGCGGGCCGCCACGGCATCAAAGGCCCCGATCCAACACGTGCCCAACCCCAACTCGGCCGCGGCCAGGGTGATGTGGTCCATCACGATCGCTGCGTCGACGTCGCAGAAATTCTTGCCGTCGCCGCGCGTCCAGGCCTGCTGGGGCAAACCACAGACGGCCAGCACCAGGGGAGGCTGGACGAACCATTTGGAGCGATAGATGCGGCCCAGTTCGCTCTCCCGGCCGGCCGTGTGAATGACAATAACCTGGAACGGCTGGCGGTTGGCCGCCGTCGGGGCCAGGCGAGCCGCTTCCAACACCTGCTGTAGCTTTTCCTCCTCGACGGGCTCCGCTTGGTAGGCACGGACGCTGTAGCGGGTGGTAATCAGCGCTGAGAAATCCATCGAAAACCTCCTTCAACTTCCAACATGCACAAAACGATGCGCGTCAGGCGTGATTCGTGAAATGTAAAACTCATTCGATCACCACGGCGCTCAAATCTTCCTCCGGTTCCGGATAGTCCATCTTGAGTCCATTGAGCGTTTCCACGAGAATGGTGGCCACCACCAGGTTGCGGTACCATTCCCGGTCGGACGGTACGATATACCATGGGGCCCAACGGGTGCTGGTTTTACTGAGCACGTCCTCGTAAGCCTGCGTATAGGCCGGCCACAGCTTGCGCTCATCCAGGTCCCCCCGGCGAAACTTCCAGTGTTTGTGCGGGGTATCCAACCGATCCTGAAAGCGTTCCTTTTGCTCCTCGGGGCTGATGTGCAGAAAGAATTTGAGGATTGTGGTTCCCTCCTCAAACAGCATGCGCTCAAAGGCCCTGATGTGGGCAAATCGCTTCTTCCAGACAACGGGTGGCACCAGCTCGTGAACGCGCACAACCAAAACGTCCTCATAGTGGCTGCGGTTGAATAAAACGATCTCCCCTCTGCCTGGCGTTTGCTGGTGAATGCGCCAGAGATAGTCGTGGTCCAACTCGCGCTGTGTAGGAACCCGAAAGTTGGCCACCCGGACACCCTGGGGGTTGACCCCATCAAAGACATGGCGGATGACACTGTCTTTGCCGCTTGCGTCCAAGCCCTGGAGTACGACCAAAACCTTGTGCTTGTGCTCGGCATAGAGCAGTTCCTGCAAATCCTCGAGATGGTGATTGAGGTCCAAGGTCGCCTCTTTCCCCTTGGTCTTGCCCCCATCGAAAGCGCTCTTGTCTCGGGGATCATGCTCGCTCAAGTCAACACGAGTGCCCGGTTTGACGCGATAACGGTTCATGGTCTTCTCCTTGTGCACATCCGATTTCTCACCAACTTGTGGTCTACGCAAACAATGTCCCCCCAGACGCTAGCGAGTCTGGCATATCTAAAACAACACCTGGGTACGGCATCTATCCGCTGGGCATATCCGTACTGCGCAAAGAGATCCGGCCGCGTTCCATATCGACCGCCAGCACCTCAACCTCAACCACGTCGCCGAGGTGCAGCTCAAGGCCGGCCGGTATCTGGCTGCGATGGAGCAGCCCATCCTGCTTGACGCCAATATCCACAAACGCACCAAAGTCCACTACGTTACGCACAGTGCCCCGCAAGCGCATCCCGGGCTGGAGATCCTCCATGGCCAGCACATCGCGGCGCAGGATGGGTGGTGGCAGATCGGCGCGGGGGTCCCGGCCGGGACGGACGAGCTGCTCCAGGATGTCGGCCAGGGTCAGGGGGCCGGTTTGCAGCGCTTCGGCCAGGGACTCGAGCGAATGGCGCTGGCCCAAGCGGTCCAACGCCGTCTGGCGGTCGGCCGGCGGGGTCTCCAGGGTCAGGCCGGCCCGTCGCAGCAGCGCCTCCGCCACCGCATAGCTCTCGGGATGGATCGCGCTGCTGTCCAGCGGGTTGGTCCCGTCGCGCACGCGCAAAAAGCCCGCCGCCTGCTCAAAGGAGCGGGGGCCCATGCCGGGCACCTTTTTCAGCGCCTCGCGGTCGGCAAAGGGGCCGTGGGTGTCCCGATAGTTGACGATACGTTCGGCCAGTTTGGGCCCGATGCCGGCCACGTAGGTGAGCAGGGCCGGCGAGGCCGTGTTCACATCCACGCCGACGCTGTTGACGACGCTCTCGACAACACCAGCCAACGTCGCCGTCAGATCCTTTTGATTCACATCGTGCTGGTACAGGCCCACGCCAATCGAACGCGGGTCGATCTTGACCAACTCGGCCAGCGGGTCGAGCACCCGCCGGGCGATGGAGACAGCCCCACGCATGCTGACGTCCATATCGGCCAGCTCGGCACGGGCCAGGCGGCTGGCGCTGTAGACGCTGGCCCCGGCCTCGTTGACGACAATGTAGCGCACGTTGGGCAACGTGCGGACCATCTCGGCGACCAGAACCTCGGTCTCCCGGGAGGCGGTGCCGTTGCCGATCGCGATCAGGGAAACGCGGTCCCGGCGGACCAGCATCTTGAGCGTTTTGACCGCCTCCTCAAACGCCTTTTGCGGTTCGTGGGGATAGATCGTCGCCATTTCCAGCACCTTGCCGGTGGGGTCCACGACAGCGACCTTGCAGCCGGTGCGATAAGCTGGATCGATCCCCAAAACGGTGTGGCCGACTACGGGCGGCTGGTAGAGCAGGGCGCGCAGGTTCCGGGCAAAGATGGAGAGGGCCCGCTCCTCACCCCGCTCGGTCAGAATGCGGCGCACGTCCCGCTCGATGGCCGGGAGCAAGAGCCGTTCGGCCGCATCGTCGATCGCCAGTTCCAGCTGGCCGGCCAGGGGGCATTGGGGATGAGGCCGAAAGGCAGAGGCCACCGCAGCACGCCAGTCGCGCTCAGCTACGTCCACCCACACGCGGAGGACCTTTTCGGCCTCCCCACGGTTGATGGCCAGAATTTGATGGGGACGGAGGCGATCCACGCGCTGGACCAGATCGTAATAATTGCGATAAACACCGCGGGGATCGTCAGCCTTTTCTGTCTTTTCGCTATACAGGAGCGCCCAGCGCAGCGCCTTCTCTCGGGCGGTGCCCCGCACAACAGGGTGCGTACTCACCATCTCGGCGACGATATCGCGCGCTCCGGCCAGAGCCTCCTCGATCGTCGGCACCTGTTCGCTCAGAAAAGGGGTGACGATCTCTTCCATCGTCTCGGAAGTGGCAATCTGTTCGATGACCAGCTCGGCCAGTTCTTGGAGGCCCTTTTCCCGAGCCACGCTGGCCCGTGTGCGCCGTTTGGGCTTGTACGGCAGATAAAGGTCCTCCAGCACAGCCAGGGTGTCGGTGGACTGAATCTGGGCGGCCAGTTCGGGCGTCAACTTGCCCTGCTCCTCGATCGTGGACAGAATCGTCGCCCGGCGCTCGTCCAAGGCGCGGAGCTTGCCCAGAAGCAAGCCTAGCTGGCGGATCTGCTCCTCATCCAGGCCACCGGTAGCCTCTTTCCGGTAGCGGGCGATAAAGGGGAGGGTGTTGCCAGCGTCGAGCAGGGCCGTGGTAGCAGCGACCTGCGACGGGGGCAGGGAGAGCGCGGTGGCGATGTGGGTGATGTGGGGGTTAGTCATAAGATTAACAAGGTGACAAGATGACAGGATGACAAGGTGACTCCATTCTAACACACCCTCCCCGCATGGTCAAGAAACGCCAAACACCGGTTGTCACCATCCCCCATCTATGGTATGATGTAGGCAACAAGTCGTGCCAGGAGGACATCCAATGGACGAGGTCCAAAAACCAACCGTCGTCGTCAGCAAGTGCCTGGGTTTTGCCCCCTGCCGCTACAACGGAGCGATCATCGGCAACGATTTCGTCCGCCAGATGCAACCCCATGTCAACTTCCTGCCCGTCTGCCCCGAGGTCGAGATCGGCCTGGGCGTGCCCCGGGATCCGGTGCGCGTGGTGCAACTGGAAGGGAAAAACTACCTCCTACAGCCGGCCACCCAGGCCGACGTCACGGAAAAGATGGTCACCTTTGCCCAGTCATACCTCGATGCACTTCCCCAAGTGCACGGATTCCTCCTCAAGAACCGCTCCCCCTCCTGCGGCATCAAGGATGTCAAGATCTATGGCCGCGGCGGCAACGTCCTGAAGCGAGACAGCGGATTCTTCGGCGGGGCCGTGCAGGAACGCTTTCCCCTCCTGCCGGTGGAAGACGAGGGCCGCTTGAGCAACTATCGCCTCCGTGAGCACTTTCTCACCCGCCTCTATGCCCTCTTTCGTTTCAGCGCGCTCAAGGCGCAGCCGACCATGCGGGACCTGGTCCAGTTCCATGCTGAAAACAAACTACTCTTGATGGCCTATAGCCAAAAAGAACTGCGCCTGCTTGGACGCATCGTCGCCAACCCGGAGAAACGGCCGGCCCAAATGGTGCTGGCCGACTATGAAGCGCATCTGCTGCGCGCGCTGGACAAAATGCCGCGCCTGGCATCGGGCATCAATGTGCTGATGCACATCCTGGGATACTTCAAGGGGCTATCCAGTGAGGAAAAGGCCTACTTCCTGGACACCCTGCAAAGATACCGCCTGCGCAAGGTTCCATTGAACGTACCACTGACCCTGGTCAACTCCTGGCTCATTCGCTTCGGAGTACCGTACCTGGAGCAGCAGACCTTTTTGCAGCCCTACCCCGAAGAACTGTTCGAGATGTCGGACTCGGGCAAGGGCCGGGACTTGCGTTAGGAAACCCTTGCCGATTCCCTAGTGCACCTTCACAAAACAGCCCTTGGCGTTTTCCGGACCCCCGTGGCCAGCTGATCCTGTCCCGCTAGCTGGTGCCAGGTGCACAGCGGCCATTTCCATGCCGTTTTGACGGCGTTGGATGGCTTGACAGCGTCGCGGCAGGCATTCGAAAGTCAAGGTTAGTTGCGTGAAATGGCACGAGCACTTTCCAGAGCTACGCACTTGTGCTATAATCAACAGCACGAGCGAGGAGGAGGTAGCATGAGCGAGTGGGTGCCGCAGGTCGTCGTCGTCGGGCTGGCCTGCCTGGACATCAAAGGCCACGTGTTTCGCCAAATCCAACCGGCCACCTCATCCCCAGGCAGGGTACGGATCACCGTCGGCGGGGTAGGACGCAACATCGCCGAGAACCTGGCCCGGCTGGGGACGCACACGGCCCTGCTGACGGTCGTGGCGCGGGACCCATTCGGCCACCAGGTGGTCAAGGAAACCAGCGCGGCCGGCGTCGACATGGCGCCGGTGCGCTTTGCCCGCGACCAGCGGACGGCCTCTTACCTGGCCCTGCTCGACGACGAGGGCAACCTGGCCGCCGCGGTGGACGACACGGCAATTATCAGAGAATTGACCCCGCGCCACGTCTATGATCGCCGGCGACTGTTCCGTCAGGCCCAGATGGTCGTGTTGGACGCCAATACGCCCAAGAAAACGGCCGAGACGACGATCCGACTGGCGCAAAAGTACAGCGCCCGCCTCTGCCTGGACCTGGTCTCCCTCGAGCTGGCAACACGCTACCGCGATTACCTGGAGCACTTTTACCTGCTCGCAGCCGGCGCCGTGGAGGTCGCCGCCCTCACCGGCCTCCCCGTCACGAACCGTCACAACGCAGCCGATGCCGCTCGCCACCTGGTCAGTAAGGGCGTGGAGGTCGTGATCATCAATCTGGGGCGGAACGGCGTGGTCTATGCGACTACGGAGGACAACGGTTACGTGCCGGCCGTGCGCTGCGAGGTTGTAGACCAAACCGGCGCCGCCGATGCCCTAACTGCAGCGGTGATCTATGGCCTGGTTAACGAAATCCCGCTCGACGAGGCCGTGTGGTTGGGTGTCTCAGCTGCCGCGTTGACCCTCCAGTCTATGGAGACGGTGCGCAGCGATCTCAGCCTAGACCTATTGTACCAACGTTTGGTCGGTTAAGAAACGATAAGGATGGGCATAAGGATGACTGGACTCGTGCTTGGCAACCGCTATAAAGTAGGAGAACTGCTCGGTCAGGGGGGCATGGCCCTCGTCTACAAGGCCCAAGACAGTGTGCTCGGCCGGCCAGTGGCGATCAAGATTCTCCGCGCCGAATACACCGACGATGCCACGCTGGTTGCCCGCTTCCAGCGCGAGGCCCGCGCGGCCGCCAACCTGGCCTATCCCAACATCGTTGCCGTCCACGACGTCGGTCAGGATGAGGGCTGCTACTATATCGTCATGGAATACGTCCGTGGCCCCACCCTCAAGGACGTCATCCGCCAGCGTGCCCCGCTCTCGGTCGAATTTGCTCTCAAGGTAGCCGAGCAGGTCTGTGCGGCGCTGGAATACGCCCACCGCCACAATGTCATCCACCGCGATATCAAGCCGCAAAACATCCTCCTCAGCGAGGACGAGGAGGTGGTCAAGGTCACCGACTTTGGCATCGCCAAGACCACCCTGGACCCCGAGATCACGGCCGAGCGACTGGCCCTGGGCACAGTGAAATACATCAGCCCCGAACAGGCGCAGGGGATCGAGGTGGTCCCCCAATCGGACCTGTACTCGTTGGGCGTGGTGCTCTACGAAATGCTCACCGGGGAGCAACCCTTCGACGGCGAAACCCCCGTCAGCATCGCCCACCACCACCTGCAGAGCCCGCCCCAACCGCTGCGGCAGCTCAACCCCTATATCCCCCCAGCCGTGGAAGGCATCGTGATGCGGGCCCTGGCCAAGAACCCAAACGAGCGTTTTGCCACTGCCCGCGAACTGCGCACGGCCCTGAAGCGCTACCGCCTAGTTGGGGCTGAGGTCACCGGGCCGATCCCCCAGTCCCTACCCCAACCACCGGCCGAGCCCGTGATCAGCGGCCGGCCAAAATCGGCTTCCCCCGCCGAGGTGGCGCACCCTCCGGCCTACACGCCCCGCCGCCGGACAACAAAAACATCCTCATCTGGCCTGGGCGCCGTGGGCGTCCTGCTCCTGGTCTTTATCACCGCCGGCATCATCGGGCTCTTTGTGTTGGGGAGCCAGGTCTGGCCCGTCCTCTTTCCACCGCCGCCCACACCGCTCCCCACCGCACCCCCCACGCCAACCCAGCCACCGCAGGTCGTCGTGCCGGACGTGCAGGGGCTAACCTGGGAGGAGGCCTGTACCCAACTCGAGCAGTTTCACCTAAACTGCGTCCAGGGCGAATCGCGCTACGACCCCTATGCCCAGCCGGGGCAGGTGGTGGGCCAAGAGCCGACCTATGGTATCTCGGTTGAGCAAGGCACAGCAGTGACCCTCTACCTGGGCGCCCCGCCGGGTCTGGCCAGTATCCCCTCCGTCGAGCAGATGTCGTTCCCGGGCGCCAAACTGGTCCTGGAGCAGGCTGGTTTTCGCGTGCAGCAGGAGGAAATAGGCTGCGTGAACACCCCGCCCAGCTACGTGCATGAGCAGAAACCGCAGGCCGGCCTGCAGGACATCCAGGGCATCACCGTCACCGTCTATGTCAGTATCGGCGACCAGTCGGTCCTGCCCGAGTTGCTCCGCGTGCCCCTGACGGAGGCTCGCCAGCGCATTGCCGAGGCCGGTCTGACCTTGCAGTGGGAGTTTCCTCAGACTCAGGCCGACATGCCCCCCGGCGTGGACATCGACAGCCTTGGCCGGCCCGGTGAGGTAATCAGCTATGATCTCATCTTTGGCGGTCGCAGCTATACCAGCGGCGAGCTAGGCCCTGAGGACAAGGTGCCATGCGGAGCCCTGATCAACATCGCGTACTATGCAAAGTCTCCGTAGGTAACGCGGCCAAAATGAACTGAACGGCTCGATATAGGGAACAAGGGGCAAGGATCAAGGCCGATCCTACATTTCCCTTGCTCCTTGTCCTTTAACGCGCTTGCGGGGTGCAAATTGCTACAGCGTTGGAACGCTTGGGCGAGGTGTCGGTCTCCCTGGATGGTCCGCCTTATCGCCCCCATTTTCCTTTTGCTCGCCGGTCTGGCCGCGGGCCTGGCCGCGGCCCGCTATGGGCTGCTCGCTGCGATCACCACCCTGGGCGGCCTGCTGGCCGGCGTGGGCGCCTTTTTCTTCCCCTGGGCCGGCCTGCTCACCGCCCTGAGCCTGGCCATCCTCCTGCCCTTTGGTGTCCTACCAATTCGCTCCGGCGTCAGCCCATCCTTGCTCGAAGTCATCCTGCTGGGCTGTCTGGGTGGTTGGCTGCTGCCCCCACTCCTGCACAAGGAACGGCGCTGGCCCTTTTCCTGGCCGGACGCCCTGGTCTGGCTCTTGATCGCCTGGACCACCTTTGCCCTCCTCCTGGGCTGGCCTCACGGGGGCAACACCAACGTGCTCAACAACCACGTCGAGTTTATGCTGGCATTGGCGACCTTTTTCGCCGTGCGGCAGTTGGCCCGCGACCCCCGGCGTAGGCGCCAGTTCATCGCCGTGCTGCTCCTGGCGGCCGGCCTGGCCGCGCTCGTTGGGTTGGCCCTCTATGCCCTGCCCGATGCGACCTCGCTGGATCTGCTCGTGCGACTGGGGCCGCTGGGCTATCCCACCAGCGGGCGGGTCCTGCGCTACGTCGAGGACAATCCGGCTGGCCTGGAGCGCGCCATCGGTACGGCTGTGGATCCGAATAGCTTCGGCGGGATGCTCGCCCTGGCCGCGGCTGTGGCCCTAGGGGAGGTGCTGGCCCATTGGCCATGGGCGCGCGGTAAGAAAGCGCCTCATCTCTCTACTACCCCGTCTCCCCGTCACCCCGTCACCCCGTCCTCGCGCCAGGGCGCTCGTGAGCTTCCCCTCGCTCTTCTCCTGCCTATCCTGCTCGTACTCATCCCCTGCCTCTACCTCACCCACTCCCGGGCGGCGCTGGGGGGACTGGTCGTCGCCGGGCTCTTTCTCGTCGCTGCACGCTACCGCCGCCTCTGGTGGGCCATCCTGGTCGTGGTTGCCCTCACCGCCGTTGTCGTCCTTGCCCTGGGACTGGACCATCCCGTCGTAGCCCGCTTTACCCAGGGGCTGACGTTCCAGGACCTGTCCAACCAGATGCGCCTCGATGAGTACGCTGATGCCTGGACAGTCGTGCGGCGTTACCCGCTCCTTGGCGTTGGTTTCGGCAACGCCCCGGATGCCGACCTCACCCTGGGTGTGTCCAGCATCTACCTGACCGTCGCCGAGCGGATGGGGCTGGTGGGCCTGATCGCCTTCCTAGGAGCGGTGAGCGGAGCCTGCGGGCGGGCCCTGTCGCTCTCCCGGCATGCGCGTGATGGACAGGCCGGCCGGCGGATAGCCCTCCTGGCCGGCGTGGTCGCGGCCCTGGCCATCGGCCTGCTGGACCACTACTTTTTCAACCCCGATTTCCCCCATATGGCTACGCTGCTGTGGGCAACGCTGGGGCTGGCATGTGCAAAAGTGGATGGCTGAGGGTACTCTGCGAGAGTCAAAGACTCTCGTAGAGTGTCCCCTCCTCCTGATTTGCACATTCCTCTCTTTTCGGTTACAATTCTCCTGCTTGGCATTGTCCTTTCCTATATCCAGACAGATCAGCAATCTAGCTGATTGAACCAAAGGAGGATCCTATGACAACGCGTGTGGGTATCAACGGATTTGGCCGCGTGGGCCGGCAGGTGTACAAGGCACTCGCCGAAATGTACCAGGAGAGCATCGAGGTCGTCGCCGTCAACGACATCGCTGATGCGCCTACCCTGGCGCACCTGCTGCGCTACGACTCGGTCTATGGTGCTTTCGAGGGCCAGGTAGAGGTCACAGAGACCGGCCTGCTCGTCGATGGGGAGAAACTGCGCGTCCTGACCGAGCGTGAGCCAGCCAAACTCCCCTGGCGGGACCTGGGCGTGGAAATTGTTGTCGAGTCCACGGGTCTTTTCAGAACCGGCGACAAGGCCCGTGCGCACATCGACGCCGGCGCCAAAAAGGTCATCATCTCGGCGCCGGCCAAGGGCGAGGACGTGACCATCGTCCTCGGGGTCAACGAAGACCTCTATGACCCGGATCAGCATCACATCATCTCCAACGCTTCCTGTACCACCAACTGTCTGGCCCCGGTCGTCAAGGTGCTGAACGACCGCTTTGGCGTCGTGCGCGGCCTGATGACGACGGTGCACTCGTACACTGCCGACCAGCGCCTGGTCGATGCGCCGCACAAGGACCTCCGCCGGGCCCGCCACGCGGCGATGAACATTATTCCCACCACCACCGGTGCGGCCCGGGCCCTGGGCGTGGTCATGCCCGAACTCGAGGGCAAGTTCGACGGCGTCGCCCTGCGTGTACCCACACCGACCGTCTCGATCGTCGACTTTGTGGTCGAGCTGAGCAAGCCGACCACGGCCGAAGCAATCAACAAGGCCTTTCAGCAGGCAGCGGACGGCGAGCTGGACGGCATCCTCTATGTCAATGAGGAACCGTTGGTCTCCTCCGACTTTATCGGCGCCGACCTGTCCAGCATCGTGGATGCACCGATGACGGTGATGATGGGCGGGACGATGGCCAAGGTCATGGCCTGGTACGACAACGAGTGGGGCTATTCCTGTCGCGTCGCCGACCTGACGACCCTCGTCGCCGAGCTGTTGTAATATGGATGGGGATAAAGTTTGGCCTTTTGGACCATCGCGAAAAGGATGTTCGTAGTAAGGCACGTAGCGAAGCAAAGTGCCGTTCCGTCCAGCCGTAAACGCCACTCCGCTTCGCTTCGTGGCTTACTACAAATTGAAAAGGCCAAACTTTATCGAGCCAGTCTCGCGCTACAGTTTCCAAGCTTTTGCCCCGGGAGGCGTACCGATGATCTTACCCCCCGGTTTTCCCTTCACCCAGACCGCCCTGCGCGCCTACCTGGAGTGCCCTTATCGATTCCGCCTGCGGTACATTGAGGGGGTGCCCTGGTCCGCGCTGCCCCCGGAACCGGCGGCAGAGGCGGCCGTCGAGCGGGGCCGGCACTTTCACGAACTGGTCCGGCAGCACTTTTTGGGACTGGACGTGGCCACCCAGGCCGCGGCGCTGGGGGAAGCGGTCGAATCCTGGTGGCAGACCCTGCGCGACACGCCGCCTGATCTCGCCGCCTACCCGCAGCGTTTCCCCGAGGCTGGCCTGTCCATCCCCATGGGAGACTATCGGCTGGCCGCGCGCTACGACCTGTTGGCCGTGGGCGAGGACCGGGCCCTGATTGTGGACTGGAAGACTGGTATCGACCTCTCGCAGCCGGCCCTGGCCGGGGACATTCAAACGCGCGTTTACCTCTACGTCCTGGCCATCGGCGGCGCGACCTACCACAACGGCCGGCCGCTTCCCGCAGACGGGTTGGCGCTACTGTACTGGCACCCGCGCGGCCCCCAGGAGGTGCGCTTATCCTACAGCATCGCGCAGCAGGCCGCCGATGACACCCTCTTGGCTGCTTTGGTGGACGAAATCGCAGCTCGCCGGCTGGAGGACTTGCGCCCCACCACCGACGAGGCGACCTGTGCCCGCTGCGCCTACAACGCCCTGTGCGGCAAGGGCCGTGGCACGGACGCCCCTTGGGAGGAAGAGGAGGAAGTGGTCCTCGAAGCGGGAGCATGAGCGGCCAGCCGCTAAACGTAGGGATTAGGACCGGGGAGACCTTGCGAAGCATACTATAGAGAAACTGTCAAGTATCCCCCTGTACATTAACAAGCACCAGCGTGTATCTCCGTTTGG
>Ga0272444_10002677_pt1 | contig 16352 bp, 14 predicted proteins | sample SSMForm13_FD_201033 | JGI IMG/M metagenome (GOLD analysis project Ga0272444, IMG submission 201033) | Marine sediment archaeal communities from Little Sippewissett salt marsh, Falmouth, MA, United States - SSM-Form-13 | ecosystem: Environmental > Aquatic > Marine > Wetlands > Sediment ...
CCCCTTTACCGTCATAGCGCCTTCACTGGTCGAGGTCTTGTCGTCTTACTTCGGTCGTGTGATCCTTTATCGGCCGGTGGGTTCAGCACCGATGAAGGACCTTGAGCAGTGGATGACCCAGGGGCTCCTAGAAATCCGTGTGCCTCTTGAAGATGTCATAGACAAACATGCCCTCAGTGGCGAAGTGGAACAATGGAAGACGTGGGGTCTTTTGAATCAGGGGGCCGACACGGCCTATCTGAAGGCCACAGGTGTGCAAATCGCCCCGGTTCATCCCTTGGCCCCTAAAATCGCTTCTGAAATCCAGGGGACCGGCCGCCAAACCCAAGAAAAGGCCAAAGAGAGGGACCTGACACGCCAATTGTTTCTCCACCTGGCCCAAGACTTTGACCGTCTGTCCATGGAATTGGGGGAAAAGCTGAAAGGATTCAAGGTGCAGCAGGACGCCCTGCAAGCTTTCCTCCGTGTGGATGAGCCTGAAGAAAGGCAAGATTCGGTGCCTACGGAGCCATTTCCGGAATCCCGTGAAGACCTGGGGGGTTTGATGATCGAGCATCGCATGCTTGCCTGGAGCGATCTGGTTGAGGCAGATCCTCAACCATCGAACCTCCTTATTACAGACTCCCCGGCAGCCCATGCCTGGTTCCTCGATCTCGCCCAAGAAAGGACGCCTCTATTGAAGTTTGACCTCCCCTGCACGCAACCACCGCCCCACAGCCTCCCATGGAAAGATCCCCTGGAAAAGCTCTTTCGGACGGTGCTCACCGCCCCTTGGAGCAAGCAAGTCCAACAGAGGATCGACGGCACGGCACGTGAGATAGAAGCCATCATGGCCAGCTGGAGTGAATCCGTCACAAAGCCCGGTGAAAAGACAGCATCCTTCCGCTGGCACGTGGTTCCGAACCAAACGGCTGCCAACGTGTTGAAGGAGCAACGGGCTTCTGGTCATAGTGAGGCCGTGCACCGAGGTGAAAACACCCTTGTAGGTCTCGTTGAGCTTGCGGTTTAGAGACCAAGCAACAACGAAGTCCCTTCCTGGAAAAAGACCCTTTTCACAACGTCATTAAGAGAAAAAATATGCAGGATTATGAAGAAGGCTTGACGATTTCGGGTAATTGATGTAATAAGTCCCCGTTCCGAAAATCGTAAAATCGGTATTCAGATATCGGTTTGGATATAGAACGTATTGAAATAAAATGAGAAAGGAGGCGTTGCCTGATGTTCACACCGACCGTGGATAAGGATAAGTGTACCGGCTGTGGCGAATGCACCGAGGTCTGTCCTGTGGAGGTTTTCGAACTCCAAGACGAGAAATCCGAGCCTGTCAATGCAGAAGAGTGTCTAGGATGCGAAAGTTGCGTTGAGGTTTGCGAGGCCGGGGCCATTACTGTCGAAGAAACATAATGTCAATCCGGTGACTGGTGTCTGGTCCCTGATGCGGGCGGGTTCCGCATCAAGGGCCAGCCGCCAACCTCTGCCCTGCCAGTATCCGTCACGGGCCTATCCCCACCTTTTTTTTCACATCATCAACACGTTTCCCGCGGGAGCCATGACAATGAACGATAAACCGACTGCCGCTTTCCCGTTGCCGTGCCAAGGGCAGTGATGCTTATGGGCTTCTCTGTTATGTCAACACTTGAACAACCCGAGTTGTATGGAGGACAATCATGATCGAAAAAATAGGCGTTGTGGGCGCTGGTCAGATGGGTGCCGGGATTGCCCAAGTGGCGGCCATGAACGGATTCCTTGTCATCCTCAATGACGTCAAGGATGTGTTGCTGGACCGTGCCATGGAGCGCATTCAGAAAAGCCTTTCGACCCTTGTCAGAAAAGAGCGCATCAGTGAAGAGCAAAAAAAAGCCGCCTTGGAAGGAATACAAACGACTTGTGAAATCAAGCCCTTCGAGGATGCTGACTTCGTGGTGGAAGCCGTTATTGAAAACCAGGACTTGAAACTGGAAGTCTTCAAGCAACTCGACGAGCATTGCCGGCCTACCGTCATCCTTGCAAGCAACACCTCGTCCATTCCCATTACACGAATTGCGGCGGCCACAAAACGGCCCTCTGAAGTCATCGGGATGCACTTCATGAACCCCGTGCCGCTCATGAAACTGGTTGAAATCATCCGGGGGCTGGCCACATCTGAAGAAACCTTTGAGACGACCAGGGACTTGGCTGTTAAGCTCAAAAAAATCCCCGTAGCCGCCAACGATTCCCCGGGCTTCATATCCAACCGTATCCTCCTGCCCATGATCAATGAGGCCATCTTCGCCCTGCACGAAGGGGTGGGAACGGCCGAGGCCATCGACTCGGTCATGAAGCTGGGAATGAACCATCCCATGGGGCCTCTGGCATTGGCGGATCTGATCGGTCTGGATACGTGTCTGTCCATCCTGGAGGTCCTTCACCAAGGGCTTGGAGATTCCAAATATCGACCCTGTCCTTTGCTCAGGAAGTATGTAGATGCCGGGTATCTGGGCCGTAAGACAGGTAGGGGATTTTACCCTTACTGAGACTTCGCCGACTGGTGCGACCGATTCAGACACTGCGCATTGAAGATTGCTCTGGTGTCGTGTCCCAGCAATACCTTGCATGATAGGGATGCCGGCCAAAGCCTTTTTCAGAGCGACATTGAGCATTTTGGGAGCCAGACGGATGCTGAACGGCGCGTGAAGAATCACAGACTGTCTGAGGGCCTAAAGGCCCGGGTTTCCGTGATTTAGCGCCGTTCGGTAGGCGTCTCCAAAATGGTCACGGAGCAACGCAAATGGCTTTGGACAACTACCCAGGCATGATTTGCACTTCTTCAACTTATTCCAGGGACACTACACTAGCAAGCGGCAGGAGATGTCCGACTGTAAGGAAATTTGCCGTTCCTAGATCCCCTCGCTAACCCCGCGGCGACTCGACTCAGCTCGTCGAAGTCAAGCCGTGGGGAATGCCCTCGCTTTCCCGGTTCAACAACCCAAAGCGACACCGGCCTTGATGATCCTCTTCGCCTCCTATGGAAATTGTGTTTGACACAGGTCGTATATTTTGGCAAAAAGTTTTGAGTCGCAGGACGTTGCACCCGTTGACCCGGTCGCTTTTTTGAGGAAAGCCTCACGCCAAAACCATTAGAAGGCTCATTTGGACGACCCTATGGCGCGCATATGGCCCATCGGTGGAGGAAAGGGGGGCTCCGGCAAGAGCCTTTTCGTGGGTGCCCTCGGTAGTTATCTGGCCAAGGCAGGCAAAGCGACCCTGCTGGTTGATGCGGACCTGGGAGGGGCCAACCTGCACACAGTCGTCGGCATCCCCCATCCGACCAGGACTGTATCGGCATTTATCAATCGGGAGGTTGACAGCCTTGAGGACACCATCATCGAAACCGGCCACCCCAGTCTGTTTCTCATCAGCGGCGCCCGGAACTCCTTGGAGGTCGCCAACCTGCCCTATGCTCAGAAGTTGAGGCTCCTTCGAGCCATCTTCAAGCTCCCCTACGAGCACATCCTTTTGGACCTGGGAGCGGGCACCTCCTTCAACACCCTAGACTTCTTCATCCTGTCCAACCTGGGCATCTTTGTCACCACACCCGAACCCACCTCCATTGAGAACACATACCACTTTATCCGTTCCGCCTATTTCCGCAAAATAAGACAGGTCCTTAAACAAACCCAGCTTCGTGCTTTTCATCACCACGCCAAGGCCTCCTGGAAAACGCCTGCGGCCTTTTTGGATATGCTCAAGCAGGAGGCACCGGGAAGGGCCGCATCTGTGGAGAAGGCCCTGGGTGCCTTTCGCTTTAAGCTGGTCCTCAACCAGTTCCGAAAGCAGGACGATGTAAGGCTCGGCCTTCAAATTTGCAAGGTCTGCCAAAGGCATCTTGGACTTCAGATGCAATTTCTCGGAAACATTCGTTTTGATGACCGCGTTCATTATGCCGTATGCCAGAAGGTCTCTTTTGTAGACAAATACCCATATACCCAAGCGGCCCTCGATCTGCGGGCCGTTGCCCAGGCGATTCTCGCCACAGAAAAAGTCGAGTCCAAAGCGCCACCCAAAAAGGTAGGCGCCTCAAGGCCGTCACCATAAGGAGGGCTGGCGGATAACCATGAAGCCTTTCGACCAACAGAATTACTACGAGGTCTTCGATTTGCCCCCTGATGCGACACCCTTTGAGATTCGTCAAGCCTACAAAGCCGCTGTGGAACTCTATGGAGACGACGCCATGGCCACCTATGCGTTCTTTCCTGAATCCCAAAGAAAGAAAATCCTTTCTCGCCTCGAAGAGGCCTTTCTCACCTTGGTCAATGAGAAGGCGCGAGCCGATTATGATCAGGCCCTCATAAGGAACGGCGAGTTGGAGGAAAGGTTACGATACAAAGGCATCTCGAAAAAGCCCATACCTCTTTTCGAGTTGAAGTCTTCCCACACCATGAAACATGGCGGGTCTGGCTCGTCAATGCCAGAATCGCCCGAACCGGCTGATATGCCCCTGGTCCACGAAATCCTGTCACACCAAGAGCTCACAGGAAACGACCTGAAGCGGATCAGAAGGGAACTGGGAGTGTCATTGGAACGCATTGCCCAGGAGACCAAGGTTCAGCCCCCCTTGCTGCGAGCGATTGAAGAGGATCACTTTGACGACCTGCCGTCCAGATTCCATCTACAAGGTTTCCTCAAATCGTATGCCCAATGCCTTCGCTTGGACCCACAAGCCGTGGCAAAAAAATACATGGAAAGGATCTAGCCCCGCCCCACGCTTCGTCAGCCCCTCGCAAAAAACCTACTGATTGTAGGGAGCACGAAGTAGTTCCCATCATCACAGAGCGATACTTCGAACCGTCATATGCGGCTGCCCGACATGCGAACAACGCGAGGCTCCCCTTAGTAACTGGTTTAACTGACTGAGAATAAAAGAATTGAAGGATGAGGCGACTTGTGGCACAAGAATTGCTGTTACATCGCCAACAAGAGGTTGAAGATTCTCCTCCTTTCCTTCCTTCACACCTCCTTTGAGCCCTGTCAGGCCCCCCCCTGGCAGGGCTCCTTTTATGTGCCCTGGGCCAGCCATCGGTGGAGACAGTCAAAACTTTGACGCCACCCTGCCCGACAGAAAGCGTCTTGCCCTTCACGGGGGGACGGTGCGGCAGGCGGTTGCCCAAGGAGCCGTGAGGGGCATCCTTTTTGAGATCAGGTCACTCGGTTGTGGGGTGCAAGCCCCAGCCACAGCAACATCGTCCATCTAAAAACGCTACTGACTCATTGAGTTGGCATCTCTATTGCAGAAAAACGGGCAAAGCCGGTAAAAACGGATAAGAAACCGCCATGCATAAAGCCAATAGAACCTTTCTATCCACCCAGGATTTGGCATCATTATTGGGCGTGACCCGTCAAACCATCCGAAACTGGATCAAGCGTGGCCACATCAGTGCCTATCACATCGGCCAAAACCTAAAAATCCCTGTTCCAGAAGCCCAAAGGATCTTGAGGCACTATGCATTGCCTGTTCCGGACTGGTTGGAAGGTCAACAGACTCCCACGGCACCGCCTTCCGGCAAGGAGGGACAGCCAAGGACAAAGGTTCCGTGCCATGGCTAGAGGAACGGATAAGGAGCATCCTATGAATCTGAAGGCGTTGGCAACGAATCTCGGCTTTGAGGAAGAGGAGTTCTTGGAGCTGGTGGAACTCTTTGTAGAAACGGCCACCTCCGACATGACCAAATTGGAAGCGGCCATTTCCCATGGCGCCACAGATCAAACCGTTGAGGCAGCCCACGCCATTAAAGGGGCGGCCGGAAACCTAGGGTTCCAAGACATATATGAACTTGCCAAACAAATCGAAATAAACGCCCGGCAGCATGTCTTGGAAGGAAACCTGCAGGCAGCCCATTCCCTCAGGGGAAGACTTTCGGGCGTTGCTGAAACGCTGAAGGCAAAGCAGACAACCTAGGTGCGAAAACCCATTGACGAATATGACTCAAGAACTGACAGATTCCTTTCCCATACTGATCGCTGAAGACAATGTGGTCTCCAGAAAGCTCTTGGAAAAAAGCCTTGCCAAGGCAGGACATGAGGTGGTGGCTGCCGAAAACGGACGTCGGGCCTTAGAGATCTTTCGAGAGACCTTCTTTCCCATGGTCTTAACCGATTGGACGATGCCGGAAATGGATGGGATTGCCCTGTGTCGGGCCATCAGGAGCCAGGCTACGGCAGGCTACGTTTACATCGTATTTCTGACAGCCAAGGATTCAAAGGACGACATTATCGCCGGCCTTGAAGCAGGGGCGGATGACTATTTGACCAAACCCTTTAATCCCACCGAGCTCATGGCTCGGCTCAAGACAGGCAAGCGCATCCTGGAACTGGAGAGATCTCTAAAAATGGCCAACGAAGAGATCAGAATATTATCCATCACTGACCCTCTGACAGGCTGCTTTAATCGGGGCTACATGACAAGTCACCTGCCTGAAGAAATCAACAGGGCCACCAGGTACGGTCGTCCCTTGTCACTGATCATGTGCGATATCGATCGCTTCAAGAACGTCAACGATAGCCAGGGGCATGTTGCCGGCGACGCCGTGCTGAGGCTTGTCGTGGATTCTATCCATGGCGTGCTGCGCAAAGATCTTGATTGGGCCGTTAGGTATGGGGGGGAGGAATTCCTTGTGGTGCTGCCAGAGACCGATCGCGAAGGCGCCTGGGTCGTGGCCGAGCGCTTGCGACAAATGATGGCAACAAAGCCAATGGCCATCGGGGACGACGCGATCACGATCACGGCGAGTTTTGGTTTGGCCAGTTTCCATCCTGCCTCGGACAAGAGTCCCTCTGCCGAGGCCCTGATCAATGAGGCGGACCGATATCTCTACCAGGCAAAGAGGGAAGGAAGAAACAAAGTCAACGGAAGAGCAAAAGGCGATGAACAAAGACAAGTCCGTGCAACCAAGACTGGCTAACTAACCCACCCGCCCCACCTTCAGGCCTTCAAGAATACCTCCCCCTGTCGCGGCTTCTCATGTTCCGTGCCCAGCCACTGCCGTAGTCATGCGACGGCCCCCGGTTTCGTGGAATGGGAAGAACGAAAAGCATCAAAAATGGCTTCAATATGGTTACAGAGCATCTCAAACTGTTCGGGGTAAAGAGACTGAGCCCCGTCACTCAGCGCTTCTTCAGGGCGGTGATGCACCTCCACCATCAATCCAAGAGCGCCCACCGCCACAGCGGCGCGGCTTAAGGGAATCACCTGATCGCGACGACCAGCCGCATGACTGGGATCCACGATGACAGGAAGGTGGCTCTCTTTCAAAACGACGGGCACCGCCGAAAGGTCTAGGGTGTTCCGCGTGTGATCAGCAAAGGTCCGAACCCCTCGCTCGCACAAAATCACCTGGGTATTTCCCCCCTCCAGAATGTACTCTGCTGCCATGAGCCATTCTTCAATGGTGGCCGACATGCCCCGTTTGAGCAGAATGGGCTTTTCCGAGCGGCCAGCTCGCCGAAGTAGACTGTAGTTCTGCATGTTTCGTGTGCCAATCTGAATCACGTCAGCATAGGCTTCCACGAGATCGAACACCTCATGATCCAGGGCCTCTGTCACCACCGGGAGCCCGGTTTCATCGCGAACCCGGGCGAGGATTCGGAGCCCCTCTTCTCCGAGACCCTGGAACGAATAAGGCGATGTCCTCGGCTTGAAGGCACCTCCTCTGAAAAGGTGCGCCCCCGCCTTCCGGACCATACGGCCAATCGTGACGGCCTGTTCTTCACTTTCCACGGCACAGGGGCCGGCGATGAGGGTCAGGCGTCCGTTGCCCACGAGGACATCGCCCACCTGAACGATGGTACTTTCGGGCTGAAACTCACGACTGACCAGCTTATAGGGACGTGTGACGGGAATCGCGTCCTTGACCCCAGGCAGACCCAGAAAATACGATGCATCCACAGCCCCCCTATTGTGCAAAACACCGATAGCCACCCTTTCTCCCCCCGGAATGGGACGGGCCGTGTACCCTTTGCCTTGGATGGCTGCTAACACCGTGTCAATCTGTTCAGCCGTTGCGCCTTTGCTCATCACCACCAGCATTATCTTTACTCCTCAAAGGAAGACAGACTCGTAAAAAGTGTTTTGCGAACAACATTGAGCATTTTGGGAGAAAGGCACTTGAGATGTTCAGCGTAAAACAATGCTGACTGTTTGAGGGCGTTAGACCGAGTTTTAGCATTTATAGCTGGGTATCTTAAGAGCCCTCAAAATGTTCACGGAGTAATCGACTTTTACGAAACCGTCAAAGGAAAGCCCCTGAAGAACGAGATGTTAGATAGGACTTCGGGCTAGTGTTGCCTGGATGCCTGGACCGGGCTCCACCGCGAGACCTAAAAGAGGGCTCGAACTCAGGGGCTTAGGGCTATTCCGCGCGGATCTATCCCGATTTTCTCGTGCTCCCTCCATAAAGATCATCAATGATCCGGGAACAATCTTGTATCCGAGAAACCGAGACCTTCAAAGAACGCCTTCATGGAAGTACTGCCCAAAGGGCTTTTCGCTCTCTATAAGGGTATGTCCCCCCTGTTGTCAAGCCTGACTTTTTTGAGCCTCACCTTTTTGTAAACAGGAGGGCAAGCGTATCACCCACAGGATTGGGCCGAACAAGCGGGCTGTCTCTGGAAGTTTGTTGAAAAAATGCCCTCTGGTGATATCATTGTCCATCCCTTGCATCGGCATGGGGTTGACCCTTCCGGGAAGCTTTTTTTGGGTAGGTCAGGGCTTGCTCCGGCTGTCCATCCTTGACAATTGAAGACGCCTGAAGCAAGCTGAAGACAGATGCCATGGGAGAAAGGAGAAAGGCTATGGTTAGAAGGTTGGGTCGCCTGGGACTTTTCCTTGCTCTGGCCATTCAGGTTTCCGGATGTGGGGGGGTGGCTTTGGTGGCAGGGGGCGCTGCCACGGCTGGCGCGGTCGTGTGGGTGAAAGGCAAATTGGAGCAAGAATTGAGTGAACCGCTCCCACGAGTTTACTCAGCGACCCTGGCAGCACTGAAGCAGTTTGAACTTCCCATTCAGCAGGCGAAAAAGGACCAACTCGTTGCAAAAGTCGAATCCCAGTTGGCCGATGGAAAACGGGTTTGGATTGACATTCGTTCTCTCGCCGAATCCTCAACTAAGATTACCATCCGCATCGGCGTGTTTGGGGATCAGTCAAAGTCTCGCAGACTCTTGGAGGCGATTCGCAGAAAGCTGTGACAGGGGATGATCCGACACGGATACGCATGCTGGCGGGCCCTCTGACCGGACAAAAAACCATGTTCAATCCATGGCACTCGTTCACCGTCTATTGAAGAAGCAGCATCATGAATCTCATTAGCGCCTGGTTCCGTCGCCACTTCTCCGACCCTCAGGTCGTCATCCTGGCTATTCTGCTCCTTGTCGGGTCCGTGGTGATCATCATCCTGGGGCACATGCTTGCTCCGGTGCTCGCCAGTGTGGTGATTGCATACCTGCTCCAGGGGCCCGTGGGCGGCATGGAGCGACGAAGGATACCCCGCCTGGTGGCGGTGCTCTTGGTCTTTCTCATCTTTGTCATGTTCGTCCTTTTCTTGCTCTTAAGGCTTCTCCCCTTGTTGTGGCAGCAGGTAGAACAGCTCGTTCAGGAGCTGCCCTCCATGATTTCCTGGGTGCAGCAAGAATTGTTGCGCCTGCCTGAACGGTATCCAGGTTTCATTTCCGAGCAACAGGTCATGGACCTAATCCAGGTATTGCGCTCGGAACTGACTGCGCTGGGACAGCGGGTCTTGTCCATTTCCATCGCATCTGTGGGTGCTCTCATCTGGATTGTCGTGTACATCTTTCTCGTACCCCTACTGGTTTTCTTCTTGTTGAAAGATAAGGAACGTCTGGTCCAGTGGTTGACGAGTTTTTTGCCGGAGGACCGGAGTCTGGCGAGCGAGGTGTGGCATGATGTAGACCGGCAGATCGGAAACTACGTCCGTGGCAAGTTTTGGGAGATCTTGATCGTGTGGGCAGCCGGCTATGTGACCTTTGCCATTTTAGGGTTGCAGTTTGCCATGCTCGTGAGCTTCTTCATAGGCCTGTCAGTCCTCATCCCTTACATCGGCGCCACGGTCATGGCGCTGCCGGTGGCATCCATCGCTTACTTTCAGTGGGGATGGAGTTCCGATTTTGCCTATGCGGTGGTCGCCTATGTGATCATTCAACTCTTAGACGGCAACGTTTTGGTGACGCTGCTTTTTTCCGAAGTCGTGAACCTTCACCCGGTTGCCATCATCGTGGCGGTGTTGGTGTTTGGAGGCACTTTCGGTTTCTGGGGTGTATTTTTTGCGATCCCTCTGGCCACCCTTGTGCAGGCCATTCTCAAAGCCTGGTTCAAGCGAAATCACAAAGACGAAGAGATTGAGGGCGCCATACAAGACCGGCCAGAGATCAACAAGGAAAGAATGATCACAGGCTGAAGAGGCGAAGCCTTTAAGCCTGACCAGGGGTGAGCCCATGACAGATTCGGTGGAACCATCCGGCGACGCCAAAGTCACTGGCCGGTTGATGGCATTGATCAGCGAGATGTCTCCAGCCCGGCGGCGGGCCCTTCTTGGCCTGCTGGAGGATTGGCAACACACCCGTCGGAGAAAACATAGCCGGGAATCCTGCTTCTTGGCCGTAGACTACGGTACGCGGGACGGGGTGTTTAAGGATTTCATTACGAACATGAGCGCGGGCGGCGTGTTTATTGAAACCCGTATGCCCTTCGCCGTTGGCCAGGAGATTACACTCACTTTTTCGTCCTCTGACTATGAAGACCCCATCAAGATCGCCGGCAAAATCGCCTGGGGCGGCCCACGGGGAATCGGCGTGAAGTTTAGCAGGGTGAACCTGTCTTTGGCAGCGCTAATCGGGTAGAGCCCATCTCCTTTTCAGCGCGTAGGCAGAAGACGTGAAGGGAGGCAGTCATGGACCTGGACATTTTCGAGAAGATGGATGATGCCGGACTCCGCAAATACATCGAATTTCTTCTCTGGCACTATCGGGTGATGGATGCTTTTTGGTTCATCCATGTGGCGGAACGTTTTGATCAGGCAACCGCAGAGCGCATCAATGAGAAGGTCTGGACGCGGGTGGCCGGCATGGCTGCCAAGGATCTGCTGCCCCGCTTCCAGATTCAGGAAAAGGGCCTCAAGGGGTTTGTGAAAGCCCAACGATATTTTCCCTGGTGCATCCTCGTAGGATACGAGATTGAGGAGAATCCGGACGAGGTCGTCATTTCCGTGCCGTCCTGCCCCACACAGGAGGCCCGTCTCAGACGAGGCTTGGATGAATTTTCGTGCAAGGAAATGCACCGAGGCGAGTTCCAGAGCTTTGCCCGGGAGGTAGACGACCGTATCAGGGTGGAATGCCTATTCGCCCCACCGGATCCTCATCCTGATGACATGTTCTGCAAGTGGCGTTTTTATCTCGGCAACCCTCAGCGTGAGCACCCGGGGACATAACATTCTAGTCCTTTGAAAATGTTGTTGCACATTTTTTGAATAGGCAAGACGGATAAGGTTTGAGCGATCATTCGTCAGGATCTCGTGTTGGACCCCCGAAACAAGTTGAAGAAGTGCAAATGATACCGTGGCCGTCGTCCAAAGCCATTTGCGTCGCTCCGTGACCATTTTGGGGACGTCTGCCGAATGAGGCTAAGATGATCATCATGGGACATCGCGGCGCTGCGGCGCTGGCGCCTGAAAATACCCTGCTGTCCATGGCTACGGCCATGGAAATCGGCGTGGATGCCGTTGAGATCGATGTCCACCTGAGCAAGGATAACGAAATCGTCGTCATCCATGACGCCACAGTGGACCGGACCACCAACGGCACAGGGGCGGTGAACAGGTTGTTACTTGAGGAAATAAAGAAGCTTGATGCCGGCCAAGGTGAGGCCATACCCACCCTTCAGGAGGTCGTCGACTTCATTCAAGGCAAGGTGAAACTCGTCATTGAGCTGAAAGGAGCGGGGACAGAAGCGCCGGTCGTTGAGCTCATCAAGAGCAACGGCCTCTGGGAAAACGTCTACGTGATCTCTTTCTGGCACAGACTTGTGAGGACCGTAAAAGAGATGGACAGCCGGATCAAGACAGGCGTCCTCTTCGTGGGATGTCCTGTAGACACCTCCTTTGCTGCCGCGGTATCTGCCGACGCGCTGGTGATGAAATATACCTTTGTCGACAAGCGATTTGTGGACACGGCTCACAAAGAGGGTTTTAGGGTCTTCATATGGAATATTGACGACCCCCATCTCGTGAGGCCTTACGCCGCCATGGGTGTGGATGGCATGGGAAGCAATGATCCTCGGGTACTGATCGATTCTTTCAGGTGATCAACATCGTCGAAGGATCCAGCAACAAGGGGGAAGCCTCTGGCGGTTTGGTGGCCCCCTTCAAGGCTTTGACATGGATCTGGTTTTCTTGGGGTTGGAGTTCCACGGCCACCTCAAAGAGATCAACCACTCTCGAAAGGGGCGCCGGCATGCCCTGTGGATCTGACTTTTCATGGCGGTGCGTTTGAATCGCAAACCAGATTGGCATGGCATGGTTTCTGGCGAGGCTTTTTAGCTCGGAAAGGGGCTTTTCAACCCCTTCATCAAAAGGAAGCCCATCAATCAAAATCATCTGCGGGAAGAAGACGCCCTGTTCTGTCAAATCGGTCAGTCTTTCTTCAAGTATGGGCACGCTAAAACCTTCGACCCTAAAGGTCATGATAAACCGGTGCGGCAGGGTGGCCTCCCAGAGCTGATCTCTTTGCTGAACGTTGTATCGATTGACGATATTTCGCAAGACCTCCTCGTACCAGGCCGTCACCTTCCCAACAGGGTCATCCAGACTGATATGGAGCACATTTCTGCCCCTGAGCAAGCTGTTAAAGGCAATCTGCACCAAGAAGGCGGTTTTCCCCACGCCCGCCCGGGCCAGCACAGCCCCAAACCCCCCCTTGGGGAGGATATCTTCGTTTTCATAACCGATCAGTCTCAAAGGGTTCTGAAGCATGAGATCCCTCTTTAGCATGTCCACATCCCCGTGTTTAAGGTAAATGATATTCCCGCCAGACGAAAGGGGTCTTCTCTTTTGATTCCCGGCGCACAGTGGCTTCACGGACATGAGTGACTTATCCGCCATCTTGCACCACCCATCAAACCCTTTCTGACCTTTTTAACACTTCCGATGAAGCCAACATTAAGCCACATCCTTTTTCCCCTCGCCGGCCTTCTTAATCAGCGCTTCTGCCACAGCCTTGGGCACCTGCCTGTACGTGGCAAACTCCATGGTAAATTGGGCCTTGCCTTGTGTGGCTGATCTTAGAACCGTTGAATAGCCGAACATCTCTACGAGGGGAACCTGGGCTTCGATAATGCAAACAGGGCCTTCATCCTGGGTGCCCACGATCATTCCCCTGCGCTGATTCAAAGAACCCATCACAGCACCCTGAAACGCCGCCGGCGTTTCCACCACGACCTTCATGATGGGTTCATGAATGACCGGATTGGCCTTGGCGTAACCTTCACGAAACGCCCCACGGGCCGCGGCCTGAAATGCCATATCAGAAGAGTCAACCGAATGAGAAGACCCGTCATTAATGACCACCTTCATGCCGCTGACGGGAAATTGCATCAGAGGGCCTTTCTCGAGGCATTCTTTAAACCCTTTTTCACACGCAGAAATGAACTGGGACGGAATGGCCCCGCCAAAGACCTTGTTCTCAAATACGAAATCTTCTTCAGTAGCGGGTTCCATGTAGCCCGCGACACGGCCGAACTGGCCGGCGCCACCGGTTTGTTTCTTATGCGTATAGTTGAAGTCAGCCCTTCGGGTAATGGTTTCCCGGTAGGCCACTCGAGGCATGCCCGTGGTGACGGCGGCCTCATATTCTCGACGCATCCGCTCCAGGTAAACGTCGAGATGAAGTTCTCCCATGCCGGAGATGATCGTATCTCCCGTCTCGTCACTGACATAGGCCTTGAACGTGGGATCCTCTTTGGTAAAACGGGTCAGGGCCTTGGACATGTTGATCCGGGCCTTGTTATCCTTTGGAATGATCGCCAGGGAGATGACCGGGTCCGGTACGTGCATAGACGTCATCGTCAGATTGACACCAGGCGCCGCAAAGGTATCCCCGGAAGCACAGTTGATCCCGAAGAGGGCGCCGATATATCCTGCGGGCATCACCTCAATATCTTCCATCTGGTCGGCATGCATTTGAACCACCCGGCCTACCTTGACCTTCTTGCCGGTCCGAACATTGACAATGGTATCCCCTTTGGCAAGGGTTCCCTGATACACCCGGATGTACGTCAGCTGCCCATAGGGCCCGTCTTCCAGCTTGAAGGCCAGGGAAACCAGAGGGCCTTGGGGATCAGAAGAAAGAGAAACGGTGGCCTCCTCCTGGCCTGTGTCCAGTGCCTGGTTTTCCACGTCAACCGGGCATGGCAGCAGGGTGGTCACCCCGTCCAGGAGAGGCTGAATCCCCTTGTTTTTGTAGGCCGACCCCATAAAAACAGGCGTCATCTCACGGGTCAGTGTCGCCTTGCGTATGGCCTGAATGAGCAGATTTTCGGTCACTTCCCCTTCAAGGGCAGCTTCTGTCAATTCATCTGAGAACATGGAAGCAGCGTCGATGAGTGCCTCCCGTCTTTTTAAGGCTTCTGAAAGAAAGGCCTCTGGAATATCCTCCAGGCGGACATGTTCGCCGTTATCACCGTCAAAATAGATGGCTTTCATGGCCAAGAGGTCCACAACCCCTTTGAAATCTGCCTCCAAACCAATAGGAATCTGCATGGCTACGGCATGGTGTCCCAGCTTTTCTTTCAACTGATCGATGACGCGAAACGGGTCGGCCCCACTCCTGTCGCATTTGTTGACAAAAGCGATGCAGGGCACTTTGTATCTGGCCATCTGCCGGTCCACCGTAATGGACTGGGACTGAACGCCGCCCACGGAACACAGAACAAGCACCCCCCCGTCAAGGACCCTCAAAGATCGTTCCACTTCTATGGTGAAATCCACATGGCCAGGGGTGTCGATGATGTTGATCTCATGATCCTTCCACTTGCAGTACGTGGCCGCAGCCGTTATGGTGATCCCACGTTCTTTTTCAAGTTCCATGAAGTCCATGGTGGCCCCAACACCATCTTTTCCCTTTACGTCATGGATGCTATGTATCCGCCTGGTATAATAGAGTATGCGTTCTGTGAGTGTTGTCTTGCCGGCATCAATATGGGCACTGATGCCGATATTTCTCACTTTTTGAATGTCCCTTTTCATGGTGTCATTTCCTCAAAAAAAAATCCCACACTGGCAAGCATCAGCCAGAAAGGGAATTGACTTTGCAATGACCTGGCTTTTAATATGTCAAAAATAGTAACCAATCTTCGATTTGTCAAGGAATTATTTGGGTTTCGCCCCTGCCATGTGGCCAGTCGGTGGGTGCCATTGAAGATCCCTGAAGCGACTCGACCGAGCTAGACCGCGAGCAGATCGGCCTTGAGCTCACTGCCGAAAGGCTCAGACCGAAGGGAGCTCATTGAAGTCCAGTTCCGGGGAAAGCCCTCCCTTTCGAGGTCCAACCAGCAGAGGGCCCTCATTTCATGAGACCGATCGGTTTAAGTGTCTGTAAACGGGTAAAATCACATAACGCTGCTGCGCTCATGGGAATCCGCCCCCTATGATTGAGAAAAAGACCAATCCATTGGCCATGTGGTGCTTCGAGAACCTTTTGGGACATGAGGGCATGGATCACTTTGTGACAACCCGCCGGGGTGGCGCCAGCAGGCCGCCCTATCACGCATTGAATCTGTCATTCAATGTTGGCGACGATCCGGAAAGGGTCTTGAATAACCGCGTAACCATGGCACAGGCCCTTGGGATGCCCCTAGCCAACCTGACAACCGCCAAACAGATTCATGAAGCCCACGTAGAAATCGTCTCAGAGAAGCTTCGAGGCAAAGGTTCCACCGATTACCAGAGCGCCATTGATGGTACCGATGCCATGGTGACCAATGTGCCCGGGATCTGTCTCATGGTTCTTTCGGCCGATTGTGTGCCGATGCTCATGTGGGACCCTGCAAAGAAGGTGGTCGGCGCGGTCCATGCCGGGTGGAAGGGAACCCTTCATTGGATTGCCCAAAAGACAGTTGAGGTTTTTCAGAACAGGTTTGGTTCTTCGCCTCACGACATCCGCGCCGGTATCGGGCCTTCCATTGGACCTTGTTGCTTTGAAGTCGGGTCGGATGTCATCTCGCAGGTAAGAGATCGTCTGGAAACCGGCGGAAAACATTTCTGTTCCAACCTTGCTGACGACAAAGGATACTTCGATTTGTGGAGCGCCAACCA
>Ga0272444_10002678_pt1 | contig 16349 bp, 10 predicted proteins | sample SSMForm13_FD_201033 | JGI IMG/M metagenome (GOLD analysis project Ga0272444, IMG submission 201033) | Marine sediment archaeal communities from Little Sippewissett salt marsh, Falmouth, MA, United States - SSM-Form-13 | ecosystem: Environmental > Aquatic > Marine > Wetlands > Sediment ...
GATTCGTATTGCCTTGTATCATTATCTTTATTATTTTAGTAGGGATTAGTGCCTGAACACTAGCATCAAATAAGCCTCGATCGAAGGATTCGACGGGACACCAAGGGGATCTTCACGGAATGATAAGAGCAATGTTCTGGTTTGACACGGGGGGAAAATCCCCACGCATTATGAGGCGAGCCTTGCTGTATGAGACACTCGTCATTTTGCTCGCCATTTTGACCATGGCTCAGAGCTCAATCTCGGCTTTGGTGCTATGCTGTGGCGATGACGGGCATAGAGCAATTGAAATCGCTCACCAGCAAAGTGGTCAACAAATTCTTCGAGATTTTCACTGTCAAACGCCCAGAATGGACGCCCAAACGGTATTGGCAAGACCTTCTTTAACAAAATCAGTATCGACAGAATCAGTATTGGAAAAAGCTCTCTCGCCAGAACAACCTTCCACAACTTGTATAGATATTCCTCTGGGAAATGATATCATCGTCCATAAAATTCCTTCTTTAAGTGATTCATTTGGCCACCCGATGCGGCTGACACCGGTCCTTCCGACATCCTCAATTGATTTCAGTGCAACAAGTAAGTCCCAAAGCTCATCGCCATTCTTCGGTGTATCACCTCCTCCCGATACTCCCGCTCTTTCCCTCCTCAGCACGGTCGTCCTTCTGAACTAATCCTTCCCAGGCTGCTTCTTCAACTCAATCCATAGCATGCGTGGACAAGGAGTCGCATCCTGTCCGGCGCCACAATATCATTCTATCGACATGGAGGACTGCTTTGCGTTATTTACGGCTCATACTCATCATGGAGATGATGTTTATCCTGCTTTCCGGCTGTGCTTACCATCATGAAGGAGGAGCATGGCCACATCGCAGACCATTGGCAAACAACCTTGGGTCCTATAAATCCTATCAGCTGCTGAGCACATTTGCCGATTCGTCTGTTCCAAGTGAACGGCTGGGAACAATCGACCTGCATCAGGCGCTGAGCCTGGCATTAATGCACCATCCTGAGCTGGCCGGATTCGCGTATCAAGTGCGATCCGCCGAAGCCAGAGCTCTGCAGGCTGGCATGATGCCGAATCCCGAGATGGAGATCGAGATAGAAGAGATCAGCGATATCGGCTTTAAAGATGCGATCACGTCATTTCTGCTCAGCCAGTCGATCGAACTGGGTGGAAAACGAAAAAAGCGGGCACGTGTGGCCCATCTTGAAGCCGACGCCGCCAGATGGGAATACGAGATGGTCCGTCTCCACGTCTATACCAGGGCGAAAAAAGCCTTCCATGACGTTGTCGCAGCCCAGGAAAAAGTTAAATTTGCGGCAGAAATGACCGGCCTGTCAGAGCAAATGCTGAAGACCGTCTCCGCGCGTGTCGAGGCTGGAAGGGACTCGCCGATCGAGAAGGCCAGGGCGATCACATCTCTCGCCTCCGCCGAAATTGAGCAGAGAAGAGCGGAAAGCGAGCTGGTCACCGCAAAAATTTCTCTTGCCGCCCAGTGGGGCGGTTCAGCGTCTTCCTTCGATGATGCTCTAGGCGATCTTGATATCTTGAAACCTGTTCCCTCATTGGACGAATTGTCTGAACGGCTATCGCGAAATCCAGATGTCGCCCGCTGGGACACGGCCATCGAACAGTCGCAAACCGCTCTGAATCTGGAGAGAGCGACGCGCATTCCCGACCTGGCACTTGGCGCCGGCTTAGAATACTCCAATGTGGAACGGGAAACCACATACCGGCTCGGGCTTGCTTTCCCGATCCCGCTTTTCGACCGCAATCAGGGCGGTCTTCTCGAGGCCCAATCCAATCTGCTGAAAGCTGAAAAAGAGCGCGATGCGGCAGTGGTCGGAATCCTTGCAGAGTTGACGGAGGCTTTTCAAAAGTTGACATCTTCCTATGATGAAGCAGCCGTCTTGCGCGGCGATGTCCTCCCCGCCGCAGAACGTGCCCTGGAGGGCATCCACGACGGATTCAACAGGGGGAAATACAGCTATCTCGAGGTTATTGATACACAGCGGACGATGTTCGAGTTGAAATCGCAATACATAGAAGCTCTGATCAGATATCATTTGGCACGAGCAGATATCGAAAGATTGATCGCAGAATCGCTGGACGAAGGATGAAATAATTTATCGAGGAGATAATCATGAAAGGAAAAGCAATATTTCCTGCAGCTGGAGTTCTCGCAGTCATTGCCGCGTCGTTGATTTTCGGAATGACGGGATGTGCCCCCCAGCGAAACGTTGAAAAGGAGGAACACTCCGCGCACGAAGAATACGAGCACCACGAGCATGACGCAGATCCAGCTCACGACCCGCATGATGAAAGTGATCACGACGAGCACCAAGGAGATGACCACGGTGAAGATATACTGTCCTTGACCGACGAAGCCCTTGAGCTCGCTGGCATAGAAATCGACACCGTGAGGTTAGGCAGGATCAACCGCACTCTGGAGCTTCCAGGTGAAGTGGGATTTAATGAGGATCGCGTCGTTCACATCACACCGCGCTTTAGCGGCATTACCACGAAGGTTCTGAAAAAGCTCGGCCAGCGTGTGCTCAAGGATGAGGAACTGGCCATCATCGAGAGCAATGAAAGCATGGCACCTTACACGCTGCGCTCACCCATGTCCGGTTGGATCATCGAAAAGCACATCTCAAACGGCGAGTTCGTGAACGAGGAAACGAGCATTTACGTGATAGCCGACCTGTCCGATGTCTGGGTCAACCTGGCTGTCTATTCGATGGATGCTCAGTATATTGAGCAGGGACAGCGAGTGGCCCTGGAGAACATCGCCAACGATCTGCGTGCCGAGGGAGCGATATCCTATATCGGTCACGTATATAGTGAGGAAACACGGCGTCTGACGGCTCGCGTTGGGCTACCGAATCCAGACGGGCTATGGAAACCGGGGATGTTCGTCAAAGGAACCATCGACATCGAGTCTCCGGCCGGAAAGGTCGTCGTCGCCAGGGAAGCTATACAGATCGTAAATCAGGAACCAACCGTCTTCCTCGTTAAAGGAAAGAACGAGTTTGAGCCGGTACATGTTGTTACCGGTGACAGCGACGAGAGACTGGTTGAGATCGTCAGTGGTGACATAGAGATAGGCGACCGATATGTCGCGCAGGGAGCATTCGACATCAAAGCGCATCTGGTAACAGGTTCCATGGACGCACACGCCGGACACGGACATTGATAGGGAGCAATCATCATGATAGAGAAAATGATCGAATCTTCGCTGCGGCAACGGATGCTGGTTCTCATCGCCGTCCTTGTGATCGTCGGGCTGGGAATATACCATTACGGCAAGCTTCCCATCGATGCCTTTCCGGACATATCGCCCATCATGGTGCCTATTTTCGCCGAGGCGCACGGAATGGCTCCCGAGGAGGTCGAACGGCTGATCACATTTCCGATCGAATCCGCCATGAATGGCCTTCCCGGCGTCACACAAGTGAAATCCACATCCGCTTTCGGGTTGGCAGTGATATATGTCTATTTCGAGGACGATGTTGACATCTATTTCGCGCGACAGATCGTCTCGGAACGGCTGTCAGGCGCGATGGCGGACCTGCCCGAGCTGCACGAGCCGCCCATGCTGGGACCGATCTCGACGGGGCTGGGGCAGATATTCATCTATTACCTCACTCTCGAGGACGGCGCGGAAACTCAAGGCAAGGCGCCACTCACGTACCTGCGCGAAATCAACGACTGGATTGTCAAGTTCCAGCTTCAATCCGTCCCCGGCGTCACGGATATCCTCTCCATCGGCGGGTTTGTGCTACAATACCAGGTGAGGATAGATCCGTATGCGCTGAACAAATTCGGCATCGGCATCGAGGAAGTTGTTGGGGCCATCCGTCAGAACAATCGCAATGTCGGCGGGCAATATATGGTCCTTGGCTCGGAAGAACATCTTGTCCGCGGCCTAGGATTGCTCGAGGGCCTCGAGCACATCGGCAACCTGCAAATACGCACCGTCGACGGCGTGCCGATACGTATCCAGGATATCGCCGAGGTGACATACGGCGAGGAGATCCGCCGCGGTGTGGTGACACATAACGGCGAAGAAGAGGTTGTATCCGGTATCGTTCTGAAATTGTTCGGAGAAAACACGTCGAAGGTCATCGAACAGCTTTACGAGAAGATTCCCGAGGTACAGGAATCCTTACCCCGGGGGGTAAACCTGATCCCCTATTACGAGCAGGCGGAACTGGTCAAGAAATCCACCGGCACCGTGAAGAAGGCACTCTTGATCGGTGCGATCCTGGTCGTGCTGACGCTTCTCTTGTTCCTGGGTAACCTTCGCGCCGCGGCCATCGTTGTCATCTCCCTGCCCTTCTGCGCGCTGATCGCCGTCATCTGCATGGGATACTCCGGCCTTTCCGCGAACCTGATGTCGCTTGGCGGCATCGCCATTGGCATCGGCATGTTATGCGACGGCTCGATCGTCATGGTGGAAAACATCTACCGCCACCTCTCCGACCCGGGCAATAAGGACCGAGAACGATTTGCCGTGATCCTGAACGCAGCTCATGAGGTCGGGCGGCCCATCGTTTTCTCCATCGCGATCATCATTATCGTGTTCCTGCCGCTGTTTACACTGCAGGGCGTAGAGGGAAAGCTGTTCTCTCCCATGGCGTTCACCATCTCCTTTGCGCTCCTGGGCTCGATGATAACGGCGACCATAGTATCTCCGGCGATATCGATGTACTTTCTTAAAACTCGGAAAGGAAGAGAATTCGCCTTCCTTCACTGGTTGAAGAAAGTCTATCAGCCGCTCTTGAAATTCGCCGTCCGTAAGAGATTCCCGATCATAGGCATCTCCATAGTCGCGTTTCTGATCAGCATGCTTCTACTGCCATCGTTAGGCACCGAGTTCGTTCCGACGCTGGAGGAGGGCTCGATCTTCATCGGCATCGGAATGGCACCATCGATCTCAGTGATAAAAGCGACCGAGACGGTCCTGAAGCTCGAACGGGCCATTATGAACTATCCGGAGGTGGAAGAGACCGTATCGCGCATTGGCAGACCCGAGGCGGGTTCTCACCCCCACCCGGTGAACTATGCCGAAACACACATCGAGCTGAAACCTATGAGTGATTGGAAAACCGGCAGGTCGAAGGCGGAGCTGATCGAAGCTCTCAGGGCGGAACTATCTCACTACCCCGGGGTACAATTGAATTTCACCCAGCCGATCCAGAACGCGTTCGACGAGCTGCTGTCCGGTGTGAAAACGGAGCTGGCGATCAAACTTTTCGGTGAAGACATGGAAATTCTTCGCCAGAAAGCCGGCCAGATTCACAGCGCGATCAACGATATTCCCGGCCTGGTCGATCTTTCTCTGGAGCAAAGTTTCGGCCAACCCCAGGTGCAGATCATCGCCGATCGGGAGGCATGTTCCCGTTATGGGGTGAATGTCTCCGAGTTGCTCGAGATCGTCGAGCTGGCCATCGGGGGGGAGGTCATCGACCAGTTGTATCTCGGCACCCGCCGTTTCGGCATTCATGTGCGCTATCAGAAGGAGCACCGCTCCGACCCTGAAGCTATTAAGAATCTTCTGGTGCATACGGATAACGGCAGCTCGATCCCGCTGGCCCAGATAGCCGATGTGAAAAGCGTCATCGGGCCCATTCAGATCAACCGTGAGAAGAACCAGCGTCGCTGGGTGCTCTCGGCAAATGTCCGCGGCCGGGACATGGGCGGCGTCGTGTCCGACATCAAGAATAGAATTGATCAAAGTGTCGAGCTCCCGAAGGGATATTATGTCGAATATGGCGGACAATTCGAGAATCAGCAACGCGCCATGTCAAGACTCGCCCTTATCGTTCCTCTGACGATCCTTCTCATTCTACTGATGCTCTACCTGACCTTCGGTGAATTCCGTACCGCGATCCTGATCATCATCAATGTGCCGCTTGCCCTTATCGGCGGCGTGTTCGGCTTGCTCATCATGGGCGAATATCTTTCCGTGCCGGCAGCGGTGGGCTTCATCGCGCTATTCGGGATCGCTGTCCAGAACGGCGTGGTCCTGGTGTCTTACATCAACTATATCCGGGATGAGGGATTCACCACCGAGAAGGCCATCATCCAGGGTGCGCTCTTACGTCTGCGGCCGGTCTTGATGACGGCGCTGACCACCGTTCTGGGTTTGATCCCATTATTACTCTCACAAGGAATCGGCGCCAATGTCCAGCGGCCGCTTGCCACCGTTATCATCTTCGGCTTAACGTCATCGACATTTATGACTTTATTTGTCATACCGGCGCTCTACAAATGGTTCGTACCGGTGATAAACGACCGGTAGTCTCCACCGCAGGAGCCCCGCAGAAACGGGCACGGAATCTATGACCGGAGGATTTATGATGAAAGAAGTCAGAGCCTATATCAGACCACATAAGTTGGCCGAGGTAGCTTTTGAGCTCCGCCAGTTTGATGAGCTTCCTGGGATCAGTTACACTGAAGTGCACGGATTCGGACGCCATAGAGCAGAGAATGCATCGCGAAAAATTATCCATGGTATGGTCCATTTCGCGCCGTACATCAAAATTGAGATCGTCTGTCAGGATAAAGCTGTTGACAAAATCGTTGGGATCATTCAACGGTATGCGCATGAAGGACTGCGGGGCGATGGAAAGATCGTGGTCTCCAATATCGAACAGGCCCTGCGGATCAGCACCGGAGAAAGAGGAGAAGATGCTCTCTAATGGACGCTCCCGCGATGAATCTGATGCCGTATGTTCAATTCACTTTCATCTTTTTTCCTACGTTTTTCCTTGAAATGACAGATGGGACCGTTTAAATTACCTCAGCGGGCAGAGCTATGCTCCCAGGTGAGCCTCTGTAGACGGACAAAAAGGATGAAGAGGAGTTTTCCTATGTGCCGAATCCGCGCAAGCACTGAATGATAACTCTGAAGTGTGACGAACTCATGGTGCACGACAACTTAAGTTCAAGACCATCCTTGATCTTGTTGATAAAGGAGATCGGCATGTTTAAAAACCTCGTCATCCTGACCGGCCTGGTCGCCGCTCTGTTCATCCTCTCCTCACCCGTCGCAGCCGTCGAGCGCCCCATCCAGCTTTCCCTGGTGACGCCCGTTCAGATCTTCCCGGAGGAGGATGACATCACAGGGATCCGGTTCAACTTCATCTACGGACGCAATGTCTCCGTGACCGGCGTGGATATAGGCCTGTTCAACCACTGCACCGGCGGCGTGTCCAAGGGATTTCAGCACGGCCTGGTGGGCATCGTGGATGCCGATTTCGTGGGCTGGCAGAACAACGTTGTAAACCTCACCCGGGGCGACTTCGAGGGGTTACAGTGGGGCTTCATGAACTATGCCGGATATGCCAACGGTCTTCAGCTGGGATTCGTCAACTACGCCGAACGAATGAAGGGACTGCAGATCGGCCTGGTAAACATCATTAAGCAGGGCGGGCAGTTTCCCGTGTTTCCGATCATCAACTGGTCCTTCGAGGTGGGCGGTCAACATTGAGCCCAAGATGGGGTGAGGTAACATCATGACCGGAAAAGAAGGGGCTCCCGCCGTCGGGGGCCCCTTCTTAAATAACCACAGCAACAGGGGGGAATTTTCTTGCTCCATGGGATCCTTTTCTGTATTTTCATCTGTTGCATTTTCACCGGCCGCATTATTATCTATCACCTGATGAACAGTTACATTATTGATAGTTAAATGACGGGAGTGCCAGATGAAGGCCCTTGTTTCGGCTCTTTTCGCACTCGCTCTGGCGGTCGTCTGGAGCGGTCCCGGCATCGCCCTGGACTGGACCCAGGAAGCTTTCCCAGACGATGACTGGATCTACGACCGGGCGGAATTCGGCTTCGGAGACGGCGATGAGACCACCGAGCTGGCCCCGGGCCGGACCACGTATTACTTCCGGTATTCCTTCGATGCCGAGGCGCTGGAGGATGCCGGCACCATGACCCTGGAGGTGAATTACGACGACGCCTTCGTGGCCTACATCAACGGTCTGGAGGTGGCCCGTTCGGCGAACATGCCGGTCGGTGAGCCGGATCACAACACCCTGGCGCTGGGGGAACACGAAGGGGGGCAGCTGGAAACCTTCGACCTCACCGGGCTGGCCGGGAACAATCCCTGGGAGTATGTCGATGAATATTTTCTCAATCTGTCCGTGGAGGTCCACCAGCGCTCCGCGGCGGATGATGATCTAACCCTGGCGGTGCAGCTGCTGATCGACGGGCTTCCCAAGATCCACGCCAACTCCAAGGCCCGGTATTGGCCGGAAGACTCCCGGCCGGCCGAGATCCCCACCGATCCCATCACCGTCATCCAACGGCCCCTGATCAACATTCCCGCCATCGTGGAACGCGGCCGGGATTTCGAGATCATCTGCGGCGCGCCATCGGGGAGCGCCGGCTGGGAAGCACAGCTGGTTTCCCGACACACGACAAGAAATCTGACCCTGCTCTCGGGCCGTTACGACACCACCACCTACCGCTGGTTCCTGGAGGCCAGAGTGCCCGGGGATATTCCCATGGGACTCTATGATCTGGCGGTGACGGCGTCGGGTGGTATCGTCGACACCACCACGCAGTCGGTGAAGGTCGTCGACCAGGAAAAAAGTGATTTCTATTTTATTCACCTCACCGACACGCACATTCCTGAACGGGGCGGCAGCACAATTCATTTTCTCGAGGAGATCATCGAGGAGATCAACATCATCAATCCGGAGTTCGTTCTCCTGTCCGGCGATTATGTCAACCGCAGCTACCAGGATCAGATCGAGATCGGCCAGATCTATCTGGAGAAATTCGATGTCCCCGTCTATCTGACCTCCGGCAATCACGACATCGGCGACGGCATGATTCCCTGGTGGGAATACTTCGGCTGGCCGTATCTGAACACCAACGACCCCAACCACTGGTCCGGGGGGCCCGTGACCCAGGACTACAGCTTCGACTACGGCAGCCTCCATATCGTCGCGCCGATGACGTGGGTCAACTATAACAACTTTCAATACTGGATCTACGGCCAGCACAGCATGATCGATACCCAGTTTGACTGGCTCCACGAAGATCTCTCAGCGCTGCAGGAAGATCCTTTCATCGTCCTGTTCTACCACTACGATTTCGGCTGGTATGAGGAAAACCCCCAGATGCCCGAGTTCTTCGACGGGTACGGCGTGGATCTGGCCCTGTGGGGTCACACCCACCATACCGCCCAGTACCAGGAGGGCCCCACCCTGTCACTGAACACCGATGATGCCATGAGCGCCACCGGCGGGTTCCGCCTGCTGAGGTTCGAGGACGGCCAGCTGATCGCTCATCCCAACCTGTATATCTCCGATGACATCACCCTGACGTTTTCATCCCCCAACGACGGCACCAGCCCGACCAACACGGCCACCATCATCAACGGCCACGATGAGGTCTTCGAGCACGCCATGATCCGCTTCTTGATGCCCGCTTCCGGCACCTACCAGGTCGACGGCGGAGAGGTGCTCCAGATCGTGACCACCGGCGCCGGACAGATCTACGAGGTGGGCACAGAAGCGACGGCCAACGCCCAGACGGAGGTGAGCATCAGTCCCCAGCTGGGCGCCGGCGAGAACGGCTCGGAAACCAGGCCGGGAATGTTCATGCTCTATGCGAACAGCCCCAATCCATTCAACAGCGGAACGAACATCTCCTTTGCCATCCCCGGAGACGGCTATCAACGGGTCAATCTGAAGATCTACAACATCCGGGGACAGAAGGTCATCACGCTCATGGACCGCCATCTCAGGGCGGGCCGGCACATGCTGTACTGGAACGGATGCGACGCCCATGGCGGCCCGCTGGCTTCCGGCGTCTATTTCTGCCGCCTGCAGGCCGGACAGAGAACCAAGACGATCAAGATGATGATGGTGAAATGAGGTGACCACAGCCATGTCTCCGGAACAGTGCCAGAGTCTCGACCAAGCCCGGGCGGACTATCCCGACAAGTTCCAGCCGGAAAACCGTATCTTCAGCCATATTCACCGGGGCGACCGGATCTTCATCCACACCGCCTGCGGCGAGCCGCAGTATCTGGTGAAAGCCCTGATCGACTACGTTTCCTCCCATCCCTCGGCCCTCTTTGACAACGAGCTGTTACAGGTCTGGACGCTGGGCGTGGCTCCCTATACCGACGAGAAATTCAAGCAGAACTTCCGGCACAATTCCTTCTTCGTGGGATCGAGCACACGGACGGCCATCAACGAGGGACTGGCCGACTACACGCCCATTTTTTTGTCGGAGGTTCCCGATCTGTTCCTGCGCGGCGTGGTGCCCATCGACGTCGCCCTGGTGCAGCTTTCACCGCCGGATAGTCACGGCTATATGAGTCTGGGCGTCAGCGTGGATATCGTCAAGGCCGCGACGGAAAGTTCCAATCTGATCATCGCCCAGGTCAATGCCAATATGCCCCGGGTCCACGGCGACGGATTCATCCACATCGACGATGTGGACTTCATCGTGGCCCACGACGAGCCGATCCTGGAATATGAAGAGGAAGCCGAGGGCCAGATCGCCGAGCAGATCGGCGCGTACGTGTCCCGCCTGATCCAGGATGGCGACACCATCCAGGTGGGTTACGGCAGCATCCCCAATGCCATTCTGGCCGCTCTGGGAGAAAAGAAGCATCTCGGAGTGCACACGGAATTGATCAGTGACGGCATCGTGGCGCTGATGAAAAAGGGCGTGGTGGATAACTCCCGCAAGACCATCAACCGGGGAAAAACGGTGGTCACCTTCTGCATGGGAAAACACGAGACCTACGAATTCCTTCATGACAATCCCAGCGTGGAGTTCCGGACCATCGATTATACCAACAACCCGCTGATCATCGCCCGGCACGACAGCATGGCGGCCATCAACTCCGCTCTGGAGATCGACCTCACCGGGCAGGCCACCGCGGAGTCTCTGGGAAAAACGTTCTACAGCGGCATCGGCGGCCAGGCCGATTTCATGAGGGGCGCGATGCTCTCGCGGGGCGGAAAGACCATTCTGACGCTCCCGTCCACCGCCGACGGCGGTAAGACCTCCCGGATCGTTCCCTTTCTGAGCGAGGGGGCCGGAGTTTCCCTGGTCCGGGGCGATATTCATTACGTGGCCACCGAATACGGCATCGCCTATCTGCACGGCAAGAATATCCGCGAACGGGCCATGGAGCTCATCCGCATCGCCCATCCCACCTTCCGGTCCAGGCTGATCGAGGAGGCCAAACAGCTGAACCTGATCTTCAAGGATCAGGCCTTCATACCGGGAAAACGCGGTGAATACCCGGAAGATCTGGAAACACACCGGACCACCAAAAAGGGTTTGGAGATCCTGCTTAGGCCGGTGAAGATCAGCGATGAGCCGCTGCTCAAAGATTTCTTCTACTCCCTCTCCGACCAGAGCCTCTACCGCCGGTTCATGTCGGCTCGCAAGGATATGCCGCATGAGCGGCTTCAGGATTTCGTGATCATCGACTATTCCCGGGAAATGTTCATCCTGGCCGTTCTTCAAAAAGATGAGATCGAGGAAGTGGTCGGCGTGGGGCAATACGGCATCGACGAGGTCAGTCACAGCGCCGAGGTGGCCTTCGCCGTCCGGGACACCCATCAGGGCCAGGGCATCGGCACCGAGCTGCTGGGATATCTGACCGTTCTGGCGAAAAGGCAGGGACTACTGGGATTCACCGCCGAAGTGCTGTTCGAGAACAGGCCCATGATGCAGGTCTTCGAGAGCGCCGGATTCGACCTGGAGAAGAAAAGCACTCAGGGCGTGTATGAACTCAAGATGACCTTCAGGGAGACGGGATGAAAAAGAACGGGCCAGACATTCGTTACCTGTTCGAGCCACGTTCGGTGGCCGTCATCGGGGCTTCCCGGAAGCGTCAGAAGATCGGCTTCAAGATCGTTGAGAACATCCTGTTCAGCAAGTATCCCGGCAGGGTGTATCCTGTAAATCCCGCCGGCGGCGAGATCCTCGGCCTGCCCGTCTGCGCCTCGCTGGATGACATCGACGGCCCGGTGGACATGGCCGTGCTGGCCGTCCCGGCCAAGTTCGTCTTCCAGGCGGTAGAGGATTGCGCCCGGAAAGGGGTCAAATTCCTGGTGCTGATCACCTCAGGTTTCTCCGAGGTCGGCAATATCGAGGAAGAGAGAAAGATCGTCGACTTTGCCCGGGATCACGACATGCGCGTCCTGGGGCCCAATATCTTCGGCGTCTATTCCTCGATGGCCCCGATCAACGCCACCTTCGGCACCCGGGAGGTGTCGCCGGGGCACGTGGCCATCATCACCCAGAGCGGCGCCCTGGGGCTGGCCATGATCGGCAAGACGGCGGTGGAGAACATCGGGCTGTCGGCCATCGTGTCGGTGGGCAACAAGGCCGACATCAACGAGGCCGACCTTCTGGGATACCTGGCCGCGCATGAGGACAGCCGGGTCATTTTGATGTACATCGAGGGCATCAAGGACGGCGACAAGCTGGTGGACGTGCTCCAGAAGACCACCCGGATCAAACCCGTGGTGGTGATCAAGTCCGGACGATCCAAGGCCGGCGCCCTGGCGGCCGCGTCCCACACCGGCTCACTGGCCGGAGCCGACGAGATCTTCTCGGACATCATGAAGCAATGCGGGGTCCTGCGCGCCGAGAGCATCCAGGAGGCCTTCTCCTGGTGTAAATTCCTGGCCACCTCTCCGCCGCCGCGGGGCGAGAATGCCGTCATCATCACCAATGGCGGCGGCATAGGCGTCATGGCGGCCGACGCCAGCGAGAAATACGGGGTCCATCTGTACGACGATGTTGAGACCATGAAAGAGATCTTCGCCGATGCGGTCCCAGCCTTCGGATCGGTGAAAAATCCGGTCGATATCACCGGAGGAGCCACCGCAACCGAATACGATAGAGCTCTCCGGGCGGCCCTGAAAAATGACGATATCCACTCCATCATCTGCCTGGGCTGCGAGACGGCCGTCTTCTCCGGGGCCGAGCTGTCCGAAACGGCCCGGACGATCTTCTCGGAGGGCCGGGAGGCCAAACCGATGATCTTCTCTTTCGTCGGCGGGCCGCATATGGATAGCAGCATCGCCGAGCTGCGCTCGGCCGGCGTTCCCATTTACTCCGATGTCTACGAGGCCGTTTCCTGTTTCGGGGCCCTGTACGCCAACTATCGCAATCTCAAGCGGGAAATGGCCACCCCCCCGGCAAAGGCCGACAAGGACCTTGCTCATATCGATCTGGCTGCCATCGAGAGGATCGTCAGCGGGGCCATTGAGGATGGCCGCAAGAGCCTCATTTCCTATGAGGCGGCGGAGGTCGTCGAGGCCGCGGGCGTCCGAATGCCGGCCCGGCAGATCGCCCGGAACCTGGACGGGGCTATTGCCGCTGGAGAACAGATCGGCTATCCGGTGGTCATGAAGGTCGTCTCCAAAGATATCCTTCATAAAAGCGACATCGGCGGCGTGGCCCTGGACCTGCTCAACCGGGACGAGATCATAGACGCCTACGGGGCCATCATGCACAACTGCCGAACCAGAAAACCGGACGCCGTCATAGAGGGGGTGGAGATCGCCGAGATGGTCAGGGAGGGGCTGGAAATCATCATCGGCGCCCGCCGGGACCCTTCTTTCGGCCCCATTGTCATGTTCGGCCTGGGCGGCATCTATGTGGAGGTCATGAAGGACGTTTCCTTCCGCGCCCTGCCCGTGGCCCGTGATGAAGTCCAGGCCATGATGGAGCAGATCCGCTCCTATCCGCTGCTGCTGGGCGTTCGGGGCGAAAAAAGAAAGGACATCGAGGGCGTCGTGGACACCATCATGAAATTAAGCCAGCTGATAGAAACTTGCCGGTATATCACGGACATGGAGATCAATCCCCTGGTCGTTTACGAGCAGGGGGAGGGCGTGCGGGCCGTGGATGCCCGGATTCTCATTTCCAAAGCGACGAGGTGAAAGAAGGATGAAAAAACTGATCATCGCATCGACCAGCCCGAGCGCCGGAAAGACCAGCGTGATCGTCGGTTTGGCGACCGCGCTGCAAAAGACGTGCGGATACATGAAGCCCTTCGGGGACCGGCTCATCTACCATAAGAAACGGCTCTGGGACTACGATTCCGCCCTGGTGGCGGCCGTCCTCGATCTCCACGAACAGCCCGATAATATGAGCATCGGGCTGGAGCACACCAAACTCGGCTATATGAGCGACGGGGATGTGGGCGAGAAACTCAGGGGCTGCGTGGCGAACATGTCCCGGAACAGGGATATTCTGTTCATCGAGGGGGGAAAGAACCTGGCCTACGGCGCCTCGGTCCATCTGGATGTGATGTCTCTGGCCAAGCACCTGAAGGTGCCGGTCATTCTGGTAATGGCGGCGGATCATGATGCGGTCGATGAGACCACCTTTCTGCTCGAAAACCTGAACACATCGGATGTGAACCTCCAGGGGGCCATCATCAACAAGGCCCACGATCCCGATGATTTCAGGAACACCCACGGACAGACGATCGAGAAGCTGGGGCTTCCCGTTCTGGGCGTCATTCCCTTCCATGAGGATCTGAACTGTTCTTCGATCGAATATTTAGCCGACCGCCTGTTCGCCAAGGTGATCGCCGGAGAGGGCGGTCTCAACAAGGTGGTCAGGAACATCTTCGTGGGAGCCATGTCGGCCAATGCCGCCCTGCGCAGCCCCAAGTTCAACAAGGGGGATAAACTGATCATCACCGCCGGAGACCGGGTGGATATGATCCTGGCCGCTCTGGAGAGCGACACCTCCGGCATCATTCTGACCAACAACATCCTGCCGCCCTCCAACATTATCTCCAAAGCCACCGACCGTCATATTCCCGTGCTGCTGGTGGCGGCCGACACCTATCAGATCGCCCAGCAGATCGACAACATGGAGCCGCTGCTGACGCAGCACGATGCCGACAAGATCCAGTTGCTGGGGAAACTCCTGGGAGAACATGTGGATCTGGACAAGCTCACCGGCTGAGCGGTGATCACATATCGTCTGTTAGTCAAAAGGGGGCTTCTGCGGGAGCCCCCTTTTTGCTTCGCTCCAGGGGGCCAGCACTGTCGGCCGCGCTCAGACATTTCCAGATTATTTCCATTTTCCCCTTGACAAAATTTCGTCTTTCGGTTAAAATGTTCGTGGAGGAGTTTATGTCTGACAAAGATCTCATTCGGCGTCAGCGATCCATCGTCCCCTGACCGCATTTTTTTGCAAGGGGACTTTTTTATTGTCAGGAGAAAATCCCCGCTACGGTTCACAAACCTGAGGAGGTCGTTGCGATGAGATGCCGACATGCCTTCGGCTGGGCCTTGCTGGCCACGCTGGCCTTGACTGGCCTGCTGGCCGCCAGTGCCTTTGGAGAGGCGCTGACCATCACCCTGGAGGCCGGCGATTACGAGATCTCGACGGATGAGAAGGGGCAGCAGCGGATCCTGATGGAGGACTTTGGTTCCCTGGCCCGGCCGGGGGAGCCCTGGCTGCCGGGACGCTCCTTTGCCATCGCCCTGCCTCCCCTGGCCGAGGTTCGCTCGGTCACGGTCGAGCCGGTGGGGTCGCGGGACCTTCCGGGTAGCTATGCGATCGCGCCGCGCCCCCCCATCCTGCCGCAGATGAGGATCGACGAGAGCTGGATGGCGGACATCCAGCGGGAATGGGAGGCCCACCGTCGGCAGATCTATGACTCCGATGCCCGGTATCCGGCGCAGCCGGGGCAGCTGGCCGGCACCGGCCGGATGCGCAAATACTCCTTCGCGCGGGTCGCTTTCACGCCCTTCGCTTACCATCCCGTGTCGGGACGCCTGGTTTACCATCCGGCCGCGCGGGTGACCATCGACTATTCCGCGCCGGGGATGACCGATGAGGTCAGAACGCTGTTGGCAGACCGGAAGATGGAGGAGCAGGCCGCCGAGCTGTTCATCAATTACCGCCAGGCCCAGCACTGGTATCCCCGTCAGCTGATAGAGGGCAAGGCCGAGGATTGGGACTACGTCATCATAGCCACCGACAGCATGTCCGCCTCCTGCGACACCCTGCAGGACTGGAAGGAGGACCTCGGTTATAACGTCAAGGTGGTCACCACCACCTGGATCAACTCGAACTACACCGGCGCCGACTTGCCGGCCCAGATCCGGGCCTTTCTGCAGGACAAATACCTGGACAGCGCCTGGGGCATCGAGTATGTCCTCATCGCCGGGGACGATGCCCACATCCCCATGCGCCGCTGTTTTCCCAATCCGGCCAATCACCGGGCGACCTCCGACACCACCACGCCGACCGACTACTACTACGCCGAGCTGACCAGCGACTGGGATGCCGACGGTGACGGTTTTCCGGACGAATT
>Ga0272444_10002679_pt1 | contig 16345 bp, 14 predicted proteins | sample SSMForm13_FD_201033 | JGI IMG/M metagenome (GOLD analysis project Ga0272444, IMG submission 201033) | Marine sediment archaeal communities from Little Sippewissett salt marsh, Falmouth, MA, United States - SSM-Form-13 | ecosystem: Environmental > Aquatic > Marine > Wetlands > Sediment ...
CAGGAAGGCCTGACGCAGTAGTGCTTCAACACGCCCCCGCCAGGCGAGAGTACGATGGCTTCCCCGGCTATTCCATCCACCCCCTGGAAAAGCAGATAGAGGCAATTGAACTGCTGTCCGGCAAGCCAGTGGTAGCAATATCCGTCAACCATGAGGGTTTAGAAGCAGGTCAGGTTCCTAGAGTCTGCCATCAGATTCGAAAGGTGACCGGCCTGCCTGCTTGCGACATGCTTCTGGAAGGCCCGGAAGCAATTGTCAGGACGGTACTGTCCTGCCTCAAAGGTCGATAAGGGAAATTCTAATGCCACACAAAGAGACGAGACAACAGAAGCCATCCGTTGTAAGCGGCCCGCTGGAGGAGGGTTTGGCGGTCATCCCACGGCTCGAGGTGGGACCGGTCCGGCTGGAGAAAAACCGGCTCACCACCCCCTATACGGTGAGTAAGAACGGCAGCTCTGACACCATGGAACTGGTCTACCGGTTCGCGGAAGATGTCTTCGTTCCAGATGAAGAGGACTCAATCAATCTTGCAGCAATGATTGGAGTGCAGGTGGCTCTGAACTATGGGCTATTCTGCCATGAGATCGTGTTCCGCGGGCAGTTCAACAAAGAAGACCAGGATTTCATCAGGGAAATGGCCTCCAATACGGCTCGCGAGATCCTTGTGAAGAAGTTTCTCCAACCGAATCCTTTTCTCCTCCATAGAACGACGAATCTTACCCCTGTTAAGAAGAAGAGTTACCTTCGTGCCGAGTTGATTTTTCCCGACCAAGACAGCCCTCCTTCCCGTGGAAGGAAAAGAGGCAAAAGAAAGATGGGCCAGTGGAACGGAGATTCAACAAAGCATGCGGTCCTTTCAAGCGGAGGGAAGGACAGTCTTCTGACCTTCGGCCTTTTGCAGGAGATGGGCTGCGAGGTGCACCCCATATTCATCAACGAGTCTGGCCGACATTGGTTCACCGCTTTGAATGCTTACCGCCATTTTGTAGCCGCCGTTCCGACGACAGCACGGGTGTGGACGAACTCGGACAGGGTGTTCAACTGGATGTTGAGACATCTTCCCTTTGTGCGTCCGGATTTTGCGAGAATACGATCAGACGAATATCCCATTCGTTTATGGACTGTAGCCGTTTTCATTTTCGGAGCATTGGCCATCATTCGAAAACGGGGCATTGGCCGTCTTCTTATTGGAGATGAGTTCGACACTACCCACAGGACGTCCTTTGAAGGAATTGTCCACTATGCGGGTCTCTACGACCAAAGTCGATACTTCGACGACGCCCTCAGCCGGTACTTCCATCACAAGCAGTGGGGTATCAATCAGTTTTCCATACTCAGGCCCCTGTCCGAGCTTCTGGTCCAGAAGATTCTCGTTGAACGCTATCCCGAACTCCACCGAGAGCAGGTTTCGTGCCATGCTACTCATGAGGAAGCAAACGAAATTCGTCCCTGCGGCCGCTGTGAAAAGTGCCGTCGCATTGTGGCAATGCTGTCGGCCCTGGGAGCAGACCCGGCCCGGTGCCGTTACGGGCGCCACCAGATCGACCGCTGTCTGGCAGGACTCGTGGACAAGGGCATTCATTCTGAAGTCGCTGTTGCTGAGCATGTGGCTTTCCTGCTCAATGAAAAAGGCCTTCTTTCCGAACCCCACATCCGGTCGGCCCGGGCACGGGCAAGACACGAAGTGATGAAGCTGCGATTCCACCATGAAAAGTCTCCCCTTGACGGTATTCCAGCAGACCTTCGTGGACCGTTGTTTCGCATTTATCTTGAGCACGCAGATGGAGCGGTGAAGCGCACTGGGAAAGCATGGAGGGAATGTGACCCGATCGAAGACCCCACCTTCAAGAAACCGTTCCACTTTGAACCCCCGGGGGATGTGTCTTCAGTTGAACATGGCAGCAGAGACGAGAACGAAGCCGTTGCAGACAGCCCCCTATTGGCCCAGATGACATGGCCTGAAGCAAAAAGGCGATTCAAGGCCGTGGATGTAGCGCTCCTTCCTGTGGGTGCCATTGAACAACACGGCCCTCACCTGCCTCTAGATGCCGATGCCTTTGATGCCGAGTATCTGGCCCATGAGGTGGCAAAGGCGTGCAGCGAGCCGAGGCCTATTGTTCTTCCCTTGATCCCATATGGTGTTTCCTACCACCACGAAGACTTCAGTGGCACCATCAGCGTGAATCCGGAGACGCTGTCACCGCTCGTCTATGACATAGGCATGAGCATTGCCCGTCACGGCGCCAGAAAACTGGTCATCATCAATGGACATGGAGGAAACGGTCCAGCCTTGCATTTTGCCGCACAGATGATCAACCGAGATGCCCAGATTTTCACCTGCGTTGACACTGGTGAGACGAGCGATCCTGACATCTACGCCATGGCGGAAACCCCGAACGATGTCCATGCCGGGGAGATCGAGACCAGCACCACCTTGGCAGTTCGCCCTGAGGTGGTGAGACTTAAAGTCGCAAAGAAGTTCGTCCCTAGATTCTCAAGCACGTATCTCAATTTCACCTCTAAAAGGAGCGTGACATGGTATACCCACACCGCCAGGATTTCTCCTTCCGGTGTCCTGGGCGACCCCACAAGGGCCACTGCAGAGAAAGGGAGGCGCATGTGGGAGAGGATGATAATGAACTTGGTAGAATTTGTGGAGGATCTCAAGAGCATGACATTAGAGGAACTCTACCAGAGGCGGTATTAGGGCAATGAAAATAACTAAACTGGACGCTTGGCCGGTCTCCATGCGTCTCTCGGAACCTTACACGATTGCTTATCAGACCGTTCAAGCGGTGAAAAACGTTTTTCTTCGAATAGAAACAGCCAACGGGCATTCCGGCTATGGCTGTGCAGCTCCGGATGAAACTGTCACAGGCGAGACCGTGGAGAGCGTCATTCGGGTATTGGAGGACTGTGTCGCTCCATCTATAAAGGGCTCAGACCCCCTTCGGGTAGCCATGATTTTGGAGCGACAGAAACGAAGCATAACCGCTCAATCCTCGGCCCTGGCCGCAGTAGACATGGCGCTCTATGATCTCCTTGGAAAGGCGGCTAATCTCCCCGTCTGGAAGCTCCTGGGCGGATTCCGTAATCGCATAGAAACCAGCGTCACCATCGGCATCTTGTCTGTGACAGAAACAGTAGAGCGGGCACGGGAGTTTGCGGCAAGAGGATTCAGAAGCCTAAAACTGAAGGGGGGCCGTGATGTGGATGGTGACATTGAACGTGTGCTCAAGGTCAGAGAAGCCTTGGCCAACAAGGTGGCGTTACGTTTTGATGCCAATCAGGGGTTCACCGTGGAGCAATCTCTGAGATTTGTTGAAGGAACGCGTCAAGCCAATCTGGAGCTTATTGAGCAGCCCACGCCCAAAGGCCAACCAGACCTCCTCGGTCGCGTTACGAGTGTGGTTCCTATTCCGGTCATGGCAGATGAGAGTCTCATGACTCTCCGGGACGCCTTTCGGATTGCACAACAAGAATTGGCTGACATGGTAAATGTGAAACTCATGAAGGTGGGAGGCATCTCCGAAGCCCTCCAAGTCACTGCGGTTGCCCGCTCAGCAGGCTTGGAAGTGATGGTGGGATGCGTAGACGAGGCCGCCTTGGCCATATGCGCAGGCCTGCACTTTGCGTTGGCCCGTCCCAATGTGGTCTACGCTGACCTGGACGGCCATCTGGGCCTGGTGAACGACCCTTCTGCCGGTGCGGTAACGCTACGTGAAGGCACCCTTTTTCCAAGCACCAAACCGGGGCTTGGATTCGATCTTCCTTACTAAATGACACCTCCCTCGCAACCAAGACTGAAAGGTAAGATTGCCTGGTGATGGTTTCAAGAGGCTCACTCGTTTGCCCCCGATTTTGACTTCCCAAGAAAGGGCGGGCCCTTTGTTTGAAGAGCCTCCGAGACGTTCTCTTGCCGTGCATTGCTCGTCGGCCTAGGCCGCACACAAGAACTCTGAGTTCTGATATGACAAAAAGCGGAATTCCAAGTTCATGATGTCCTATTCTTCATTATTTCAATGGATTGGACTACATGCACCGACCTATCTGCCCCTGCGTACGTCACCTATCCTAAAATCGGAACTGCCAGTTCCTACATGCAGACCACCAATGGAAGACACTAGCAATATTATCAATATGTTATAGTTATGGCACGCACTTTGCTGTACCTACCATTCAAGAATGGGCCTGCGATTCGTTTGGAATCAACGGCCCCGACAGTGAAACAGAATATGAGGAGGTGATCTTATGGAGATCTCCAGCTTAGTACCTTGGCGTGGGCGACAAGAACTGACCGGTTTGAGAAAGGATATGGACAGGCTTTTTGACCGGTTCTTCGAAGACTGGCCCGTCAGGTTTAGACCGACCGACGGCCATTGGGCTCCGTCTGTTGACGTATCTGAAACAGCGAAAGAGGTTATCGTGAAGGGTGAACTCCCTGGGATGGACCCAAAAGACATTGATGTGGCCGTAAGCGGGAACGTTCTGAGCATCCGCGGAGAGCGGAAAAAGGAACAAGAGGAAAAGGGCGAGAACTTCCACCGGGTGGAGCGGAGCTATGGCGCTTTTGCCAGGTCCATCAGACTGCCTGTTGAAGTGGACGGGAACAAGGTGAAAGCAAGCTACAAGGACGGCGTCCTTAGCATTAGTTTGCCCAAGACCAAGGATACTGCAACTAAAAAGATCGAGGTCAAGGCGGCCTGACATCGTGCCTGGAAAAGCAAAATCTAACGCCAGCAGGAGGGATCCAGCCCGCCTGCTGGCCAAAGAAGTCTTTCAGTACATGAATGAGGGAAGCAGGGAGATTGGAGAATGAAAGTAAGACCGTTGAATGACAGGATACTGGTTACAAGGATCGAAAAGGAAGAGAAGACTGGTGGCGGCATTATCATTCCGGACACTGCAAAGGAAAAACCGCAGGAGGGAAAAGTCGTGGCCGTTGGCCCCGGGAAACGGAACGACGAGGGGAAACACCTTGCCCTTGACGTGAAGAAGAATGACCGGGTGCTCTTTAGCAAATATGGAGGCACCGACATCAAACTTGATGGCGCGGAGCACTTAATACTGCGAGAGGATGACATCTTGGGCGTCCTGGAATGATCGAACGGACAAAAGGAGTTTAGTGATGGCAGCAAAAGAGATCAAATACGGCATGTCAGCAAGAAAACGGATGATGAAAGGCGTGGACACCCTGGCTAACGCCGTCAAAGTTACCTTTGGCCCAAAAGGCCGCAATGTCCTTATTGAGAAGTCTTGGGGCTCTCCCCGCATCACCAAGGATGGCGTGACCGTGGCGAAGGAGATCGAAGTGGGTGATAAGATCCGAAACCTCGGTGCCCAGATGGTCAGAGAGGTGGCCTCCAAGACATCAGATGTCGCAGGGGACGGCACCACGACCGCCACAATCCTTGCCCAAGCTATCTACCGGGAGGGGGACAAGCTCGTAGAGGCCGGCTCTAACCCCATGGCCATCAAGCGGGGCATGGAGAAGGCTGTGGATCTGGTCGTTGAAGAACTGAAAAAGATGTCAAAACAGACCAAAGACAAGGCCGAGATCGCTCAGGTGGGCACTATTTCAGCGAACAATGACAGCTCCATTGGCGCCATTATCTCTGAAGCCATGGAGAAGGTGGGCAAGGAAGGGGTCATCACGGTCGAGGAGGCGAAGGGCATGGAAACGTCCCTTGAAATCGTAGAGGGCATGCAATTTGATCGTGGTTACTCAAGCCCCTACTTCGTTACCGATGCTGAAAAGATGGAGGCCGATCTAGAAAACCCTTACATTCTCTTGCATGAGAAAAAGCTGAGCATCATGAAGGACCTGCTGCCCATCTTGGAACAGATCGCCAAGATGGGCAAGCCCCTTCTCATCATTGCAGAAGACGTGGAAGGCGAGGCCCTGGCCACACTGGTTGTGAACAAGCTCCGCGGCAGCTTGAAGTGTGCAGCGGTCAAGGCCCCCGCTTTTGGAGATCGGCGAAAGGCCATGCTCGAAGACATTGCTATTCTCACAGGCGGTCAGGTGATTAGCGAGGACCTAGGCGTCAAGCTCGAAAACGTGACACTGGACGATTTGGGCACTGCAAAAAGGATTAGCATCAACAAAGACAATACGACCATTATAGATGGAGGAGGCAAACGCACGGCCCTGGAAGGAAGGGTCAAACAGCTTAGGGTTCAAATCGAAGAAACGACCAGTGACTATGATAGGGAAAAGCTCCAGGAACGTCTAGCCAAGCTGGTTGGCGGCGTTGCCGTCATCAATGTGGGCGCTGCCACGGAGACAGAGATGAAGGAGAAAAAGGCCCGCGTTGAAGATGCCCTGAACGCCACCCGGGCAGCCGTAGAGGAAGGCATTGTTCCCGGAGGGGGGGTTGCATACATCCGGACGTTGAAGGCCCTTGAAGGCCTCAAGTTGCCCGGCGAGGAGCAATTAGGGGTAAACATTGTCAAACGTGCCATTGAAGAGCCTGTCAGACAAATTGCCAACAATGCTGGCTTTGAAGGCTCGGTGGTCGTTCAACAGGTCATTCAGGGCAAAGACGCTTTCGGCTTCAATGCCGAAACCGGAAAGTATGAGGATCTCGCCAAAGCAGGGGTGATCGACCCGACAAAGGTGGCAAGATTTGCGCTGCAAAATGCGTCATCCGTAGCCGGACTCCTCCTTACTACTGAAGTGGCCGTTACTGAAAAGCCGAAGAAGGAAGAGAAAACACCACCCATGCCCGACGAGGACATGTACTAAGTCGGTAAACAAGGGGTCAGTCATGGAGGAAAGTACCTTTAGCTTGGACAGAGGCTCCATCAGTTTGTTTGCCATCAGCCTCGGAGATCCGGCAGAGACACCACACAAGCTTTCACACATGGCCAATGGCCTGTCGGGCCAGCAAGAAGACCCCGTGGCTAAGGAGGTCGGTAATGCCCACCTACGAGTTTATCTGTGAGAAGTGTAACAAGACTTTTAGTTTGACCATGAGTCTTTCAGACTATACTAAGAAGAAGACGAAGTGCCCAAGGTGTGGGAAGGACAAAGTTCGGCAGCTCATTTCTTCTTTTCAGACCGTGACGTCCAAAAAGAGCTGAAATCGCAAACGGCTGAAGAACTGTCCATTCCATAAACCACTGGGGACCTTCGCGTTCCTCAGACAGATGACGACGGACGGCGGTCCATCATGAAAAAGAAAAAGAGGATTGCCTTGGTGGCTCACGATCAGCGGAAGGCCGATCTGCTGAGCTGGGTGAAGTACAACGCCAACATATTGTCTCAGCATGAATTGTATGCAACGGGCACAACCGGCAAGGTCATATCCAAGGCGTGTTCAGTGGACATTAATAGACTGAAAAGTGGCCCTTTGGGAGGAGATCAACAACTAGGGGCGATGATAGCCAATGGCGAGCTGGATATTCTCATCTTCCTGTGGGACCCAATGACACCGCAGCCTCACGACGTGGACATAAAAGCACTGCTCAGAATGTCCGTCCTGTACAATATCCCGGTGGCCTGCAATCGGTCGACCGCAGACTTCATCATATCAAGCGTTCTCTTCAGTGAGGAGTACGAACCTGTGATCAAAGACTATGCCTCCTATCTTCAGAGGGACGTCTAAGGCCCAACAGTGAAACGGAAGCTATAGGAGACAGTGTCACACCCAGAGTAAGCAAAGACATGCCAAGGGCACTGAATCGTGAAAGAGGGTACCGGAACTATGAATACACACCTTTCGTTTAGCAAATACGAACAAGAAATTCGTCCCATACTGAGAAAAACCATTAACAATGCTGAATCTACTGAGGACGTCAAGAAATTCTTCTTTTACGGTGTTCGAAACCTTCTTAAGAAGGTCCTGCAGCCACAAATACCCATAGATCATGAAGATGTCCTTTTGGATCTGAGCAAGGCAGAGGGCTTCACCATAAGCGCCCGACTCTGGGACGACGTGCCTGGCTTTGCCTCGGCCTGGAAGGGCTCTGATTTGCCTCACATTATTGAGCGGATGGCCGAATTCGCCATCAAACGCTATAAACATCTTGAGACACACCCGGACAAGACCGAGGCGAAAATGTATCATATTCCCGGATGATGCAAATATGTATAGCCTGAAACATGCCATACACTGACCACACCCTCTTGCCCGCCCCGCTGTGGGAGGATCAAGGGCAAGCCAGTCCTCTCCTTGGCAGGCACGCACCGTGAAACCAAACAAGACCCAAAAGCGCCTCGATGAGCTGACCGGACTGCGGCATCGAATCGGTGAATTGGAGGCCTCTGCAGCACATCTTAATTCGCTGAAGGAGGCCTTGAGCATTGTGTATGACGCGATCGACTGTGCCGTTGCGGGCATGATCATAACCGACCTCTCCGGCCGGATCACCTATGTCAATCCGGCCTTTCTCAGCATGTTCGAATACAAAGACAAAGAAGAAGTCCTAGGAAAGGATGCAGCTGGCCTTTTTGCGTCAAAAGAAGTCAAAAGTCTCAGCGACGTCCGAGCCTTCATCGATTTGACCCAAGGTGCCACTGAGGAGTTTGTCGCTCTGCACAAAGACGGTACAAGGTTTTATGTAGAAGTCTCTTGTTCCAATGTGACAAACGACAAAGGGAACGTCTCTGGCAGGATGGCATCATTTGTCGACATTACCCAGCGCAAACATATGGAGCTGGAGCAAGAAACCCTTATTGCCCAGCTTCAAAGCGCCCTTGCCAAGGTCAAAACACTGCGCGGCTTAGTACCCATTTGTGCCTCTTGCAAAAACATACGGGACGACAAGGGGTTTTGGCACCAAGTTGAGGCCTATATTCATGATCATTCTGAGGCAGTTTTTTCTCACAGTATTTGTCCCGACTGTGCTCTAAAGCTCTATCCTGAGCTTTGTGAACAGGAAGAAAACAACCAGACGACATGACTTCATCAATGCCTTCTCAGTCTTTTCGTCACAGTCTAGAGGCAAAAACAGAAGATCTCCTGCCCAGCAAATCCAACAATGAGGACAAGGGTTATGCAGGTGCTAATTCATTCTGATCAGGAAAAAGTTGCAGAGCATGCATATGATTTCCTCCGTCACATAATGAAGAAAAGGAAAAGGCTCGTCTTGGGCCTTGCCAGCGGCAGCACGCCTTTAAGGCTCTTTCGCAAAATGGTTGCTGGCTTCACGGCAGGGGAAGTGGACTTTTCAAGCGTCTACACATTTAATCTGGATGAATACGTGGGACTGAAGCCCGATGACCTTCAAAGTTATCATTGCTTCATGCGGGCGAGTCTATTTGACCACGTGAACTTAAACAAAGACAATGTCCATTTCTTGAGCGGCATCCCGGAAGACATTGAGAGACACTGTGAAGACTACGAACAACAGATTAGAGAAGTGGGCGGAATCGATCTTCAGATACTTGGCATCGGAAGGAACGGGCATATTGGTTTCAACGAACCCACCTCATCACTGGCTTCTCGCACGAGGATGGTAATACTTACACAAGGTACGATACGGGACAACGAGCGGTTTTTCCCAAACAAGGAGGATGTGCCGGGACGTGCCCTCACCATGGGGGTGGGGACCATACTGGAAGCGAGGGAGCTTCTTCTCTTGGCAACTGGATCTGAAAAGGCACGGGCCCTGGCGGCGATGATTGAGGGGCCTGTAACGGCCATGTGCCCCGCTTCCGCTCTCCAGATGCATCCGAGCGTTACCGTTTTGTGTGACCAGGCAGCAGCTCAGAAACTGACGCATACAGAGTATTATGAACAAGTAGCTGGGAAGGAAAATGCCGCAACCGGCAACTTGCCGTATGAGCAGCGACAGACATGACCGCCTGCCAGACATCTCCCCGACTGGTTCATTCCAAAAGAGCTGCCGTGATTGTTGCTCATCCTGACGATGAAACGATCTGGGGGGGGGGACTATTCTGAGCTACCCGGAGCTACAATGGACAATAATAGCGTTGTGTCGGGCAAGCGATTCAGATCGGGGGCCAAGGTTCTTTCGGGCAGTACAACAGTTGGGCACTTCAGGCAAAATCGGCGACCTTGATGATGGGCCGGAACAAAGACCTCTTCCTGCATTGGAGGTCCAAGAGATGATCATGTCGCTCCTGCCTGCAACACATTATCACCTCATTGTCACCCATGGCCCATGGGGGGAATATACGCGGCATCTTCGCCATGAGGAAACAAGTCGGGCAGTTGCAGCACTCTGGAATCAAGGCAGTGTTTCTGCGACTGAGTTGTGGATGTTCTCTTATCAAGACGGCGGAAAACGATACCTGCCTCGCCCCATTAAGACGGCACACCGAGTCATAAAGATTCCACATCGTATATGGCAGGAGAAATACCGCATGATTACTGAAGTCTATGGATTTGCCGCAGATAGTTTTGAGGCGAGAGCCACTCCTCGCGTAGAGGCCTTTTGGCGCTTCACCTCCCGAGCGGCATTGCATGAATGGTTGATCATGAAAGGTGCGACCAATGAAAATCCTTGTTCTTTATGATTATCCTCCATCGCCTGGTGGCTTGTCCACACAGGGTGACTTACTTTACAGGGGGCTAATAGAGGTCGGAATAGAGGCCTTCCCTGCACCCTTTGAGTCTCCCCAGGAGAAGGAATGGTGTTATCGCTGGTTCCAGCCTGACGTTGTGGTTGGAATCGGCTACTGGGGGCACACGCCACATCTGGTGCTGCATCCGACACGCTATGGTGTCCAGGCCGTGCCGTGGTTCGTGGCCGACGGATACGTGGCTGCCTACCAGGAGGTCCTAAACGGACTCCCTATGATTTTGGCCACCTCTGAGTGGGTAAAGAAGGTATATGCACGCGACGGGCTGAGGGCCTCAAACATTGAGGTTTTGCCCGTGGGTTGCGACACAGATTCCTTCATACCCAGAGATAGAACTGACCCGAAAGTGGTTGCAGTCCGGGAAGCCCTTGGCGTGGCTCCGGATCAAATAATGATACTCACCGTGGGAGGAGATGCTGCTTCGAAGGGTGCCCAGGAAGTCATGCAGGCTTTGGCTCTCATCGACGCCAAGGCACCAGACTGGAAATACGTCTGTAAGGTCTGGCCTCAGCCGAGGACGGAACAACAAAACCTGCAGGACTTGCAACTGGCCACCCATTTGGGGATTGAAAAGAATGTGATCTACACAACAAGTCGGGTTTCACGCAGCTTCATGCCCTACTTGCTTGCCGCCAGCGACATTTACGCTGCGCCGTCTCGTCTGGAAGGTTTCGGCATGCTTCAGGTAGAAGCCGGTGCTTCTGGAAAACCGGTCATTGGGATCAAGGCCATGGGCATGCTTGACACGTTCGTCCACGGCCAGACTGGTTTTCTCGCCCGGGTAGCCCAGGAAGTCCGTCTTCGAGAGACCACCCTCGGTGAAGATGAAGGCTATAAGCCTGGCCATCGCGTTGTCTTCAAGAGGCCGCGCACTGCCGACTACCGCGCTAGCGTCCATGACATAGCGCAATACCTCATGGAGTTGATGACAGACGAGCAACTCCGCCAGAAAATGGGTGCCGCTGCGCGCGCCCGCGTAGTTGAGCACTTCGACTATCGTGTCGTGGCCAAGCGGCTCGTGCAACTAGTGTCTGAGAAACTGGGGGTTGCCTGAAAATGTCCAACCCGCTACCAGAAAGGGTTGAAGAGGCGAAAAAGGCGGCAACAGATGTGCTGCTTCATAACCTGCGAGGACCATATGGCGGTTTGCCCAGGACCGCCGGCTGGGGCTATCCTGAACCATATACCCGCGACCTTATGATTGCAGGTTTGGGGATGCTCGTGTCTGGTGACAAGCGGCTAACGGGTTCCCTCCGTCGGGTGTTGGTAACTCTGGCTAGAAACCAGAGCCGGCACGGCCACATCCCCTCGCTGGTGCACGATCCTGAAGATCGTGGTGCGAGCGACACCACGCCCCTTTTCCTCCTGACACTGGCCATCTTTCGAAAGGTGACCGGCGAACGAGATTTTTTGGAAGTTGCCGCCGAGAAGGCACTAACCTGGATGGATTACCAGAGTCCCTCCGACCGCGTCATGGTGGCCCAGCTGCCCACCAGCGACTGGCGGGACGAGCAATGGGTGCCAGGCTTCGGCCTGTTCGTTAATACAGTAGTCTATTGCTACTTGTTCCTTTACGGCAGATACCAAGAGGCCAATCTGCTTCGCCGGCTGATGGGGCGCTTCACCATCACGGCAGACACCAAACACCGGCACGTTCACGAAGGATTGGCCGTTCGTCATAAGCCTTACTATGCCCTATGGTCTTATAAGCTCTACAGCAGTGAGCGATTTGATTTGTTGGGTAACAGCCTGGCCATCCTTTCAGGAATTGCCCCATCCTCACGAGCACAGAAGATTATCTCATGGATCGAAGCCGAATGCGATGCCATGCGAGCCAAAGGGAAACTTGCCTTGGATCTTCCGCCCAGTCTTTTCCCGTTTATTGAAGAACAAGATCCGGACTGGCGGCCCAGGTACGCTAAGTTCAACCGTCCGGGGGAGTACCACAATGGCGGAATATGGCCTTTTATCTGTGGACTTTATGTTGCGGCGGTCGTGGCTGCGGGCAAAAGGCGATTGGCCAGAAGGAAGCTGGAGGTCCTGACAAGGCTCGTCCGACCGGCCCGGGAAGCCACGGTGGATTTCGGTTTTAACGAATACCTTCGGGCACAGGACGGGGAGCCTTGCGGACAAGATTGGCAAACGTGGTCCGCGGCAATGTATATCTATGCCGCCCACTGTGTTGAACACAACGACACGCCCTTTTTTGATGAAATTCGGTCGCATATGAGGTATACATAGAAGAAACAGTAACAAGGCAATGGGCTCCAAGGATAGAGCTGAAGACGCGAATCAAGGGGCGGCACACGCATGTCCCCTCATCAGAGCTCCCTGCAACACCTCAAACAAGGTAACGTTTCATGAACCCGACTGGACTGCACCCTGATACTCCAGCCACGGTCGCCCTGATTGGCAATTACGTCCCAAGGCAATGTGGCATTGCCACGTTTACAGCCGATCTCTTAGAAGCCCTTTCGATCGAAGGCCCCGATATGGAGTGCTGGGCGGTGGTCATGAACGATGTGCCTGAGGGGTACCGTTATCCCCCGCGGGTACGCTTTGAAGTTGACTATAAGAATCTTGACGATTACCGGCTAGCGGCTGACTTTCTGAATATGAACCAAGTGGACATCGTGTGCCTTCAACACGAGTTCGGCATCTTTGGCGGCAAGCACGGCAGCCACATTTTGGAACTCCTCCGCAACCTGCGCATGCCCGTCGTAACCACAATGCACACGGTGGTGGCGTCACCTGATCTGGGACAAAAGACCATCGTAGAAGAGTTGGGAGACCTCTCTGACCGCTTGGTGGTCATGAGCTATAAAGCGAAGGAGATGCTGAAAGAAGTTTACGGCGTGGCAGAAGAAAGGATTGCGTTGATCCATCACGGCATCCCGGATGTTCCATTCGTTGATCCCAATTACTACAAGGACCAATTCGGAGTTGCCGGACGAAAGGTGATCCTCACTTTCGGTCTCATTTCTTCTGGCAAGGGGATTGAACACATGATAGACGCCTTGCCGGCCATCGTAAATAGACATGCGGAAGTGGCTTATATCGTTTTGGGAGCAACACATCCCAATGTCAAAAGAGAAGCGGGAGAGGCCTACCGCCTTTCCTTGCAGCTTCGGGCACGGGAGCGGGGCGTGGACAGCCACGTCATCTTCCATAACCGATTTGTGAACCTCAAAGAACTGTGTGAATTTCTGGGAGCCGCAGACATATATGTGACGCCCTATGTGAACAGAGAACAGATCGTCTCTGGCACCCTCGCCTACGCCCTGGGTGCGGGCAAGGCGACCATATCCACACCATACTGGTACGCCGAAGAAATGCTTGATGACGGGAGGGGGCGCATTGTTCCTTTCCAAGATGCGGACGCCTTGTCTGCGCAAGTAGTGGATCTCTTAGACAACGAATTTGAATGTCATGCCATGCGTAAGCGGGCCTATAGCTTCTGCCGGAGCATGATCTGGAAAGAAGTGGCTCGCCGCTACATAGAAATATTTGTGGAAGCCGGGGACGACAGACAAAAGCGGCCCAGGGTTACATTCCATACCAAGACGCTGGATGCTATTCCGGTCGACTTGCCCCAGGTGAAACTGGGTCACCTGAAGTTGTTAACAGATGATGTTGGGATATTGCAGCATGCGAAGTTCATGGTGCCGGATCGCTTCCACGGCTACTGCACGGACGACAACGCACGTGCTCTCATAGTCGTCATGATGGCGCGCGACCTGCTCCCTAATGAGAGTGAGCTAACGGACCTGGCCTGCAGATACTTGGGCTTTTTGTACCATGCCTTCAACGAGGCCAATGGACGTTTTCGGAACTTCATGGGCTACGACCGGCGCTGGCTGGAAGAACAAGGGACCGAAGATTGCCACGGGCGGGCAATCTGGGGATTGGGCATGGCGGTGGCACTGTCAAATTCACAGAGCTTTAAGGGAGCAGCCATGAACCTCTTTGAGAGGGCCCTGTCGGCCATGGTCCTTTTCCGATCACCCCGGGCATGGGCCTTCGGCTTGGTTGGGATTCATGCGTATCTCAGGCGCTTTGGAGGGGACAGCGAGGTCCGGCGAGAACGAGAGACTTTGGCCAGGAATTTGTTTGAGCTGTTTCAGAAGAATGCCTCTGATGGTTGGCCCTGGATTGAAGACAGCCTCAACTATGCCAATGGTAAGATTCCCCAAGCAATGCTTCTCTCAGGACGTTGGCTGCACCGAAGCGACATGATCGAGGCGGGGCTGCACTCTCTAAATTGGCTCATTGAGATGCAGACGGATTCCAGAGGGCATTTTACTCCCATTGGAAATCACGGGTGGTTTGTCCAGAATGGAGAGCGGGCCAGGTTTGACCAGCAGCCCATCGAGGCTCAAAACATGATTGAAGCCTGCATTGAGGCATACAAGATCACAAAAGATGAGAAATGGGTTGATGAGGCTAGACGCTGCTTTGACTGGTTCCTGGGCCGGAATGACCTAAATGCTGCTTTGTATGACCACAGGAGTGCAGGGTGTTGCGACGGCTTGACGGCTGACGGCCCCAATCTGAATCAAGGTGCAGAGTCTACATTAGCATGGCTGCTTTCCCTATTGCACTTGCATTCCCTTGCTGAGGCAACGGTTGTGATGAAGGCTTAGAAAACAAAGAGGAGACCCTTAAATATGGCACCAATGCGCAGAGGGAACAACAGTCCTCTCGTTATGGTGAGTTCTTACCCACCGAGGCTTTGTGGAATCGCCACCTTCACAGAGGAGGCGAGAGAGTTCATCCAAAAGGCTAATCCAGACAGAAAAGTCATGGTTATCAGCCACACAGACGGTCGGGGGGAGGACGTTTTTCCCTTGATTGACATGAGCCGCAGTGACTGGTGGAAGCCTGTGGCCCAAAAGATCGACGAACTCCATCCTTATGCGGTTCATTTGGAGCATGAGTACGGCCTCTACGAATACGTGGACGAAGACGGTGTGGGGGACAACAATGAGGGTTTTCTCACGCTTCTTGACGCCATTGGCAATTATCCCATTGTGGTGGAACCCCACACTATTCACGGCAGGCTCAGAGAGACTGAGCAGGACTTTGTTTTCCGGCTATGTCAGAAAAGCGACCTTGTCCTGCTGAAATGTCATTACCAGAAATGGCGGTTGGACTGGCATTTTCCCGAAGAAGAGGGCGAGACTCCTCGCAATGTCATGGTGGTTCCCCATGGCGCCCGGCCAGACAAACGTTGGGGTGTCCATGAAATACCAGCCCTGAGAAGAGAACTGGGATTAGACAAAGCAGCACTTGCGGATCATGTGGTCGGCATGATCGGCTGGATTCAGTCCAACAAGCGCTGGGACATCTTGCTCCACATGTGGGAAGAGATCCACGAAGAGATTAGAGGCCTGAATGGCGAGGAGTGGGATTTGCTCGCGGCCGGCACTATCCGGGATCCCAACCACCGCGCCCAATATGAAAACTGGAAGTCCCATGCCTTGGAACTCCAGAAAAAGGGCATTGCTCATTACTATGAATTCATCCCCCGCGGCGATACTTATTACAAGATTATGTCTATATGCGACTTCATCGTCCTGCCATCCATAGACGAGACACAGTCAGGGACATTGGCCCGGATCATCGCCTTGAACAAACCGTACATTACAACTGCTCCCATGGAAGGCCTGACAGCCCAGACCCTCGAAAGCCAAGGGGGTCTTCTCTTCACCACGAAAGAGATGCTCAGGCAAAAAGTGATCCGCATGGCTACCGACGAACAGCTGCGGCTTACCCTTGGAGAGAATCTTAGAC
>Ga0272444_10002681_pt1 | contig 16328 bp, 14 predicted proteins | sample SSMForm13_FD_201033 | JGI IMG/M metagenome (GOLD analysis project Ga0272444, IMG submission 201033) | Marine sediment archaeal communities from Little Sippewissett salt marsh, Falmouth, MA, United States - SSM-Form-13 | ecosystem: Environmental > Aquatic > Marine > Wetlands > Sediment ...
CCCGGGGGGTGTGGGACGAGCACCAGGCCAAGCGCCTCTTGGCCGCCTGGGACATCCCGGTGGCCGCCGAGGCGCTAGCCCAAGACCTGGCCCAGGCCCAACGGGCCGCCGCCGAGCTGGGCTGGCCGGTGGTGCTCAAAGGCCTGCTGCCCGGCGAGGTGCACAAGACCGACAAGGGCCTGGTGGCTCTGGGCGTAAAAGCCCCCTCGGAGCTGGAGGCCCAGTGGGAGCGGTTGCAGGGCATCATGGCCGGCCGGGGGCGCATCCTGGTGCAGCGCCAGCACAAGCCGGACCACGAGCTCATCGTGGGCTTTTTGCGCGACCGGCAGTTCGGGCCCTGCGTGATGCTGGGTCTGGGCGGGGTGCTGGCCGAGCTGGAGCCGGACGTTGCCTTTGAGCTGGCTCCCCTGGACCAGCCCCGCGCCCGGGCCATGCTGGACCGCCTGCGCGGAGCCAAGCTGCTGAAGGGCTACCGGGGCCTGCCCCCCCTGGACCAACAGGCCCTGGCCGAGCTAATATGTCGTCTGGGCGACCTGGGCGCCTCCCTGCCCGCCATCAGCCAGATCGACCTCAACCCGGTGGCCGTGGAAAATGGCGCGCCTCTGGCCCTGGACACCAGTGTGATATGGGAGGACTAGGAATGGAGCAGCTCTTCGCGCCTTTTCACCTCAAGGGCCTGACCCTTGCCAACCGCCTGGTGCGCTCGGCCACCTTTACCAGCATGGCCCGGGGCAGCGGCGAGGTCTCCGACGCGCAGCTGGCCCTGTACCGCGATTTGGCCGCCGGCGGGGTGGGCCTGATAGTAACCGGAATCGTCTACGTGCATGAGTCGGGCCGCGTGGCGGTGCGCCAAAACTCCCTGGCCAGCGACGAACGCATTCCCGGCCTGGCCCGCCTGACCAAGGCGGTGCATGACCAGGGCGGCAAGGTGGCGGTGCAGCTTTTCCACGCCGGCCGGGAGGCGGCCCGCTATAGGGAGTTCGTGGGCGGAGAAGCGGCCTGGGCCCCCTCGCGGATCGAAGATGACCCATATTTCGCCCACCCGCACCGGGCCATGACCAACGGGGAGATCGATCAGGTGATCGCCGCCTTTGGCGCGGCCGCCCGCCGGGCGCGAGAGGCCGGCTTTGACGCGGTGCAGGTGCATGGCGCCCACTCCTATTTGCTCAGCCAGTTCCTCTCGCCCCACACCAACCGCCGCGAGGACCAATGGGGCTGGGAGCTGGGGGGCCGCCTGCGTCTGCATCTGGCGGTGCTGGCCGCCATCCGGGAGCAGGTGGGCCTGGATTACCCGGTGATGATCAAGCTGGGCCTGGCCGACGGCTTTGCCCACGGCCTGGCCCTGAAGGATGGTTTGGAGGCGGCCCGGCGCCTGGCCCAGGCGGGCTACGACTGTCTGGAGATCAGCCAGGGTCTGCGGGGAAAGGGCTACCAGGAGGCCGAGTTCCGGCCCGAGGATAAAAAAGCCGCCCAAGAGGGCTACTTCCGGGACTGGGCCGCCGCGGTCAAGCAGCGGGTGAGCGTGCCGGTGATCGCGGTGGGCGGCCTGCGCACTCCCCAGGCCTGCGCCGAGGTGCTTGAGCGCAACCAGGCCGACCTGGTGGCCCTGTGCCGGCCCTTGGTCAGCGAGCCGGCCCTGGTGGCCCGCTGGCAAGACGGCGACCTCACCCGCTCCCGCTGCATCTCGTGCAACAAGTGCGTGGAAGCCATTATGAGCGGCGAGCCCGTGAGCTGCATCCTCGACCGACAGCAGGAGGCCCGCGCGACGGGCTAACCCGGCCCCTGGTCTGGTAATATTGGGACAGACGCCCCTCTCCCCCTGGGATGTTTATGGCCGACGACACCTGGCACCACGCACCCGACCACCTGCTCACCGCGCTCATGGAGTCGCCCCACGAGTCGCTGATCCTGGTGGACGCCGAGTCCCGCATCCGCTTCATCAGCCAGTCGGCGGCGGAGTTCTATCAGGTGGACCCTCAGCAAACCCTGGGCCGCCACATCCACCAGGTCAACCCAAACAGCCGTTTGCCCGAGGTGCTCAAGACCGGCAAGGCCGAGGTGGGCTCCATGCTGCGCATGGCCGGCAAGGAGCGCATCATCGCCCGCATCCCCCTGCGCGACGAGCAGGACCGCATTGTGGGCGCCTTTGCCAAGCTGGTGTTCTGGCGCCTGGACCGGGTGAGGGACTTGGTGCGCCAGACCGAGGTGCTGGAGAAAAAGGTCAGCTATTACGAAAAGGAGCTGCGCAACCTCTACTCCTCCCGCTATGACCTGCAACTGGTGGTGGGCGAGTCCCCGCCCATCCAGCAGGCCCGCAAGGTGGCCACGCAGGCGGCCCAGTCGGACCTGGGCCTTCTGATCACCGGCGAGACCGGCACGGGCAAGGACCTGTTTGCCCACGCGGTGCACCGCCTCGGCCCCCGCCATGACAAGCCCATCGTCAAGGTGAACTGCGGGGCCATTCCCCGCGAGCTGTTCGAATCAGAGCTGTTCGGCTACCAGGCTGGGGCCTTTACCGGGGCCAGCCAGCGGGGCAAGCCGGGCAAGTTCGAGCTGGCCAACGGAGGCACCATCTTTCTGGACGAGGTGGGCGAGCTGCCTCTGGCCATGCAGGTCAAGCTGCTCAGGGTCATCCAGGAGCAGGAGGTGGAGCGCCTGGGCGGCACCAAGCCCCTGAAACTCAGCTTCCAGGTCATCGCGGCCACCAACCGCGACCTGGCGGCCATGATGCGCGCCGGCCAGTTCCGCCAGGACCTCTTTTACCGCCTGAACATCTTCCATCTGCGCACCCCGGCCCTTAGGGAGATACGGGCAGACATCCCCCGCCTGGCCTACCACATCCTATCGGGCCTGCGCACCGGCAAACGCCCAGTGCCCGCGCGCATCTCCCCGGAGGTGATGCACCTGCTGGGCTCCCATGACTGGCCGGGCAATGTGCGCGAGCTCAAGAACGTGCTGGAGCGGGCCGCGGCCATCGCGGGCAGCGGCGCCCTGCTCACCGAGCACCTGCCCCCGGACTTTGTGGAGACCGCGCCCAAGAGCGAGGCCGCCCCAACCGCCCCCCGCTCGCTGCGGGCGGAGATGGCTAGCGCCGAGCGCCGCACCATAGAGCAAGCCCTCAAGTACACCGGGGGCAACCGCACCCAGGCGGCCGAGCTGCTGGGCATCCACCGCACCGGCCTGCATCAAAAGATCAAAAAATACGGTCTGCGTTAATTTGTGTAGAATTTTTTGTACAGTATAATATTTTATACACACCGCAATACCCAGTCCTAAACTCTAAATAATCCTTTAAAGTTACCAAGTTGACCGCCTTGGCCGGTGCCGTGTGTAGAATTATTTATACAAACAAGGCCTGCCGATGGCCTCCCGAAATAGGCATTTCCAATATATTACATGCAATTGCAATGTGTTATAAACACTGTCCCCGCCATGGCACAGCGGTTGCAGTGGTTGCTCTCTGTTGTAGTCCTTTATATTTTTAAACGCGGCCCCGACACCGCCCCCAACAAACTGGAGTTGTCAAGTGGACTTCGAAATACCCGAAAATCTACGCATGATGGCGGACACAGTCCGGCGTTTCGTCAAACAGGACCTGGAGCCCATCAGCCAGCAGGTGGAAGAAGAGGACCGCATCCCCGAGGATGTGATCCAGACCATGCGCGAGCTGGGCCTGTTCGGCCTGGCCACGGCCGAAAAGTACGGCGGCCTGGAGATCGGCTGTCTGGGCGAGTGTCTGGTCTATGAGCAGATATCCCATGCCAACGCCTGCTTCCGCACCATCATCGGCACCAACAACGGCATCGGCTCCCAGGGCATCTATTTGGACGGCACCGAGGAGCAGAGGGAACGCTACCTGCCCAAGATGGCCTCGGGCGAATGGATCGGCGTTTTCGCCCTCACCGAGCCCGAGGCCGGCTCCGACGCGTCCAACGTGCAGACCACCGCCGAGCTCGACGGCGACACCTGGGTGCTCAACGGCCGCAAGCACTTCATCACCAACGGCAACATCGCCGACTGCGCCACGGTCTTCGCCCTCACCGACCGGGCCAAGAAGGCCCGGGGCGGCATCACCGCCTTTATCCTGGAAAAGACCGACCCCGGCTTTTTCGTGGGCACCATTGAGCGTAAGATGGGCATGCGCGGCTCTCACACTAGCGAGCTGATCTTTGACAACTGCCGCATCCCCCGGGACCGGGTAATCGGCGGGGACGATATGATCGGCCATGGCTTCAAGACCGCCATGAAGTGCCTGGACAAGGGCCGCCTGACCATGGGCGCCTCGACCCTGGGCTCGGCCCAGAAGCTTTTGGACCTGTCGGTGGAGTACGCAAAGCAGCGGGTGCAGTTCGGCAAGCCCATCGCCGAGTTCCAGGCCATCCAGTTCATGCTGGCCGACATGGCCACCCAGATCTACGCCGCCCGCCAGATGCTCTATCACGCCGCCTGGCTGCGCGACACCAAGGGCTCGGTGGTCAAGGAGGCATCCATGGTCAAGCTGTTCTGCACCAACATGGCCAACCAGGTGGCGGACATGGCCGTGCAGATACACGGCGGCATGGGCTATATGAAGGACTTCCCGGTGGAGCGCTTTTACCGCGACCTGCGCCTGACCCGCATCTACGAGGGAACCGACGAGATCCAGCGGGTGGTCATCGCCCGCCAGCTGCTCAAGGAAGGAAAATGATCATGGCCATCGAAAAGGTATTCATCGTGGGTTCGGGCCTCATGGGCTCCGGCATTGCCCAGGTATGCGCCCAGTCCGGCCTCAGCGCCACCCTGTGCGACGTATCACAGGAGCAGCTGGACAAGGCCATGAAAAACATCGCCTGGTCGGCCGGCAAGCTCATCGAAAAGGGCAAGGTGGAAGGCGCCCTGGATGAGGTGATGGGCCGTTTGTCCACCTCGGTGGACTACGGACCGGCCGCGGACGCCGATCTGGTCATGGAGGTGGTGTTCGAGAACCTGGCGGTCAAACAGGAGGTCTACGCCCAGCTCAACCAGGTGATCAACGACACCGCCCTGGTGGCCAGCAACACCAGCGCCATTCCCACCAGCGAGCTGGCCGCCAGCGTGGATCATCCCGAGCGCTTTTTGGGCCTGCACTTTTTCTCGCCGGTGCCTATGATGCAGGCGGTGGAGGTGATCCGGGGCGCCCTGACCTCGGATGAGACCTTTGCCGCGGGCCGCGAGTTCGCCCTGGCCATCGGCAAGGAGCCGATCATGGTCAACCGCGACGTGGCCGGCTTTGTCATCAACCGCATCAACTTCCCCTCCACCATGGAGGCCATGCGCCTGGTGGAGGCCGGGGTGGCCTCGGTGGAGGACATTGACAAGGGCCTGCGCCTGGCCTCGGGCCGCAAGATGGGCATCTTCGAGACCGGCGACATGGTGGGCCTGGACGTCACTTTCGGAGCCTTAACCGCCATGTACAACGAGACCGGCGAGGAGCGCTGGTACCCTCCCCTGCTGCTCCGGCGCAAGGTCAAGGCCGGCCAGCTGGGCCGCAAGGCCGGGGTGGGCTGGTATCGCTACGACGACAAGGGCAACAAGATCGGACCGGCCGACTAGACGGAGGATGAATCTAACCGGGCCGGGGCCCGCGCCCGGCCCAGCCACAGGGGGTTGGCCTTGAACATCGCCAAGCTGCTCAAAGACACCGCCGCGCGGGTGCCGGAGCGAACCGCGATCATCTTGCAAGACCACTCTGTCACCTACGAAGAGCTTGACCAGAAAAGCGACGCCCTGGCCTGGGGTCTCCAGGAGCAGGGGCTGAAGCCGGGGCAGGTATGCGTGCTCATGCTGCCCAACTCCCTGGAGTGGGTCATGGCCTACTACGCCCTGGCCAAGCTGGGCGCGGTGGTCCTGCCGGTGAACTTTCTCTTTCGCGCGGATGAGCTCAAGCACATCTTCTCCGACTCCGGGGCCCGTGCCTTCATCGGTCACGGCGGCCACCTGGCCCATGCCCATGCCGTGTTGGAGCAAATGCCCGCCATAGGCCTGAGGGCGGCGGCCGGCCAGGCGCCCGAGGGGTATGTGCCCCTGAACGAGTTGGCGCGGGACCAGGGCGAGTTCCCGCTGCATCCCGCGGACGGCCAGGACACCTGGGCCATCATCTACACCTCGGGCACCACCGGCCTGCCTAAGGGAGCCATGCTGACCCATCACAACTTGGCCAGCAACGCCATGACCATCTCGGACATGCGCTCCACCGACCCGGAGGCAATCAGCCTGGGGGTGCTGCCTTTGTTCCACATTTACGGCCAGACCTCCAGCCTGAACGCCTCGGTCTATCTGGGCCAGACCCTGCGCCTGTGGGAGCACTTCGACCCTGACCAAACCTTTGCGGCCATCCAAGAGCTGGACAAGGCCATCCTCATAGCGGTGCCCACCATCTACAACCGGCTGGCCGAGATGGCCGCGGCCCGGCCGCCCCGGCGCTCCGGCCTGCGGTTCGCCATCTCCGGTGGGGCCTCCCTCCCGGTGGAGGTGCTGCGGCGTTTTGAAAAGGCGTTTGACGCGACCATCTACGAGGGCTACGGCCTCACCGAGTGCTCGCCGGTGTGCATTGAAAACCCCCACAACCAAACCACCAAGCCCGGCTCCATCGGCCTGCCCATCCCCGGCTTCGCGGCCAGCGTCGTGGACGAACAGGACCATGAGGTGGCCCGGGGCGAGGTGGGCGAGCTGATCGTGCAAGGCCCCGGCGTAATGAAGGGCTATCTCAACCAACCCGAGGCCACGGCCCAGACCCTGCGGAACGGCTGGCTGCACACCGGCGACTTGGCCCGCCAGGACCAGGACGGCTACATCTACATCGTGGACCGCAAAAAGGAGATGATCATCCGGGGCGGCTACAACGTCTACCCCCGCGAGATCGAGGAGGTACTCTACCGGCACCCGGCGGTGCTGGAGGCGGCGGTGCTGGGCGTGCCCCACGACGACCTGGGCGAGGAAATCGCGGCCGTGGTGGCCCTGCGCCCGGGTAAGGAGGCCACGCCGGATCAGTTGCGCGAGTTCGTCAAGCAGCGGGTGGCGCCCTACAAGTACCCCCGCATCGTGCGTCTGGTGGAGGAGCTGCCCAAGACCCAGACCGGCAAGGTGCTCAAGCGGGCGATCAAGCTAAACCAATAGTTGGCCGTTTGCCGCCTTATCCGCTATTCTTTCCATGATGCCGTGCTGGGGCTCCCCGCGGTAAACCCGCCCTCTTTCCCAGACAACGGCGGCGTGACCGGCGGCCCGCGCCACCTGGGCCCAGGGCGTTTCGCAGACCTGATCCACCTTGGGCGGCGCGTTGACGCGGCCGCGGCTAGTTAAGCATAAACCGCAACCAGGACCTGCCCTGGCCAAAGGGTTGCAAGCGGAGCCAGGGCTTGGACCTGTTCAACCGACAGCAAAGACATGTTAAGGCTGGCCCAGAATCGGGGCGGCCCCTGTACTACGGCTGGTACGTGGTGGCCATGGCCTTCTGTACCAACTTCGCCTATGCGGGCAGCCAGTTCTACGCCTTTAACGCCTTTATGCTTCCCCTGTGCGCCCAACGGGGCTGGACCCGGGTGGATATCAACCTGGCCCCGATCATCGGCTTTGCCTTCGGCCTGCTGGGCCAATATTTCTACGGCACCATCATGGCCCGCACCGGGCCCCGCCTACTCATGGCCGTGGGAGCCCTGCTCTCGGCGGTTTCCTTTGTCGTGCTGGGCCAGGCCACCAACCTGGGGCTTTTCTACCTGGCCTACACCATGCTTATCCTGGGCAACGCCGCCATGGGCAGCCTGGTGGCCAACACCCTGGTTTCCAACTGGTTCGTCAAGCAGCGCGGCCGGGCCTTGGGAGTGGCCACCAGCGGCATCACCCTTTCGGGGGTGGTGTTGCCCTACGCGGCCCATCACCTGTTGCATGTCGTCGGCCTGTCGCAGGCCTTTTTAATCATCGGTCTGGCCATCGGCTGTCTGGCGCCCCTGGCCTGGCTGTTGGTGCGCGACTCCCCCGAGTCCATGGGCCTGTTGCCCGACGGCCGCGCGCCGGCCACGGGCTCGCCCGCCGGCCCGCCCACGGCCATGACCATACGCTCCCTGCCGGTGGGCCAGCTTCTGCGGGTGGGCAGCTTCTGGCGCCTGGGCATGGCCTATGGCCTGGCCGCGGCTGGGGCCTTTGCGGTGATGTTTCAGCTGGGACCCCGTTTCCAGGACCTGGGCTACAGCAGCGACTCGGCCATGCTGCTGGTGGCCTTGACCGCGGCGGCGGGCACCTGCGGCAAGTTCACCTGGGGGGTGCTCTGTGACCGCTTCGCGCCCAACCGGCTGGGCGCGGTGATGTTCTGCCTGGTGGGCTTGGGCCAGATATTGGGGCTGGTGGCCAGCGGCCCGCTGACCGTGGGCCTGTTCATCGCGGTCTTCGGCTTCGGCCTGGGAGGGGTCATGTCCACCTTTCCCATTGTCACCGCCTGGTGCTTCGGCCGGGCCGCCTTTGCCTCGGTGTTCCGCCTGCTGGCCCTGTTCCTTTCCCTGCAGGCCATCGGCTATGTGGTCATGGGCCAGTCCTTCGGCCTCACCGGGTCCTATGACTCGGCCTATTTGCTCTTTGTGTTCATCGACATCGCGGCCGCGGCCATGATCATCGGCGTCAAGCCTTTGCGGCGGGCCGCCTAACGCACCAAAGCCCCGCGCAGCTCGCCGGCCAAATCACTGACCGCGCTGATTGCATCGGCCGGGCTCCCGGCCTCCAACACCCGCCGCACCAGGGCCGAGCCCACCACCACGCCGTCGGCCACCGGGGCCAGGGCCGCGGCCTGGCCGGGCGTGGCCACGCCAAAGCCCACGGCCACGGGCAGGGATGAGGCGGCCCGCACCCGCTGCATGGCCGCCAGGCGCTCGGGCCCCAGCTCAAGGTCAGAACCGGTCACCCCGTCCATGGACACGTAGTACAAAAAGCCCTTGCCCACGCTCAGGATGATCTCCAGGCGCTCGGGCGGGGTGCCTGGCGCGGCCATGAACACCGGGGCCAAACCGTGCTCATCGCAGGCGGCCAGCCACTCCTCGGCCTCCTCGGGCGGCAGGTCGGGGATGATCACCCCGCTCACCCCGGAGCCCGATGCCCGATTGGCGAACTCCCCGTAGCCCATGGCCAGCACCGGGTTGATGTAAGTCATCACCACCAGGGCGGCGTTGACCTCGGCGGCGATCCCGGCCACCGAATCCAGCACCGAGGCGGGCGTGGCCCCGGCCTCCAGGGCCTGGTGGCTGGAGTGCTGGATGGTGGGCCCGTCGGCCAGGGGATCGGAAAAGGGGACGCCCACCTCGATCACCTCCGAGCCCAGGCTGTCCAGGGCCTTGACCAGCTCCTGGCAGGTGACGTGGTCCGGGAAGCCGCCGGTCACATAGGGTACAAAGGCGGCCCGGCCCTGTTCAGCGGCCTCGGCGAATTTTTCGCGCAGGTCCTTGCTCATGACTGCTTCTCCAAATGGGCGGCCACCTGGGACACGTCCTTGTCCCCCCGGCCGGATAGGCACACCAGTATAATGTCGTCCTTGTTGTAGCGCGGGGCCAGCTCGTGCAGATGGGCCAGGGCGTGGGCGCTCTCCAGGGCGGGGATGATGCCCTCGGTGCGGGCCAGTTCGCCAAAGGCGGCCACTGCCTGCTCGTCGGTCACCGTGGCATACTGGGCCCGCGCGATGTCCTTGAGGTGGCTGTGCTCCGGCCCCACCCCGGGGTAGTCCAGGCCCGCGGCAATGGAGTGGGCCTCGCGCACCTGTCCCCATTCATCCTGCAGCAGATAGAGGCTGGCCCCGTGTAGCACCCCCGGCGTGCCGGCGGTGAGGCTGGCCGAGTGGGCCCCGGAGTCCAGGCCGTGGCCCGCGGCCTCGACTCCGATCAGCTCCACCGGGTCGTCCAAAAAGGGATGGAACAGGCCGATGGCGTTGCTGCCCGCGCCCACGCAGGCCACCGCCGCCCTGGGCAGCCGGCCTTCGCGCTCCAAAAGCTGGGTCCTGGCCTCGCGGCCGATCACCGCTTGGAAATCGCGCACCAGCAGGGGATAGGGATGGGGCCCCACCACCGAGCCGATGATGTAATGAGTGCTGTTCACGTTGCTCACCCAGTCGCGGATGGCCTGGTTCACCGCGTCCTTGAGCGACCGGCTGCCGCTGGTCACCGGCTCCACCCGCGCGCCCAGCATCTCCATGCGGGTGACGTTCAGGGCCTGGCGCTCCATGTCCAGGGTGCCCATGTACACCAGACACTCCAGGCCCATGAGCGCGGCGGCCGTGGCCGTGGCCACCCCGTGCTGGCCAGCCCCGGTCTCGGCGATGATGCGCTTCTTGCCCATGCGCCGGGCCAGGAGCACCTGGCCCAGGGCGTTGTTGATCTTGTGGGCCCCGGTGTGAGTAAGGTCCTCGCGCTTGAGGAAGATGCGCCCCCCGCCCAGAGCTTGGCTGAGGTTCTTGGCCTCGTAGAGCGGGGTGGGCCGGCCGGCGTAGTTGGCCAGCAGGTCGTCCAGCTCCGCGTCAAAGGCCGGGTCCGCCTGGGCGGCCAGATAGGCCGCGTGCAGCTCGTCCAGGGCGGGCATAAGGTTCTCGGGCACAAAGCGCCCGCCATAGTGCCCGAAGTGGCCCCGCGCGTCAGGCAGCGGCCCGGGCGAGGAAGCTTGCGATGAGCTCATGGTCTTTAATGCCTTTCTCCATCTCCACGCCGGAGGAAACATCCACGGCAAAGGGTTTTACTTGGGCAATGGCTTGGCCCACGTTGCCGGCATTCAGGCCGCCGGCCAGGATCACCGGCCGCTGGGCGGCTATGTTTTGGGCCAGGGACCAGTCAAAGCTGACCCCCGTGCCGCCAACCGCTTCCGGGTGATATGTGTCCAACAACAGGGCGCAGCCGGGGTAGGAGGCGGGATCGGGCTCCCGGCCCGGCCCCACCCGGAGCGCCTTGATCACCCGGGGGCCCAGGACCAGGGCATCGGCCTCTGACTCATTGCCGTGCAGCTGCACCCAGTCCAGGCCGCAGAAGCGGCGCAGCTCGGCCACCTCCCCGGGCGGGGAGTCCACGAACACCCCCACCGTGGTCACCAGGGGCGGCAGCAGGGCGATGATTTCCCGGGCCCGCTCCGGGCTGACGCGCCGGGGGCTCTCGGCCAGGACAAAGCCCAGGGCATGGGCTCCCGCGCCACAGGCGGCCAGGGCGTCCTCGCGGTTGGTGATGCCGCAGACCTTCACCCGGGTCATGACCGCGCCTCCGCCCGCACCAGCTCGGCCAGGGCGGCCGTTGGGTCTGGCGCCTGCATCAGGCTGGTGCCCACCAAAAAGGCGTCCAGCCCACCCTGGCGCAGCAGGCACACCTGGGCCGGTTCGGTGACACCGCTCTCGGCCACCACGAACACCTCCGGCGGAATGAGGCGGCACAGATCCAGGCTGGTCTCCAAACGCACGGCCAGGGTCTTGAGATCGCGGTTGTTGACGCCCACCAAAGGCGGGTCCAGGGCCAGCACCGGCTCCAGCTCGTGGGCGGCGTGCACCTCCAACAGCGCGTCCATGCCCAGGCCACGGGCCAGCTGATACAGGTCCTCGAGCTCGCCGGGCTCCAGGGCTGCGGCAATAAGCAGCACCGCGTCGGCCCCGGCCGCCCGGGCCTGATATACCTGGGTAGCGTCGATGATGAAGTCCTTGCGCAGCACGGGCAGGTCCACCGCCTGGCGCGCGGCGGCCAGGTCGGCCAGGGAGCCGCCGAAAAAGGGTCCGTCCGTGAGCACCGACAGGGCGGCCGCCCCGCCGCGCTGGTAACCCCGGGCCCGGGAAGCCACATCCACGCCCGGAGCCAGTTCTCCCCGGGAAGGCGAACGGCGCTTGATCTCGGCGATCACCGCCACGTCGTGGCATTCCCGCAGGGCGCCCAGGAACGGCCGCGCCGGCGGAGCCGCTTCGGCGGCTGCGCGCAGTTCGGCCAAGGGATTGTCTTGCTTAGAGGCGGCCACCTCCTGGCGCTTGCTTTCCAGGATGCGGGCCAGCACCCCCAATTCGGCCTGGTCCTTGTCAGGCATTGACCGCCTTCTTCCGGCAGCCCTGGGCGAACTCCACCAGCCGGTCCAGCTTGGCCCGGGCCGCGCCAGAGTCGATGACCTCCGCGGCCAGGGCGACCCCCTGGGCCAGGTCAGTGGCCTTGCCCGCCGCGGCCAGGGCGACGGCCGCATTCATGAGCACCATGTCCCGCCTGGCGCCGGGCTCGCCGTCCAGCACGGCCAGGGTGTGGGCCCGGCACTGCTCCACCGTGCCGCCGGCGACATCCTCCAGGGAGGCCCGGCCAAGGCCAAGCTCCTCGGGCGTCACCTTGAGCAGCTCCACCTGGCCGTTGATGAGGCTGGCCATGTGGGTGACTCCGGTCACGGTTATCTCGTCCATGCCCTCGCCGTGGGCCACATAGGCGCTGTCCACCCCCAGCCGGCCCAGCACATGGGCCAGGGGCTCCACCAGGGCCGGGTCATAGACCCCCACCACCAGCACGTTGGCCCCGGCCGGATTGGTCAGCGGCCCCAGCAAATTGAACACGGTGCGCAGGCCCACCTCGCGGCGCGGACCGATGGCGTGCTTCATGGCCCCGTGCAGGGCCGGGGCGAAGAGGAAGCCCACCCCCACCTCGTCGATGCAGGCGGCGATGTGCTCGGGTGACAGGTCCAGAGGCACCCCCAGGGCCTCCAGCAGATCGGCCGCTCCGCAGGAGCTGCTTATGGCCCGGTTGCCGTGCTTGGCCACCCTGACCCCGGCCCCGGCCACCACCAGGGCGGTGGTGGTGGACACGTTGAAGGTGCCGGCCCCGTCGCCGCCGGTGCCCACGATGTCCATCAGCACCTCGCCCTGGGCCAGGGCGCGGCAGGCCACGGGCGTGGCCTTGTCCCGCATGACCTGGGCCGCCCCGGCGATCTCGGCCAGGCTTTCGCCCTTCATGCGCAGGGCCACCAGAAAGGCCCCGATCTGGGCCTGGGTGGCCTGGCCCTCCATGATCTGGTCCATGGCCTCGATCATCTGCTCTTCGCTCAGGTCCTGGCCGCTTACCACCAGGGCGATGGCCTGCTGAATCATGGCGTCTCTCCTGTTGTCCGCCCCAAAAAAGACCGGGGCCGTGAACCTTTTTGGTCCACGGCCCCGGTTAAGGTCTATTGCTTGAGTCTAGCGCCCCGGCGCGGGTGGACCGCTCCTGTTCCAGTTCCAACGCCAATAACGCCAGAGGGTGCTAAACATGTATCAAGCTCCTTGCTCAAAAATTGTATACAAAAATTACCCCCAAATAATTCACCCGTCAAGTGCAGATCGCGGGGTGGCCGCCTTTTTTGATGAACTCCCCCACTTCCTCCATGGTCTTGACCAGGGCGCCTCGGTCGCTGCCCTCCAGGGCGGTCACCAGGCCGTCGAGCCCTTGCTGCAGGGTGCGGGCCGCGTTGAGTCCGTCGGGGTTGTGCAGGGCCAGGTCGGCGTAGAGCTCGGCCGGCTGGCCGCTTTGGCGGCAGAGCAGTCCCAAAAGCTCCTGGAACCAGGGCCCGGAGATTTCGCCGTCGTCCTGGGGATGGAAGCCCAACTGCATCAGGCTCCAGCCAAAGGCGTAGAGCATCAGGTGACGCAGGGTCTGCACCTGGGCCATGAGCCGGTCGTGGCGCTCCGGGGCAATGACCACGGCCCGCGCCCCCTGCTGGCGCAGAAAACGGCGCAGCCAGGCCAGCCAGCGGCGGCCCCGGCCCTGGGTGAGAAACACGATCTGCCCGGCCAGGGAGGGCGCGCCCGGCCCGAACAGGGGGTGGGCTCCCACCACCTCGCCCCGGGCGTGGGCCAGCATGCTGGCCAGGGGTTTTTGCTTGAGCGAGGTGATGTCCACCACCACGCCCTGGGGGTCGGTGTGCGGGCCGATAGTCTGCATCACCTGGTCCACCGCGTGCACCGGCACGGCCAGGATGATCATCTGGCAAGCGCGCACGAACTCGGGACTCACCGGCTCGCCATTGACGTCGGCCACCAGCACCCGGCCCACGGCTGGCTCCAGCAGGGCGCACAGCCAGGAGCCCATGCGGCCCAGGCCTCCGATTATGCCCACCGTGAGCTGGGCCGCGTCGCCCGGCCGCGGGGGCGGGGTAAAGCCGCTAAAGTCAGCCTCCGAGTTCATTGCGTCATCTCCCCGGCGGGGAAAGAGCCCAAGACCTTGAGCTGCTCCACCCGCCCGGCCAGGGCCTCCAGGGCCTCGGCCACCTCCGGTTCTTCCCGATGTCCCATGAGGTCCACGAAAAAGGCGTACTCCCAGGGGCGGTCCTTGGTGGGCCGCGACTCGATGCGGGTCAGGTTGACGCCCCGGCCGGCCAGCTCGCCCAGGGCCTGGTGCAGCGAACCGGGCTGGTGGGGAGTGATGAACACCAGGGAGGTCTTGTCCTGGCCGCTGACCGGCGCGTCCTGGGGGCCAACCACCAAGAAGCGGGTGGTGTTGTGCGCGTAATCGTGGATGTCCTCGGCCAGCACCTTCAGGCCATAGGGCTCGGCCGCGGCCAGAGCGCCCACCGCGGCCGAACCGGGAGTCTCGGCCGCCTGACGGGCCGCGGCCGCGGTGCTGGCCGTCTCGGCCAGACGCGCCCTGGGCAGGTTGCGCACCAGCCACTGGCGGCACTGGGCCAGGGCCTGGGGGTGGGAAAAGACGCTCTCGATGTTGCCCAGCTCCTCCTCGCGGGTCATCAGGGCGTGGCTGACCGGGGCATAGACCTCGCCGCAGACCATGAGCCGCGATGCCATGAGCTGGTCCAAGGCCGCGCTCACCGCGCCCTCGCCGGAGTTCTCCACCGGCACCAGACCCACCGAGCAGCGCCCCCGCTCCACCTCGCGGAACACCTCGGGGATGCTGGCCGCGGCCTTGAGCTGGCTGCTGCGGCCGAAGTGCCTTTGCGCTGCCTGGTGGCTGAAGGTGTACTCCGGGCCCAAATAGGCCACCGACAGGGGGCGCTGGGCCTCGCGGCAGGCGGAGATGATCTCGCGGAAGATGTTGCGCACCTGGGCGTCGGGCAGGGGGCCCCGGTTGCACAGACTCAGGCCGTGCAGCAGGTCGCTTTCACGCTCGGGCATGAATATGGGCAGACCGGCGGCCCGCTTGCGGCGTCCGATCTCCAGAGCATGGCTGGCCCTCTGGGCGATCAGCTCCACCAGGCGGCGGTCGATGTCGTCTATCTCCTCGCGCAGGGACTCGATGTCCGGCGGGCACTTGCGCGGGGACTGGAGCAGGGCCTGACTGGGCATGGCGCGGTTCATCTTCATCCTCCTCAGCAGGCCAGCCAGACCTGGCGCAAACCGCTCATGGCCTTGAGCTCGCTCATCAGCACCTTGAAGTCGGCCGGGGTAAGGGACTGGTCGCCATCGCACAGGGCCTTGTCCGGGGTGCAGTGCATTTCCACCATGATGCCGTCGGCCCCAACCGCCAACGAGGCCCGGGCCAGGGGCTTTACATACCGCCGGTTGCCCACCGCGTGGCTGGGGTCCACCACCACCGGCAGGTGGGTCATCTCCTTGAGCACGCACACCGCGCTCAGGTCCAGGGTGTTGCGGGTGGCGGTCTCAAAGGTGCGGATGCCCCGCTCGCAGAGGATCACCTGATCGTTGCCTCCGGCCAGGATGTACTCGGCGGCCATGAGGAACTCCTTGATGGTGGTCATCAGACCGCGCTTTAAGAGCACCGGCTTGCGCGCCTGGCCCACCCGCTTGAGCAGGCAGAAGTTCTGAACGTTGCGCGCTCCCACCTGGAGGATGTCGGCGTAGGACTCCACCAGGTCCACGTCCTGGGTGTCCATGACCTCGGTGACCACCGGCAGGCCGGTGAGCCGCCGGGCCTGGGCCAGCAGCTCCAGGCCCTCGGTGCCCAGACCCTGGAAGCTGTAGGGAGAGGTGCGCGGCTTGTAGGCTCCGCCGCGCAGGATGGAGGCCCCGTACTTGTGGGCGAAACGGGCGGTGCAGACCATCTGCTCGGCGTTCTCCACCGAGCAGGGCCCGGCGATGACCGTGAAGCTGCCGCCGCCCACCACGGCCGAACCGGCTCGCACCACGGTGTCGGCCTCCTTGGCCTCGCGGCTGACCAATAGGGCCTGGGGTTTCAGGCTGTGGACCATCGCCTCGGCAACAGCCGCATTCTGATTTTCCCCTACGCTAGCCATCTCACTTACTCCCGGCATTTTTTATTTTCCTTGTGTTTGTTGCCTGGACAGCCCGCCGTCGTCTCGCGGCCAAAAGGAAAGGCCATGGGCGACTTGCGTCTGCCCATGGCCTTGGTTGCTTTCGCTTGGTTCAGCCTAGTTCGGCTTAACCCTCCCCGGCCCGCGGG
>Ga0272444_10002682_pt1 | contig 16325 bp, 10 predicted proteins | sample SSMForm13_FD_201033 | JGI IMG/M metagenome (GOLD analysis project Ga0272444, IMG submission 201033) | Marine sediment archaeal communities from Little Sippewissett salt marsh, Falmouth, MA, United States - SSM-Form-13 | ecosystem: Environmental > Aquatic > Marine > Wetlands > Sediment ...
GTTGCCGACTTGATCCTCGAACATCAGCCGGATTTCGTTGCGCTTCAGGAAGCGGCGGAGATGTTGCTGGTGGAGAACCGCGCCGAGGTGCTGGCCGAACTGACCGGCTACAACTGGGTGTGGAAAAAGACGCACGAGATCCCGCTGATCTTCACCGAGGGCATCGGCATCCTCAGTCCGTACACGATCATTTGGGAAGACAGCGTCGAATTGCCGCATCCGGAGTTGCTGGGCATCGTCAACCGGCGGACGCTCGGCGTGCGGGTCGATGCGCCGCTTGGCGAGCTGCAGTTTTTCTGCACGCACATGAGCGTCAGCGACGACGAGGAAGACAAGGCCGATCAAGCGTTGACCGCTTACCAATTCATCGGTGCCAATCCGTCGCCTTGGCCCGCGTTTTTCGGCGGCGACTTCAACGCCAAACCCGACACCCTAGGCATGCGCTTTCTGCGCGGCGAGGCGTCACATCAAGGCGTGACCGGCGACTTGCTCGATTCCTGGCTGGAACTGTATCCGGGCGACCCGGGCTACACCTATCCGGCGAAGGATCCGGAGAAGCGCATCGATTATATGTACGTGATTCAGGGCGCCGAGCACGACGCCGTGCCGGTAAGCTGCGAGCGGGTATTGACCGAGCCGGTCGGCCTGATCTGGGCCAGCGATCATGTTGCATTGCTTTGCCGCTATCAATTAGACTGACGCGAACAAAATCAATCAAAACGGTAGAGAACCGAAGATTGATGCGAGAAAAACCGCATCTGGCCACACATTTGGATTTGTAAAAAGAGAAAGCTCGATGTAACGCAGCCGGCGCGAAAAGGAAGACAGCGTGCAGGAAAGGCCGTATACAACCTTGTTTTGGCTGACGGTTGTTTGCCTGTTGGCGTTGTCTTTTTTGCCGCGCTATTTCGCTTATCGGCATACCGTCGGTTTGTTGTATGGCTTCGGTGACGAAGACTGCACGCGCAATTTGTATGTTTACGCTACCTTGGAGCAACTGCCGGGTGGGGTGATAACACCTAATTTTCCGCCCGGCCAGATTCTTATCGGCAAAGCGTTACGGTTAATCTTCCCGACGGCACCCTACATTCTTCGCTCGATTAATCTTGTTGTCGGCACTCTTACGCCGTTGTTGTGGTTGCTGATCTTTTGGCGGAAACGGAGGGAAATCGCCGTTGCGGCGGGCGTGGCTTCGGCTTTACCGCCGTCGATGGTGTTGTTATCGGTCATTGGCAGGGCGGAAGCGTTGTGCTTTTTTCTGGTGCTGGGATCCCTGATGTTAATCGTTTTTGCCATGGAATGGGCAGAGCAAAAACGCAAGGTAAAATGGCGGGCGTCCATGGTAGGCGGGATGGTTCTGTTTAACCTGCTTTGTTTAACGCGATTTGAATATTGGGTTTTGGCGCCCGTTTTACTTGTCTATATTTTTCGCCATGCGCGCCGGCTGTTGCCTTGGTCGCTTTTATCTTTAGTCGGCCCATTGTGGTGGCTGTTCACAATGAAAACGAGATTCGGTAATTTTTTTGCCAGCACGAACCTGGTCCACTTTGCAGACAAATACAATTTGCGTTTGTTTTTTAAATCGTTGTTCATTAATGCTCAGGACAACATGAATTTTCTTTTGCTTATATTGTCGTTGATTGGCCTGATCTGGCTTTTGCGAAAAAAACACTTTTCTTTAATTGCCTGGTCGGGGGTGGCCTTGACCGGCTTTCTTTATTTCAGCATGTGGTCGCGCATATCGCTGTACGATTCAAAATACTTCTACAGCACGTTTTTCTGGCTATTTGGTTTTGCCGGCGTCGGTTTGGGAGTCGTTTGGAACGCCGGCCACCGTTTTCTCGGGCGAAAGCCATCATTCGAAATGCAGACGAATGTGGGAACGGTTGCGATTGTCTTTTTAATCTCGGTTCTGTCATTTTTTAATCTGTTTTTCTTTTCTTCGACGTGGTTTATCGACAATAACGTTACTCAAAGCCCAACGTATTTCCGTTCTTGTCGGCAATTGACCGATCATTTGTCTGAGTTGCAGGCCGGCGAAGCACCGGGGACGAAAATTTTCAGTGCCGTAAACCATGTTTGTCAGCATTATATGTCTGCGTATAGCGATGTTAACTTGAAACAAAATTTATTCGACGCCGGTGTTGTACCTGATGCAACCGTTCTCGACCAATTTAATTTTTCTTTTCCGAGTGGCCCTGAAGGAAAGCAAAAAAAACTATTCAACGACGTTCGTTTCATTGTAACCGAAGTTGGGCCGGGACAGAGTTTTGTCGATGATCTGATCGATCAAGATGTCTTGTTCGACCGACCCATCAGGTTGCATGAAGAAATAGGCTTTTATCGTATCTACCGGCTTGAGTAATCAAACGCCTTCCCATTTCGGGCCGACGTTCTGCAGGTCGACGGCTTCGACGCCGATAATCCGCGCCGCTTTTTGCATGATCTTTTCGATGAGCGGTCCGTTGGTGCCGGCGTCGAGCAATATTTTTTCTCCATTGAGCAATTCCAATTCTACGTGAAGCAACACGTACTTCGATTCGTCATCTTTACAGCGGTTCAACGTAACGCGGGCGACATCGGCAAAGCGCAGGCGACGCGTTTCTTTTTTCTTTTCGGTGAAGATGATTTCGCCGGTTTTTCCGTTGAACTCGATCCAAGCGATCGAGCACCAAATAAAATAGGAGGCAACGCCCAAGCCCAGGGCTATCGCCGCCGGAATGAGAATGGCAGCAATCGCCGCTCTCAGGTTGATTACCTCCAGTGCGATAAGTAGAAATTCGGCCAGCATCCAGTAAAGGGCGATGCCGGCGCCGACGGTGCAGCACCAACGGGCGAACCGGCCGCCGCGTGGTTGCCGTAAAAGCAGGCGGTCGTCTTCGTCGTCGGCGATGATTCGTTTGCCCGGTTTGCCGCGGGGACCGTCGTGAGGGTTGATGAACATGCCCGCGACGAGTCCGCCGAGGTAAAAAGGCGACAGCAATGCCAGCAGCAGCAGGTCGGCGGGCGATTGATTCAAGGACAGCGCAACGAGCGGGCTGGAACCCATAGTAAGAGCGGCGAACAGCATCCAAAACGAATACAAGCGACCGTGTGCAATGAAGTAACGGATGGTGTAACCGACCAGCATCCAACCGAAAAAGAGAATTGGCGACAACCAAGGCACAGCCGTCACCGGGTTGAAGGTCGGCATGCCGGTGTTTGTCAGTAAGATCAACGTGTGCAACGAGGTCATGTTGCGTTTTCCGGTGTTTCGCTTCGACGCCGGTCGATGCGTTGTTTCGCCTGCCGTACGACGGCGACGACGCCGACTGCGGCCAGCGCCAGATACCAGGGCGTGATCACCTCGCGGAACAGCGCTTTTTCATGAGTGACGGCGGCGATCAGCGTAAAGTTCAGGACGAGGAAAAGCGACCAGCGGAATCCCGCCCGGTTTTTTCGCCGCAGCGATAAAAGTCCGACAAGCGCCAGCAGACTCAACAGCAGCGACGGTGATAGCCAGGAGGTTTTCCAGTATCCATAGCGGCCGATCCAAAAGCGAAAGACCTTCTGCGACGCGCGACCCGCGGAAGCCGCAGGGTGACGCATCAACTCGCGCCAGGCCAAGCCCATGACAAAATGTTCGCGCTGGCTGTCGGTCATCTGCTCCCAATTGTCCGGCCGGACTTGTTGGATGTACCGCTTGATCGACAGTTCGGTGTCTTCCATGCCGCCTTCCCAAGTGCTGTACAGCAGCACCAGGCCCTTGCGGTCGTAAACCCAGGTGAGCCCGTGTTCGCGCTTGGCCAGGTGGTAGATGCCGATCGGCGCGGCGAATCCGACGGCGAGGGCGACCGTCGCCAAAACGAATCGTTTGCGATGTTCCGCGGTGGGAATGCGGCGTAAAAAATCGACTGTCAACAACACGGCGAAAACCAGCAACACCGTGCGCGTCAGTTCGGCGCAGGCAAAGGCCAGGCCCGCCAGTGCAGTCAGCCACCAATGACGGCTTTCTTCAAATCGTAAAGCGCAAAGCAGACCAATCAGGAAAAACAGCAGGAACAGTGTTTCCGGTCGGATCATCGCGGCCAGTTGCAGCGACGGTCCCCACAACGCCCAAAGCAGGGCGGCGATCAGTCCCGCTGCGCGGCCGCTCCAGCGCAAACCCAGCAGAAAAATCGGCGCGACCAGCAGCGCCGAAAGAAAGGCTTGCGCGTAAAGGAAATACCGGTAGTTGGAAAACTGCGCCAGCAGGTAAGGCAGCACAGGCGGCTTACGCAGGTGACTGACTTCCGTATAGGCTTCACCGTCGTAGACCATGCCTTGGTGGTGTCGGATCGACTGGGCCAGCATGAAGTATGCGGCGTAGGTTTTCGGTTTGGCCGTCAACATCAGCGGCAGGCGAAGTTGCAGGGCAATCAGAAAGATTGCCGCCAGCGCATAGAGAGGCGCCCGGTGATGTTTCAACGCGTCGACCAACCGCTTTTTTATTTACGGCTCCCTTACTGGAAGATGGTTTCTTACAAGAACCAAATGCTAGCAGAAAAATCGACGCGCCGAAAACAAGCCACGCCGGCAGCTTTCCTTTCCGGGGGATCATGCTTATTATTCTTGGCACAACCGAACCGGAGTAAAATGTGGAATCCGACCTGTTAATCGGTTTAGGCAGTATTGTCGTACTGGGCACCGCGGCGCAGTGGATCGCCTGGCGGCTGCACTTGCCTTCGATTTTGCTGTTGTTGCTGGTCGGTTTTGTCGCGGGGCCGATCACCGGATTCATCGATCCCGACGCCTTGCTGGGCGACTTGCTGTTTCCCATCGTTTCGTTGGCGGTCGGCGTCATCTTGTTCGAAGGCGGTCTGAGCCTGAATGTCCGCGCCCTGCGTGAAGACGGGCTGACCATCGGCAACATGATCTTGATCGGCGGGTTGATCACCTGGGCGGTCGCGGCAGCGGCGGCGCACTGGTTGCTTGGTTTCGATCTCGGTCTGTCGCTGCTGATGGGCGCGATTCTCATTGTCACCGGCCCGACGGTGATCATCCCCATGTTGTTGTACATCCGCCCGATCGGCCGGGTGGGCTCGATCGTCAAGTGGGAAGGCATCGTCAACGATCCCTTCGGCGCGATTCTGGCGGTGTTGGTTTTCGAGTTGCTGGCCAGCGGTCTGGGTCTGCATTTCAGTTGGCACGCGGCATTCGGATTGTTCAAGGCATTCGCTTTCGGCACGTTGATCGGTGCACTCGGGGCGGGGTTGATCGTGCTGGTGCTGCGGCGGTTCTGGTTGCCCGATCTGTTGCAGGAACCGGTGACGCTGATGACTGCGGTCGGCGTGTTTATTGCGGCGAACCTGGTGCAGCACGAGGCGGGCCTGCTGGCGACGACGGTGATGGGCATTGTGCTGGCCAACCAAAAACAGGTGTCGGTCAAACACATCATCGAATTTAAAGAACGAGTGCGGGTCCTGCTGATTGCCGGCTTGTTCGTGTTTTTGGCCGCGCGCTTACAGATGGAGAATCTGGCCTACATTGGCTTGGGCAGTTTCGCTTTTCTCGCTGTGCTCGTACTTGTGGCGAGGCCGCTGGCGGTGTTTGTTTCCACCCTGGGTTCGCGCCTTTCCTGGCAGGAGCGTGCGTTTATCAGTTGGATGGCGCCGCGGGGGATCGTCGCCGCTGCGGTGTCGTCGGTCTTCGGGCTTTACCTGGCCGACAAGGGCTATCCCGGTGCGGAACGTTTGATGCCGGAGATCTTTTTTATCATCGTCGGCACCGTCGTCTTGTACGGTTTGACCGCCGGGCCGCTAGCCAAGCGCTTGGGGTTGGCCGCACCGACGCCGCAGGGATTGTTGTTGGTCAGCGCGCACAAATGGGCTCGCGAATTGGCCAAAGCGGTGCAGCGGGAAGGTTTCGACGTCATGCTGGCCGACACCAATTGGGACAACGTAGTCGCCGCAAAGATGGAAGGGTTGACCGCCTTTCACGAAAACGCCGTCACCAGCCAGAAACTGATCGACGAAGTCGCCATGCACAGCATCGGCCGCATTCTGGCGTTGACGCCCAACGACGAAGCCAACTCGCTGGCCGCGTTGCGCTTCGGCGAAGTCTTCGGGCGCTCCAACGTGTTCCAGTTGGCCCCGCATAGCGCGGGCGAACGAAGGAGCGCCGGCGAAAAACACTTACGCGGCCGGCTGTTGTTTGACAAACTAGCCAACTTCGGGACGATGTCCGAAAGGTGCGCCGTACAAGGGCGGATCAAAGCGGTCAACATTACGGACAAGTTTACTTACAAAACATTCCGCGAACGGTACCCGAAAGCCGTGCCGTTGTTTTTGATCACCGAGGAACGGCAACTGTTTCCTTTCACGTTGGAAAAGAAACTTTCTCCGCGTTCGGGCCAACGCATCGTCGCTTTGGTCGACGAAGAAAACGGCGTTTATATCAAATAGACTTACAATGAATTGGGCGTAGAGACGGTCGCCATCGGCGCGTCCCAACCGGTCGTCGGAAACGCACCGTGGGCGTAGTAGTGCTCCAGCAGGCGGTCTTTTTCCTGGAAACGTTCGTGCAGCCATTCGGCCAGTTTTTCTTTTTCCTGCGGAATGTCGGAGATGGCGAAACGCCGCACGTGCAGGTGCGCTCGTTTCACGTGCCCTTTAGCCCAATGCATGATGTTGGGCACGCCGTCGACGTAGCCGATGGTGATGTCGTAAACCGCGTCGACGTGACCGCGCAGGCCTTCCAACGTGGCGACAAAACCTTTGGTGCGGGGGACCATCACATGTTGCAGGCGCGTCAGGTTGCGCTCCATGGCATACTGCTGGCTTTCCTTCAGTTTATTGAATTTCAGCCGCGTTCCTTCGGTGAAGGTGACCAGCCACAACGGCACACGGTGATGCATGACCTTACGGAAGGTTTTGGCGATTTTGTTTTTATCGGCCGTCCAATTGCGTTTGACGAACAGCGTATCCAAAAAGGCCAGACCCCAGCCGAAGCCGGGCACGTATTTGACGATGTCTTTGACGAACCATTTCATGTCGCCCAGGCGCTTTTTCCGCCAGGCGAGGGAAAACAGTACGGGGATGTCCACCATTTCTTGATGGTTGACCACCAGCACCGCATTTTCACCGGCAGGAACGTCGTCGCCGCTGATCTCCACCCGTGTACCGTAGAGCTTTTCCGCCCACAACACGCACCAGCCCCACCAGGTGTTGGCGCCGAAGCGATTGATTTTCCGGAACACTTTTGCGGAAAAGGGGCGGATGACCAGGGTGATCATCTGAACGGCGTTGCCGAAAATCAGCGTGGGAAACAAAACCACAGCCGCCGTGGAAAAACGCACCCAACCCGCAAAACGTGCGCGAAGTTTCATTTTTTTCGAGAGAGGTTCCAGCGGCATGAACCGACTCCTCAACTCAATTGGCGCGTCCTATGTTCGTGTTCGAAGCGGTCTGCGCCGGGTTGCATAAAAGATGGCGAATCCTAATGATTTGTGCGGGAAAAGTCAATCCGCCAGACAAAAACGGGCGGATCGTTAGTAATAAAATCCGCGCGAAGTCGGCAGCGTGTCGCTGGTGACGTTCAACTGCAGTTTTCGCAGGCCGTTTTCGTCGCCTTTGCCGATGACGTGCGTCGAATGCATGTCGCAGCCGCCGAGGTCGGTCAGCTTTTGCATGCAGAAATCGGCGGTCGGGTTGGTCGCGGCGCTGATCGACAACGCGACCAACACTTCCTCAACGTTGAGGCTGGCCGCCTTGCCGCCGAGGATGTCTTTTTTCAGCTTGGCGATGTTGGCGATGATATTTTCCGGCAGCAGGTCGATTTCGTCGGGAATTCGCGCGATCTTTTTCACCGCGTTGAGCACCGCCGCCGATTCGGCGTGCAGCAACGGTGTGTTCTGCCCAATGACGATTTCGCCGTCTTGCAGTTGCACGGCCGCGCCGCAAAAGACGCCGCGGTTGCCTTTACCGACGCTTTCCGCGTCTTCGGCCGCTTTGCGCGCGGCGATCACCGTCGGCCGGTCGGTCAACTTGACGCCGACCTGCTGCATCAGCTTTTCGGTGATGGCCACCGTCTCGCGAATTTCGATGCCTTGTTTGTGTTCCCAATTATAACGGAAGTAGCGGCGGATGATTTCCTGCCGTGCCGCCTCGCGCACCGCGTCGTCGTCGACGATACCCTCTTTGGCCATGTTGACGCCCATATCGGTGGGCGACTGGTAAGTCGACAACGGTGAATTGTCGTCGCCGATGCGGTCGATGATTTCCTTCATGATGCTGAAGTTTTCGATGTCGCGATTGTAGTTGACCGCCGTTTCATCGTAGGCGTTGAGGTGGAACGGATCGACCAGGTTGCGGTCTTGCAGATCGGCGGTGGCCGCTTCGTAGGCCAGGTTGACTGGGTGATTCAGCGGCAGATTCCAGATCGGGAACGTCTCGAACTTGGCGAAGCCCGCCGTCTGTCCGCGCAGGTGGTGGTGGTAAACCTGCGAGAGGCAGGTCGCCATTTTGCCGCTGCCGGGACCAGCGCCGGTAACGATCACCAGCGGCTTGCTGGTTTCGATAAACGGATTGCGGCCATAGCCTTCGTCGCTGACGATTTTTTCGACGTCGGCGGGGTAGCCTTGAATTTCCGGCTGTTTGTATACGGGGATGCCGCGCTCCTGCAAGAAATGAATGAAACGCTCGGCGCTTTTTTCGCCGCGGAAACGATTGACGATGACAGCGGAAATCTTAAAACCGAAATCTTCCATATCATCGAAAGTGCGCAGGGAGGCGGTATCGTAGGTCAAACCGAAATCGCCGCGCATCCGGCCTTTTTCGATGTCGCCGGCGTGAATGCAAAAGACGATTTCCAGCATGTCTTTCAAACGTTGCAACAATTTGACTTTGACGTCGGGATCGTAGCCGGGTAAAACGCGCGCGGCGTGGAAATCCTGCAGCAACTTGCCGCCGAATTCGAGATAAAGTTTTCCGGAAAATTTTTCCACGCGCTTCAAAATGGCGTCGGCCTGGGCTTGGAGATAACGCTCGTTGTCAAATCCGATCATGCAGTTCCTCCCACTCGATGAGCATGAAAAATGTTGTGATGCGGTTGATCGAAGAAAGCATATAGAAATTTTCGGATGAATCAACCGTCGATGTGAGGATCAGCGAGCGATTTTATCAGCCCGACTTTTAAACATGAGGTTGTAGAACATTTCGAGGTAGCGCACGGTTTCTTCCTGTTCGATTTTGGTGATGAATTTCCAAAAACCGTAGATGCGCGAGAGAATCATCAATCGCTTGGCGTACAATTCCCAGGTGTAACGTTCGTAAACACGGTTGATGCTGCCGGCAGACAACTGTTCCCAGTGCTTGTCGTCGTTACGGCATTGCTCGAAAAAGTCGGCGATGCGGTCGGCTGACTCGGCGCCTCGGTTCGGGTCGATATGAAAGCCCGACTTGCCGTTTTCGATGATTTCCAGCGGGCCGCCATAGCGCGTGGCGAAGGTCGGCAGGCCGGAGACCATCGCTTCGATGACCGTCAAGCCGAAAGCTTCGAACAGAGCCGGCTGCACGAAAACGCCGCGGGTGTCGGCGACGTAGCGATACAATTCGCCGGCGAGGTTGCGCTCGAGTTGCACGCCCAACCAGCGCATCTGGCCGTCGAGTTGGTGCCGGTTCATCAGCTCGTGCATGGTTTCGATCTGCTGCCGTTCTTCGCTGTCGCGCGAACGGGCGGGGTCGACGTAGCCGCTGACCACCAGCAGGTTGGCCGCTTCGCGTAGGCGTTCGTTTTCGGCGTACCACTGCACCAGGCCCGTAATGTTTTTGATGAAGTCCAGCCGGGCCATGGTGAAGATGATCGGTTTGTTGCGATCGGCAAATAGTCCGCGGGCGTCGGGGTGATTTTCCGCAAACAGCAACTCTTCGATTTCCGGATGCAGTTCGGTCAGGCGCCGTTCCGCCTCGTAATAGGGGAAGTACACCTGGCTGTCGGCGCCTGGCGAGACGATGTTGAATTTCGGGTCGAACACATCGACGCCTTCGACGACGCGGTAGAGACCGGGCATGGTGAAGGAACGATAGCTTTCGTACTGGCCGATGCCGCCGCCGTCGCCGGCGATTTCCTGGTAGGTGCTGGTGATGATGAAATCCGCGGCGTTCATCGAAATCAGGTCGGCGGTGAATTGGCTGGAAAAGTTGTATTGCGGTTCGTGGTCTTGCCAATAAAGCGCCGAAAACAGGTATTTCGATTTTTCCAAGGCGTGGGCGATGTTGCATTGGGTGACGCCCATTCGCTGCGCCAGCAGATAGGCGACCAGGTTGCCGTCGGAATAATTGCCGATAATCAAGTCGGGACGATTTCTCAGTTCGGAGTAAATCGCTTTTTCCGCATCGATGGCGAATCGCTCCAGGTAGGGCCAGATATGGAAACGACTGATCCAATGCGGCACCACCTCGCCGTTGTCGTTATGGAACGGGATGCGGATGATCTTGGCGTGGTTGCAACCGATGATGCGCTCTTCCGGGTTGTCGCTGGTAGTTCCCTGCGCTTCCGGAATCAAGCGCGTCAGAATTAATATCTCCGGCTTGATGTCCAAACCCTGGTCGTGAATCTGGCGGCACATTTCCCGTTCCAGGGCGTTGACCTGATTGAGGATGTACACCACCTGGCCGCCGGTGTCGGGCAGGCCGAGAACTTTTTGCTGACCGAAAAAACCGTGCGGCGAAAGAATGACCAGGCGGAAGATCATCGGCACCCGTGCCAGAAATTCTTCCAAGCCCTTGGGCTCCGGCGCTTCCAGCAGGTTGGAAAGCAGATGCAGCGTATCGCTGATCTGCGCGACGGTGCGGCCCCAGCCGGGCAGCAAGCCCAGGTCCTGCAAGCTGACGCCGACGGTGTCCCATTCGGCGTCGTCCGGCTGGTCGCTGAGGTATTCCAACGCCTCGCGCACCGCTTCGCGCAACTCGTTGAGCGACTCCATGCGGCTGCGCAACATAAGCTGCTGACCGTTGTAGTGATGCACGCGCAAAAAATCGAGAATCGCCTGTCCGCCCTGTTCCATGTCGGTGAACATGCGGCTGGACAGCGCCCGGTTAAGAAATTCCACGCCGTGGCCGATCGAACGGGTTTCTTTCATCCGCGGGAAACCGCGGGAAAAGGGGCGCAAGTCGAGTTCCAGCGTCCACGCATCCGGGTTTTGATCCGGGTTGACCAGTAATTCTTTGAACTGCATGAATTCGGAAGCGCTGACTTCCTGAAATTGGATGTTTTCCACATGAAAGCGGAGGTATTGATAGTTGCTGACCTTCCAACGAACCGCGAAATAGATGATCGGATTGTGGATCGCGCATTCCATGCTCAGGCGTAAAATGCGCTCCATCGCCGTGTCTTTGAGGGCGGTGCCCGCCTGGGTGGTGACAAAGTCGTCGAACATTTCCTGAATGTCCGAGTTCAGTAAAAATTGCTTGTCCTGATCGAGAATTTTGCGGAAAAGCAAAACGAAGGCTTTGCGGTGTTGTTTGGTCAGATTTTTCAGCGCATTAATGTGGTTGGTCATCGGACTCATCCCGCGGGTTGATCGCCCCTAAAAAGTCATAATATTCAATGGCTTCCAAAATGCCCCAGGCGTTTTCACCGTCCGCGAAATAGGTGCGCGGTTTGCCTTTTAACGGCTTGAGTTCCGGACTGTGGTTACCCACGACCACGCCCAAGGTTGCGCCCTTTAACATCTCTTCGTCATTTCCGGAGTCGCCCGCAATCAAAATGTGGTCCAGTTGCAATCCCCAACGTCCGGCCAGGTAGCGGATCGCTTGTCCCTTGGAAGCGCGGATCGGCAGAATATCCAGGTATTCGTTGCAGGAATGAATCACGTTGACCAGGATGTTCTTTTTTCGCAGATGACGGATGATCTTACGTTTGGACGGCGCGTCTTCGTCGATGAAATAGCTGATCTTGTAGCGTAATTGTTCGCTGGCGGGCTGGTCGGTGAGCCCGGGCAATTCGGCCAGCGCCTCGCGAACGGCATCGGGTTTCCATTGGTATTCCAGATGCCGCGTCCATCGTTTGTCTTCGGTTTGTTTTTCACCGTAATGGATTTCGGTGCCGACGGCGGTGATCCAGATATCCGGCATCGGTACGTTCCATTGTTTGAGAACAGCGGCGGCGCTTTCCAATCGGCGGCCGGTGGCGACGCCGAAACCGACGCGATCGCCGGTTTGCTTGAGGGTTTCAACGAAGCGGGCGGCGGCTTCCCGGTCGCCCAGCAGAGTTCCGTCGAGATCGGTGATGATCAAGCGGTCGACCTTCGGCAGGCGGCTTTTGGAAACGGTAAACAATGACGACCGGCGTTTGCCGTGAAAACGTTTGTTCAGAAGTTTTACGTAACGGTCGACGTGTCCGGACCAGGTGTAGTGACGACGTGATTCGCGTACGCCGCTTTTCGACCACTTCATCCACTGGCGCGGATTGGTCAGAGCCTGATGAATGCTTTCGCCCATCGCATCTTCGTCGAGCGGATCGATCAGCAGTCCGTTGTTGCACTTTTCCAGGATTTCGGTGGGCCCGCCGTCGTTGGTGGCGATCACCGGCACGCCGGATGCGGCGGCTTCGACGATGGTCAGGCCGAAGGGCTCGGTCAATGCCGGATTAATGAACACGCCCCGCGATTTCATCGCCAAGCGATAGATATCGGGCACATCGGTGGATTGATGGGTTTTCGGGTAGGCCACCGAGCCGTAGAGATCGTATTTGTCGATCAGCATCAGCAATTCGCGTAGAACCCGCCGCGCGCCGGCATCCATTTTTTTAATTTCCTGGCGGCTGCCGGCGAAAATCACCAGGTTGGCCAAGTCACGCAGGTGAGGATGCTCGGCATATGCACGAACCAAAGCGCAGATGTTTTTCCGTTCGTCGGGTCGGGAAATGGTCAGAATCATCGGTTTTTTCGGATTTTTTAAAAACCGGGCGATTTCCTGAAATATCGGCGGCTTGCCGTCGGTGCGCTTGGGCGGCGAGAACGACGAAAGGTTAATGCCGGGCGGAATCACCATCATCTTTTTTTCGTTGTAACGGCCGTACATGCCGTATTGATCCTGCATTTCCTGACGGGTGCTGGTGACGACCATCCCCGCGTTTTCCAGGGCGATTTCCTCGGCCTCGATGCGTTGGCTGATGTTGTATTTCTGTTCGATCTGCTCCGAATCCTGCCCCTTGTCGATCAGGCGTTGCTTTTTCACCCGTCCCAAAGAATGGCCGGTGAAAATGAGCGGCAAACCAAGCAGGTTGCTGAGGTTGGCGCCAACCAGTCCGGCGTCGGCGTAATGGCCGTGAATAATGTCGGGCATGTGACCCAGTTTTCGGAAATAAAGCAGGGCGTTATCGACGAATTCATCCAGGTAGGGCCACAGACGCTCTTTGCGCAGGTAGCGCCGCGGGCCGCAGGGCAGGCGAATGATAAAGGCGTTTTCCGTGAGTTTTTCCGCCGGGTCGGCGTAACTGTCGTCGACGTTGCGGTCGAAAATCTGCCGAGTCAGTAAATCGACACGATACACTTGCGGATTTTGCGATAAAGCTTTGGCCAGTTCGACCACGTAGGCCACCTGGCCGCCGGTATCGGCGTCGCGGCCCAATTCGATGTTTTCGCCGCGCACCAGACCGTGAACGCTGATTAAAACGATGTATAGTTGTTGGTCGATCATTTCTTTTCTTTACAGTCGTTGCCGTTTGTAAAAATAATATATTCTATAATAATATCGTAATAGTAGCATGAACCACTTGTTTTTTCAAATAAACGAATATGGTTTGTAGTCAACTATGATTTTCATGTTGATACTTTAACCACCGTCGAGCAAGAAACAAGCGTTCTCGAGCGATCTCACTTCGGTTTTTCGAAAACAAGGTGATAATGGGGCGCACCGTCGGGTTGCAGATCAATCAGCTCTTGCCGAACCGGATGCAAGCCCGCGTTGGTAAAGGCAAAATTGATGAAAGGGAACATATCGCTGTCGCCGTGGGTATCCTGGCTTTCAAACACGTGCACCCGGCCGCCGGGTTTGAGCGCTTTGGTGATCGATAGAATGCAGTTTTTCTGTTCGTCGTGCTGGTAAATCGGCCGGCCGTCGGGCGCGACGGCAGGGACGGCAACCGCCGGTGTGTTCAGCAACCACAGCACGTCGATCGAATCGGCCGGGAGCATCACATCGTCGAAGCGATTGGTGACGATCCGGACTTTTTCGCGATCCGGATAGTTCATTGTATTGAGGATAAAAAGCAGAAATTCCAGTGCACGGCCGTTGATGTCGACGGCGTACATTGTTTGAAACGGCGCATCTTGTTCGAGCATGAACACCTGAAACGGACCGGTGCCGGCGCCGACGTCGGCGACCACGTCGGTCGGTTTGAGCTCAAGCGCGGCCAACATCGTTTCCGAACGCGAATTGTGCTTGAAACTGGGCGCCAAAGGTTCGCCGCTCGCCGCCTTTTCTTGTACGTGTCGGCGAAAAGCTTCCAGTTGTTCGCCGTTGGGAAAATCGTCGAAGAAGGAACTGGGCAGGATGGCGTCTTCCGGGTCCGTCTTGGAATTTTTCGTGCAGCCGCTAACAAGCAACAGGCTGATACACAATCCGACCAGCAAAACGCGTTGCAATTTGGGGAAAAAAGCCTTTCTCAAATCGGTCATCGCTGTCTCGTAAAAGATTGATGCATTAATGAAAATCGAGTGTAACAAGTTCTCGGTTGTTCGTCGTTACTTTTTTTCTTGGTCTTTATCGACTCGGCCGATACATTACCAAAAAGCCCGAACAGGGAGCATGATGGAACAGAAAACAACCGACACAAGCTGGCTGGCCATCGTGGGCTATCTCGCTTCGATCGTTATCACTGTGGCGGCCATCGTTGTCGGCCTTCCCTTGCTGTTTGCTATTTCGCCCAACAAGCTGACCGGCTTCGCCGCGATGATCATGCTGGTTCCGCTACTGCCGGCGATGCAGTCGATTCTGCAAGGCGAGCAACCGCCGTCGCTAAAAGGCTTTTGGAAAGTCTATTGGCTGACGTTCATTTATCTGTTTATGGAATTGGCTTTTCTTGCCCTCATCATGCCGTTGATCGTCATCGAATTGGCCGGCGTGATCGTTGGCCTGGTGATCGTCGCACTGGTCATCGGACAATTGCTTTTTCTGTTTCAATACCTCACTGGCATCGACATCGGCATTATCATCACCACCGCCGAGGCGCTGAAATACTTTTATATTTTGCTTGGGTTGTCGGTGCTGGAAGGATTGTACCTTCTGCTCAATTGGAAAGTTCTCAAACAGGAAGAGCGCTTTTTCGACCTGGTTGCCCGCAGTTTTGAACGGGTGGAAAAGCTGTTTAGGTAACGCCGCTCCGGCATGGTGAATTTTTCCGAAAATTGAATCTAAATGAAATCGCGTTCGTCGCGGGTGAAGACGTAGCGGGCGAGTTTGGCCACGCTGCGCAGCAGATCGCGCGGGTGCGTGAGCAGTCGCGAAAAGTGGCGGGCGATCATCGCCGGTCGCAGATAAAAGCGGCGGTAGAACTCGCGCTCGAGGTCGAGCAGTTTGTCGTAGGCCGCGTGATCAGCAGGGCGGCAGACGAAGGGGACGATGCTGGTTTCGATGCCTTCGGTTGTTTCGAACAGCTCGGTGCCCGGCCAATATTGCAGCCGCGTGACGATGACGTAATCCAGCTTCGTTTGCTTGGCGAAAGCGAGGCTCGCTTCGAAATCGGCGCGGGTTTCGCCGGGACCGCCGACGATGAAAAAAGCCGAGACCTCGATACCCGCCGCTTTGATCAACGCCAGCCCGCGGCGCATCGTTTCCAGATTCATGCCCTTTTTGTAGACGTCCAACATGTGGTCGGAGCCGCTTTCCACGCCGACGTACAAACGCTTGCAGCCGCTATCGGCCATCGCCCGCAGGGTCTTTTCGTCGACCTGATCAAGCCGGGCCAGCGCCGTCCAGCGCAGCGGTTGCAGCTTTTGCAGACCGGCGCAGATTGCCAGCACGCGCTCGCGATCGATGTTGAAAGTGTCATCCATCAGACGCAGGTTACGCACGCCGAGCTCGTTGACGATGAAGGCGGCTTCATCGACGACCGACTGCGCCGAGCGCAGCGCCAGTTGCCGCCCGTACGTGCGTACGCAGAAAGTGCAGGCGAAGGGGCAGCCGCGGGCGGTGAAGATCGCGGCGACCGGGCTGCCGAGCAGCACTTCGTGGTAGTTGTGCAGGTCGACGCCCGCGTGATCGGGCCGGGGCAGGGCGTCGAGGTCGGCGATGCGCTGCGGTTCGGGGCCGAACACGATGTCGCCGTTTTTCCGCAAGACAAGACCTTCGACTTCGCCGGGCTCC